>Ga0209237_1000385_pt1 | contig 24608 bp, 22 predicted proteins | sample GraSoi013_1_40cm_2_FD_185820 | JGI IMG/M metagenome (GOLD analysis project Ga0209237, IMG submission 185820) | Grasslands soil microbial communities from the Angelo Coastal Reserve, California, USA - Sample 10_02_2013_1_40cm (SPAdes) (version 2) | ecosystem: Environmental > Terrestrial > Soil >...
CAGAGTGAGCCGCGTGGGGATCGAACCCACGACCCTCGGCTTAAAAGGCCGGTGCTCTACCAGCTGAGCTAGCGGCTCACGCGGGGTTGTATCCCATCACTGCCGCTCCTGCACCGGGCAATGCGGCCCGTCGCCGCCAGCTTGAACGATTGTTGCGCAGGGCGGCAGGGGGCGGTACCAAAGTCCGGTGTCCGTCCTCTGCAACGTGGAAGGAAGGTTGGTCCCTCCGGACCAGGCGGTCGTGCCGGTGCTCGACCGCGGATTCCTCTACGGAGACAGCGTCTACGAGGTGGTGCGAACGTACTCCGGGCGCCCGTTCGAGTTGGACCGGCACCTGGCGCGGATGGACAAGACGGCGCTCCGGATCGATCTGACGCTGCCGCCGCGCGCGGTCATCGTTCGCGAGCTGCAGCGCACGCTCGAGGCCGCCGGCAATCCCGAATCGTACGTGCGGATCGTGATCACCCGCGGCGCGGGCGAGTTCGGCCTCTCCCCGTTCCTCGCCCGCGGCCAGAACCGGCTGGTCTTGATCGTGCGGCCGCTCGTGGCGCCGCCGGAAGAGCAGTACGAGCGGGGCCTGCAGATGGCGATCGCGAGGACGCGGCGCAACCCTCCCCAGGCGCTCGATCCGGCGCTCAAGACCGGCAACTACCTGAACAACATCCTCGCCCTGCGCGAGGCGCACGAGGCGGGCGCCGACGACGCCATCCTGTTGGATCTCGCGGGGCGGGTGACGGAAGGGACCACCTCCAACGTCTTCTTCGTCCAGCGCGGCGTGCTCGTGACCCCGCCTCTTTCGCTCGGGATGCTGGAGGGCGTCACCCGCGCCCTGTTCATCGAGATCGCCCGCGCGCAGGGACTGCTCCTGCGCGAGGAGCCGCACGGTCCGGAGGCGCTGGCGGCGGCGGACGAGGTGTTCATGACCAGCACGCTGCGCGAAGCGATGCCGGTGACGAGCCTCGTCTTCCTGGAATCCCACGGCGAACAGGTGCGCAAGGTCGCCGACGGACGGCCCGGACCGGTCGCGAAGCGGCTGCGCGCCGCCTTCCGCGAGTACGTGGAGCGGACGCACTTGCGCAGATGACGACGCCGCGCCGAAGGTTCCTCTCCTTTCTCGGCGGCGCCGTGCTCGCGCGCGCCCTGCGGGCGGAGGACGATCTTTTCTCCGGCACACCCGCTCCGGACGATCCGCTCGAGCTGCTCCACTCGCGCCGGCTGACGTTCTCCGGCGGCGAGCCGCTGATCACCGTGCGCGTCCTCGAGGGACGGCAGCAGATCGTGTTCTCCTCGAACGGCCCGCTCGAGGCGCTGGCTCGATCCGCATCGGGCGGGATGGAGACCGTCGTCGCCGGGGGCGGTCCGGGGCGCTGGACGCTGCAGCTTCTGGAGGGCTCGCCGGGCGCCGGAGCATCGTGGGTCGAGCTGGAGCAGCTCCGGTACGACGACAAGCAAGGAGTGCAGAGGGCGCGAGAAGAGTGGGCAGCGAAGGGCATCGCCGTCCGCGTCGCCACGGTCGGCGAGGCCTACGGCATCGCCGGTCATGCGGTCGATACGCGCCGCTACGCCATCCTTGCCGAAGGCGACGCGACCGAGCCCGGCGCGAGGCGCCAGGCGCAGGAGCTCCAGGGCCGATTCGGGACCCGGGTGCAGATCCGCCGCGAGATCGCCGTGCGCCCGCAGGCGCGCATCGAGCTGCGGGATCCGCGAGGCAACTCAGCGGGCATCGGCGAGAGCGCCATCGAGCTGCGCGCAGATTCCGGGATCGCGGTCGAGCAGGTCGAGTACGGGATGGGCTACAGCTTCCACGGGTACGAGACCCGGACGTATCCGGGACGGCTCTTTGCGACGGTGGACGCGTCCGGGTCGCTGGCGCTGGTGGCGGCGGTGGGAATGGAGCGGCTCGTCAAGGGCGTCGTACCCAGCGAGATCTTCGCCAGGGCGCACCTGGAGGCCCTCAAGGCGCAGGCGGTCACGGCGCGCGGGGAGGTCCTGGCAAAGATCGGCGCGCGCCACCTGGGCGATCCCTATCTGCTCTGTGCGGAGCAGCATTGCCAGGTCTACAAGGGTGTCGCGGCGGAAGAGGCGAGCACCGGCGCCGCGGTGGACGCGACGCGGGGCGAGGCGCTGTTCGCCGAACGCAACGGGCAGAGCCGCCTGGTGGACTCGGTGTACTCCGCGGTGTGTGGCGGGTACACGGAAGACAACGACGCCGTCTGGGGCGGCCCCGCGGACCCCTCGCTGCGAGGGCGGCCCGATTTCGATCCCGGCGCGCCGGGAATGGACGCGTTTCGCGACGGAATCGGAGAGGCGCTGGTCTCCCGTTTCGTCCATCTCAATCCCGTTCCCAGCTACTGCGCGTCGTCGGGGTACGCGAACCCGGAAAAGGTGCGCTGGCAACGCGCCTTCGCGCAGCGGGAGGTGGACCAGCTCTGCGCGCCGTTGGGCGTCGGGACCGTGCAGGTCCTCGCGGTCGAGGGACGCGGAGTTTCGGGCCGCGCGCGTGCCCTCCGGGTCGCCGGCAGCCGGGCGACCGCCCGCGTGTACGGCGAGCTGCCGATCCGCAGGCTGTTCCGCAACCTGAATAGCGGCATGTTCGTGATCGAACGGTCCGGCGCTGGCTGGACGTTCATCGGAGGTGGTTGGGGACACGGCAGCGGGATGTGCCAGACGGGAGCGATCGGGCGGGCCGAGCGTGGCGCGAGCTATCGCGACATCCTCGGCTGGTACTATTCCGGCGCGGCGCCGATCCGGATCTATTAGCCGCGCCAAGGGGCGGGGTGTGCCCTACTTTTTTCGGGCACGCTCTGGATTGACTGCCCGCGCGCCGATGTTCGAAACAGGTGCTCCCCGAACCGCACCAGTGCACTCCGGAGCACTCCAGGACGTTCGGCGACTCGCCTGTCAGGCAGCGCCGGCGCTACAATACGCGCGCAATGCCTTTGCCCCAGCAGCCGGTTCGGCGCGGACGCCGCCTGACCATCGCGGTGGCGCTGTCCATCGCCGCGCACTTCCTGCTGCTGCTCGGGATCGCCAAGGACGCGATGTTCCACGTGCCGAAGCATCCCGTGAACCAGGTGGTGTCACTCGTCGCTTCCAACCGTTCGCAATTGCAGGGGATTCGGCCCGCCGGCCCGCAGTCCGCCGTGAGCGGCGCCCAGCCGCAGCTCCCGAACCTGCCCATCGCGCCCCCCCCGCTTCCTGCGGAGAAGCAGGAGAAGCTGGAGAGCGGTCAGGTCGTCTCGCTCGGCCCGACCAACGAACAGGCGCCCGACAAGCCGACCAAGTACCTGTCCGAGAAGGACAGCCGCGTCGAGAAGGAGACGCGCGCGCGGGAAACGAGCGCCTTCTACAAGAACGCGCTTTCCCGGCTGCAGAAGGAAGGCCGCAACGACAAGGCCGAGCAGGGCGCGCCGGCGACGAGCGTCCAGCCCGGGGACAACGGCAGGCTCGGGGGCGGCCGCGAGCAAAAGCGGCAGAAGCAGGCGGCCGAGCTCCCGAGCAAACAGAGACGCGATCCGCTGCACCTGGAAGAAGCTCCTGACGGCACGCTGAGGAACCGCGAAGGCACCGACGCGTTCAAGGGGACGGGAAACAAGATCGCGCTCGCCGACCCCGGCAACGAAGGCAAAGCCTCCAACGTCGGGCCGGGCGTCTCGGGCGCGGCGCCGGGCACGCCGGGCGAGCTGCGCCCGCTCAAGCTGACGCTGGACCAGGCGATCGGTGCGACAGGCCCCCTCTCTGGCGGCCCGATGCCCGACGACCTGCGCGGCATCGAGGAGGGCGAAGGGACTTTCCTGAACGCGCGCAGCTTCAAGTTCGCCGGCTTCCTCAACCGCGTGAAAGAGACCGTCGGGCGGGTGTGGACGCAGAAGGTGATCGACGCTTCCGGCAAGCGCGATCCAACGGGGCAGCTCTACTCGTACAAAGATCGCCGCACGGTGATCGAGTTCACCCTCGATCGGCAGGGCGAGATCACCGACGTCCACGTGGCCGCCTCGTCCGGGGTGCAGTATCTCGACGAGGTGGCGGTAGACGCATTCCGCGTCGTACAGCGCTTCCCCAATCCTCCGCCCGGGTTGATGCGCGACGACGGAACGGTAAAGCTGCCGTTTGCGTTCACGCTGCTGGCAGCGACCGGCGGAATCCGCCTGCAGGTCGGGCCGGCGTACGTGCCCGGTTCTCCGGCGGCGCGGGGGTTCTAGCCGCTCCCGCGCGAAAGGCGCTGGTGTGCGGCTATTGTTCTCAGGCTGTACAGGTTGTTCTAGGCGTGCGCATGGCGCGCCTCGCGCGCCCGCAGGTTCAGCACGAGCGCGAAGCCGAGGATCGCCGACGCCGAGAGGGCCCAGAGCGTGAGGTGACCGCGGTCGATCAGCGCCCCCGCGATCGCTGGACCCACGATCTGCGCGACCGACAGCAGCGACTGGTTCAACCCGAGCACCAGGCCCTGCTCGCCGCGCGAGACCTGCTGCGTGATCAGGCTGGTAAGCGCGGGCCGGAGCACGCCATTGCCGAACGAAGCGAAGGACGCTGCGACGAGCAGCGCGGCGATGCCGAAGCTGACGCCGAGCAATCCGTATCCCAGCGCGCCGGCCATGAAACCGAGCGTCACCAACCGCACCTCGCCGACGCGGCGCACGAGCGCGCCCTGGCGCATCGACCCCTGCACGACGATGCCGAGGAAGCCCGAGTACATGAAGACGTACCCGACTTCCTTCGGACCGAACGCCGCGCCGTGCCAGGTAAACCGCCGCTCCGCGAACAGAGCGAAACCGCTGGTGAAGATCGCGAATGCGAACGAGAACAGGAAGAATTCCAGCAGGAGCCCGCCGAGGGCCGGCCGCCGGAAGTACTGCAGATACGTGCCCCAATCGAGAATCCGGAGCCGCTTTCCCCCCGGCGCGATGGGAGCCTCGAGCTCCTGCTGCGCGGTCGCGGGCTGCATCCCTTCCGGGTGCGCAGGGACCGCCGGCAGGAGGAACGTGGTCCCGAGGATGCTGAGCAGCGAGAGCGCGGCCGCGCACAGGATCGGGACGTGGTAACCGAAGTGGCTGGTCAGGTAGCCCGACGCTCCGGGGCCGATGAGAAAGCCGATCCCGAACGCGATCCCGATCACCGCGAATGCCCGCGCGCGTTCCTTCGGCGCGGTCACGTCGGCGATGTACGCCTGCGCGATGGAGAGGTTGCCGGCGGTGAGCCCGTCGATGATGCGCGCCAGGAAGACGAAGAAGAGATTGGGGGCGTAGGCGAGCACGAGAAAACCCACGAACGTGCCCACCTGGCTGGCGGTCAGGACCGGCTTGCGCCCGAGATGATCGGAGAGCTGCCCGAGCACCGGGCCGGCGACGAGCTGGCAGACCGCGTACGTGCTCACGAGCAGGCCGACCACCGCGGGACTCGCGCCGAAGTGCTCCGCGTAGAAGGGGAGCAGCGGCAGCATGATGGTGAGACCGAGGATGTCCACCACCACGACGAGGAAGATGGCGAGGAGCGGCGACCTCATCCCAGCGCCGCGAGCCTCGCGCACGCCAGGTCGAGCACTTCGTCGTCCTTGGCGAAGCAGAATCGCAGCAGTTTCTCGCCTTCCGCGCCCCGGTAGAATGCGCTGCCTGGCACCGAGGCCACCCCGGTGGTCTCGAGCACGTGCATCGCCGCCTGCAGAGACGTCTTGAAGCCGAGCCTGGCGCAGTCGGCGAGAACGTAATACGCGCCCTCCGGAACGATCGGCTCGAGCCCCGCGCGCCGCAGCGCCGCGCAGATGCGGTCGCGCTTGCGCTGGTAGCCCGACTGCAGTTCGTCGAAGTAGCTGCGGGGCGCGTCGAATCCCCTGGCGGCGCCGAGTTGCAAGGGAGTGGGCGCGCAGACGAAGTACAGATCGTTCACCAGGGTGATCGCGCGCGTCATCTCCGCCGGCGCGAACGTGTATCCGAGCCGCCAGCCGGTGATGCTGAAGGTCTTCGACAGCCCCATGATCGTGACCGTGCGCTCGCGCAGGCCGGCGACCGCCGCCGGAGAGAGGTGGGGCCGCCCGTCGTAGCGGATGTATTCGTAGATCTCGTCCGTGATCACCAGCAGATCATGGCGCCGCGCCACGCGCGCCAGCGCCTCGAGCTCGTCGGAGCGGAACATCTTGCCGCTCGGATTCGACGGCGTGCAGACTACGACGGCGCGCGTTCGCGAAGTGATCGCCGCTTCCAGCGCATCCTCGCGCAGCGTGAACTCCGGCGGCCTGAGGGTGGCGAACTCGGGAGTGAGTCCGGCCACCACGGCGGCGTTCAGGTGGTAGCCGTAGTAAGGCTCGAACAGGAGGATCCCGTCGCCGGCATCGAGCAGCGCATGGATGGCGGCCGTGTATGCGCCGCTGGCCCCGACGGTGACGCAGATCTCCGTGGCCGGGTCGGCCTGCAGGCCGTTGTCGCGTGCGAGCTTGCGCGCGATGGCGTCGCGCAGCTCGCGCGCGCCTTCGGCGAACGAGTAGGTGCTGCGGTTCTCCCGGATGGCGGCGATCGCGCCGTCGCGGACCAGCGGTGGGGTGGGCAAGTCGCAGATGCCCTGGCCGAGGTTGATCCCGCCGACGCGCTCGCACTCGCGCGTCATGCGGCGGATCTCCGATTGGGCCAGCCCCTGCAGCCGATTCGCGACGCGCATGAAGGGCTAGAGACTACTACGGCCGGAATGGGTCCTGCAGCGGAGGGCCTCCCGCCAGATCGCGCAGCGTCTCCAGGAGGACGTCGAGACCTCGCTGCAGGTCCGCGACTTCGATCTTCTCGTCCGAGTCGTGCCCGGGATACGGCTTGCCCGGGAACCACATCCCGAAAGCGATCGCGTTCGGAATCCGCTTGGCGTAGGTCCCTCCGCCCGAGATGGCGGGGGGAGGGCGCTCGCCGGTCGCTCGCCCGTACGCGTCCATCAGGCGGCGAACGATCTTCGCGTTCCTGTCGAACACCAGCGGCTCGTCGCCGAAGTAGACCTCGCCGGGCAACAGACGCGGCGAGAACTTGCGGACCTCGGCGTACAGCCGCTCGCGCGATTGCGGGCCGGTCAGCGGTGGCGGCCGGCGCAGGTTGATCACCAGCGCGAGCTTGCCGCCGAGCCGCGGCTCTTTCTTGAGAGTCGCGACGTTGACCGTCCACCCGTCCCAGCCCGGGTCCGCGACTCCCTCGAGCCCGAGGGCCGCTCCCTTCAGGTCGGCGCCCGCGTGCGCGGCGAACGCGAGCAGGTCGGCCATCGCGCAGTCCGGCAGCTCCCCCGCCACCAGCCGCGCGAGCGACACCAGCGCATTGCGGCCGCCCTCGACGTTCACCCCGGCGTGGGCCGCGCGGCCTTGCACGACCATGTCCAGCAGCGGGCCGCGCCGCGCGAGTTCCAGCCGCGTCCCCGGCGCAGGCGGCCTGGCATTGAGCCGTTGCTCCAGATCCTCCCATGCGGGCGTTCCCTCGCGCCAGCGGAGCGTCAGACGTGCGCGGTCGGGCACGATGCTGGGCGCGAGCCCCGCGTCGATCTCCTCGATGGTCCATGCCTTCCCGGTGCCTTGATCGAGGTCCGCCGGAAGCACCAGGAGCCCATCCCACGCCTTCTCGCCCACCACCACGGGGAAGGCGGAGTCGAGCACCAGGCTGTACGCCGGCGGCCGATGCGACGCGAGATAGGTCTTCATGTCGGTCGACCCGCTCTCCTCGTCGCTGCCGACCAGCAGGCGCACCGTGTGCGTCCGCGGCAGATCGCGGACGGCGTGCATCGCGAGCAGCGCCTGCACGAGCGGCCCCTTGTCGTCTGCTGCGCCGCGCCCGTACACGACGCCAGAGCGTTCCACGCCGGCGAAGGGGGGAACCGTCCAACCCTTCTCGTCGACCGGCTGCACGTCGCCGTGAACGACGAGCCCGAGGACCGGCCCGCCGGGTGGACCCGGCAGCTCGATCTCGGTCACGGGCCCCGCGTCGCGCGCCGTCAGCCCGAGAGACTGCGCGGTCCGCAGCAGCCACTGCTGCTGGTCGAGGCGCGCCTGCTCGTTGCCGGCTACGGTGGGGAAGCGGATGGCTTCGAGCAGCAGCGGCTCGAGACGGGACCGGTCGGGGCGCGTGGCGGGTGCGCTCGCGCAGGCAGTGGCCGCGAGGAGGAGTGCGGTACGCATGGGCGGGCGACAGTACCAAGCTCAGCCCAGGCGGGCGAGGGCCGATTGCACGACCCGGAGCTGCCGCGCGAGTCGCTGCGCCGGCTCCGGCGCGGGGAGGTCGTCGAGAGGCGGAACGGGCGGCGGCGGCGCTCCCGACTGCGCGGCGTCCGCCAGGGCGTCGAGTATTCCTTCGAGCCGCGCTGCGTACTCCGACGACGGCGGCGCCGCCCCGAGCGCGGTGATCGATGCGCTCAGACGGCGCCCGTACGCTACGAGCGCCATCAGCGGTTCGATGCGCGCGGGAGGCATGGCCTCGGCGATCAGCCGCTGCAGCGCGGCCTCGGCGTTCGCGGTAGCGAGACCGACGCGCCGGCGCGCGGCGACGGCCTCGGCGGGCCCCTTTCCATGCAGGACCGCGTCCAGATAAGCGCGGTCCGCCCGCAGGACCGCCGCGATCAGCGCCGGCATGCGCTCCAGATCGCGCGTCGGCCAGAGCGCGATGGCGCCAACCAACGCCAGGGTTCCTCCGAGAAGGGTGTCGAGGATGCGGATGCGCGTCAGGTGCCCTCCGCCCGCGTTGGTCTCCGCGAGCAGGACGAAGACGGGCGTCACGAGCGCGGCGAACAACGCGTAGTTGATGCGGCGCACCGAGACAGCGATCCAGGCGAGCCCGAAGAGCATCGCGCCCAGCGCCAGCGGTTCGCGGACATGGCGAGCGATGAGCGCGGCGATCAGGCCGCCGATCACGGTGCCGCCGGCGCGCTGCAGCGCGCGACGTACGGTTGCGATCGCGTGCGGCTGAAGCACGAGGACGACGGTCACCGTCACCCAGTAGCTGCGCTCGAGCCGGAGCGCGGTCGCCAGGAATTGGGCAAGGGTGGCGACGAGGGCGACGCGCAGGGCGTGGCGCAGCTCGGTCGACGCCTTTGCGAACGCATCGCGCAACGAGGGTGCCTCTTCCGGAAAAGAGAGAGCTCCTGGCGGGCTGGGGCCCGCTCCACCGCTGCGCAGAGCCTGGACGGACTCCACCGCCTGCCGGATCTCGCCCTCGACGCGCGAGAAGAGCAGGGCGGAATCGCCCGATGCCTCCAGGCGCGGCGCGGCGAGGGCGTAGGAGCCCTCTTCGACCAGGGCCTCGGCGATGGCCTCGAGCGCGCGGCTGATCTCCACGAGCGCTTCGCCCGCGCGAGGAGGCAACGGCTCGTGCCTTTCGGCGCGGGCGCGCAACGCCTCGAGCAGCGCGGCGAGATCGCCGAGCAGCAGCTCCAGGATTTCGTACAAGACGAGGAGATGCAACCCGCGTCCCGTCTCGCCGTGGCGTCCTGCCCGGGCGACCGCCAGCGCTTCCCGTGCGTCCTCCAGCGCGTCGCGCGCGCGGCGCCGCAGCGGCACCAGCGATTCCCACGCCGCGGCGTCCGCAGGAGACGACGCGACCTTCGCCGCGGCCGCCGCAAGGTCCCCGACCGCCATCCAGGAGGCGGCGACCGCCGCGCGTACGGGGTGGTAGGGACGGAACGGCCAGACCGCGACCGCGAGCAAGATGGCGAAGAAAGAACCGGCGACGAACATCCCCGCACGGACCAGGCTGTCCGCCAGGTGCGCCGGCGAGCCTTCGGTGATGCAGAACATCGTCAGCGCGAGCACGCCGATGGTCGCGGCGGTGTCTCCGTGGACGCGGATCAGGCTGCAGATCATCGCGAAGGCGAAGAGCGCGGGAATCGCCGCCCACGGGGTGAGCCCGGCCAATCCGCCGGCGAGCGTGGCGGCGGCGCCCATCAGCGCGAACGTCCCCATGGCCGAAGCGCGCGTCGGGTAGGGCCCGCCCGGATCCGACAGCATCGTGAGCCAGCCGCCGAGCCCCGCCCAGATCAGCTCGGGCCGGCGCGCGACCCACCCCACGATCAGCGGCACCGTCATCGCGGTCGCCGCGCGCAGGCCCGCGAGCCATTGCGGGCGCGCGGCTTCGATCGCCAGCGACCCGCGCACGTGGCCCGCGATCTGATCCCGCAGCGACTGGAGGGCTACCCTTTCCGCAGCACCATCTCCCACACGCCGGGGTCGGTCTCACGCGAGGAGACCACTTCGTTTCCGGTCTCCTCTGCGTTGCGCCGGATGTCCGGAACGGCCGGCCGGTGATCGACGAGGACCAGCAAATCCGCGCCGGGCTTCAGGCGGGACAACGCGTACTTCGTGCGCGCCCAGGTGAGCGGGCAGAGCAGCCCGCGCAGGTCCAGCGTCTCCATCAATGCTCGTTCGCCAGCAGCTCCTCGTACTGCTTCGCCGAGAGCAGCTCGGCCGCCTCGCCCGGTGCGTTCAGTTCGATCTCGATCATCCATCCCTTCTCGTGCGGGTCCTCGTTGATTCCTTCCGGTGCTTCCACCAAGGCGCTGTTGACCTTGGTCACCTTGCCGCTCAACGGGGCGAACAGCTCGCTCACCGCCTTGGTGCTCTCCACCACCCCGAACGGTTGGCCCTTGGTCACCGCGGCGCCCACATCCGGCAACTCGAGGTAGACCACGTCGCCCAGCTGATCCTTGGCGAACTCGGTGATGCCGACGGTCGCGGTGTTGCCCGCGATTCGCGTCCACTCGTGCTCCTTGGTGTAGCGGAGGGTGTCAGGATAGCTCGCCATGGAGGCCTCTCTGGAATCGCCAGACTGCGTCCTTGCCGTCCAGCGACAGTGTGGTGCTGCCGATCCGTTCGGTCGATCGACCCGCGTCGCGTCGCAGGCGCAGATGCGCGGCGAGGACGCCGGTGGGAGTCCCCGGCGGCGCGGAGGTGACACGCAGATCGGCTTCCTCGACCCGCAGGGGGCGTGATCTCCACCGCTGCCAGTCGGCAGGCGCGAGCGCGATCTCCAGCGCCACCACGTCCTCGAACAGCCCTTCGGCGCGATCCTTCAGCATTCCGCAGCTCGCCGCATATCGCGTCAGCGCGTCGGATCGGGCGATGGCCGGATGGGCCGGCGGCAGCTCAGGGTGGAACCCGCGGAAGAACGCGGGCACGTACTCCATCACCCACTCGGCGAGACCTTCCAGCGGCTGTCCCGACCGCAGCGACCTGAACCACGGGACGTCGCCGCGCGCGATCTCCTCGAGCTTCGGGCTCGGCAGCGCGCCGCGGAGGCTCTCCAGGCCGCCGCGCTCCTCGACGCCGTACGCGACCCCGGAGGGAGCGCCGAACGACGCCGAATCCGGTTGGAGCAGTTCCAGGTAAGTGCGCTCGCCGTAGAGGTACAGGCCGGTGTACGTCGCATCCTTGCGCACCGTCGTCCGCTTCTCCAGCGCGCCGAACCGCCGCAACGGCCCGCTGCCTTCCGCCGCCGTGAACGTCTCGCGATCCGGCGTGACGTAGAAGTGATTGAGGAGCACGCGGGTCACGACTTGATCTTCTCCACGAAGGGGGTCTTCACGACTCGCGCCGGGACGGGCTTGCCCCGGATCTCGACGTCGAAGGTGGATCCCTCCTTCGCGAGCGCGGCGGGAACGTAGGCGAGGCCGATCGATTCCTTGAGCACCGGGCTCATGGTCCCACTGGTCACCTCGCCGACGCGCTGTCCGTCCTTCAGCACCGTGTAACCGTGGCGCGCGATCCCCTTTCCGGTCAGCTTGAATCCGGCCAGCCGGCGTTTGAGGCCTTCCTGCTTCTGCCGGGTGAGCGCGTCCGAGCCGACGAATCCTCCCGGCTTGTCGAGCTTGACGATCCACCCGAGGCCCGCCTCGAGAGGCGTGTGCTGCTCGTCCATGTCGTTGCCGTACAGCCGGTACGCGACTTCGAGCCGGAGCGAATCCCGAGCGCCGAGACCGCAGGGAACCACCCGCTTGTCGAGCAGCGCGTCCCACAGCTTTCGCGCTCCCTGGGGAGGGACGAATACCTCGAACCCGTCCTCGCCCGTGTAGCCGGTGCGGGCGACGATGCAGCCCCGGACGCCTGCGACCGTCGCTTCCCGGAAATGGTAGTAGGGCACATCCAGCACGCGCGGCGCGCAGAGAGAGTCGACGAGCCCGGGGGCGTTCGGTCCCTGGATGGCGATCTGCGCCCAGTCATCGGACCGCTGCCCGACGGCGACGCCGTCGCCCGCGTGCGCTCGCATCCACTCGAAATCCTTCTCGCGCCCGCTGGCGTTGACGCAGATGAACAGCCGCTCGGGAGAGAACCGGTAGACGATGATGTCGTCGATCACGCCGCCCTTCTCGTTGCAGAGCGCGCTGTACTGGGCCTGTCCGTCGCTGCACTTCGAGAGATCGTTCGTGACCAGCCGCTGGGCGGTCTGCAGCGCGCGCGGACCGTCGACCACGATCTCGCCCATGTGCGAGACGTCGAACATGCCGACGTTCTCGCGCACCGCCGCGTGCTCCTCGAGCACGCCCGCGTACTGCACCGGCATGTCGAACCCGGCGAACTCGACCATGCGTGCGGAAGCGGCGAGATGTGCGTCGTAGAGCGGCGTGCGCAGGGCCACCAGTGTCTCCAACCGGGGGCCGGGAACCTAGCTTTGGCGCACTGCCCGCGCAAGGGCGACGCGCTCTAGCAGTACATTGCGCAGGGCCTGAGGAGTCTTCCCACCCGGGAGGGTCCCGGACCACACGTGCGCCTTTGTGCCCGCTCGCCGTTCGATACACTGGAAAGCTCATGGAGCCCGCCGCCATCGTCTTTCCCATCCGTTTCGCGACCGGCAACATCGCGGTCCAGACGACGACATCCGCGCTCAGCGAGCAGGGCGTGCTCGTGCGCTGTCTCGAGCCGCCGCCCGCCGGGACTGCGGTCTCCATCAAACTCTACCTGCCTGGCGCCCGCGAGGCGATGCATCTCGACGGCAGGGTACGCGAGCACGCGAACCCCGGGGACGAGCCGGGGTTCTGGGCGGACTTCGTCGGAGTCGCCGACGCGCAGCGGGCGCAGATCGGCGAGGTGATCGCCCGCCGCCGGCGAGCCGCCGATGCAAAGCCGATCGGGGCGATGGCGCTGAGTCCGCGCGACGAGGGGCGGCGCGCGTTCCCTCGCTACAACGTGCAGTTCGCGGTCCGGTTCGCGACCGTGCAGGACTTCGTCCTCGAGTATGCCGCCAACATCAGCGCGGGCGGCGTGTTCGTGCGCACGGAGAATCCGCCGCCGCTGAAGACCGTTGTCCAGGTCGAGATGGAGCTGCCGGGTGGAGGCATTGCGGTCCCTGCCCGCGCGCTCGTCGTGCATCGGGTCACGAAGCAGGAAGCGCAGCAGCGCGGAACCGTTCCCGGCGTCGGAGTCCAGTTCATGGACGCGGACGACGAGTTCCGCCGCCGCATCGACGCGGCGATCACGCACATCCTGGAAACGGAACGGGCGGCGTAGCCGCTCCCGCGCCGAAGGCTGCCGAAGGCGCGGGTATGCGGCTATTGTTTTGAGGCTGTACCGACTATGAGACGCGCTTTAGTCGCGCCTTAGACGACCCGCGCCCCCGGCACGGCGACGTCCACGACCTCCGACCGCCCGGCGACGCCCAGCGAAGCGGCCTCGTCCATCATCGCCCGCGCGACCTCGCGGGCCGCGCCCGCGCTGCACAGCGCGCACACCGTCGTCCCTGCCCCCGAGAGCGCAGCGCCGAACGCTCCACCCTTGCGGGCCGCGGCAAGCAGCGGCGGCAGCCAGGGAAGGAGCCCGGCGCGGGCCGGCTGGTGCAGTCGATCGTCCATCGCTTCCCCGAGCAGCTCGAGCCTTCCTCCGCTCAGCGCCGCGACGAGCAAAGCCGCGCGTCCGAGGTTGTGCACCGCATCCGCCAGGGTGACCTGCGCGGGCAGCACGGCGCGCGCGGCGGACGTGGCCAGCTCCTGATCGGGAATGTAGAGCGCTGCGCGCAGGGGCGCGCCGATGGGGATCGGGCAGGAGAGGACGTTGCCATCCGCATCGCGGACGGAGACCTGCGCTCCGCCCCGGAGCGCGGGAACCACGTTGTCGGGATGGCCCTCCATCTCGACCGCCGTGCGCAAGACCGCCTCCTGTCCGATGGCGCCGTCGAGCAGCGCATCCGCCAGCAGGCCTCCGGCGAGCGCCGCCGCTGCGGAGGAGCCGAGGCCGCGCTTGAGGGGGATCGAGCTGTGGATGGAAAGCTCCGCCGCAAGCGACTGCCGGCTGCGTCCGGCCGCCGCCGCCGCGCGGTGCGCCGCGTCGATCACGCGGTTGGTCGAGTCCGGGGGGAGCCGGTCGGCGCCTTCCCCCGACAAGCGCGCGATCCGCAGTCCGTCTCCGCCGGGCGACACGCGCACCATCAGATCCGGGCCGGACAATGCGATCCCCACGGCGTCGAAACCCGCGCCGAGGTTGGACGTGGAGCACGGCACGAGGACCGTGAACGGCTTCATTGCAGCGCAGCCTCCAGCGTGCCGATATCGTCGGCGATCGCCGGCCCGATCTCCGCGGCCGCATCGATCGCGGACTGCGGATCCTTCAGCCCGTGCCCGGTGAGCACGGCCACGATGGTCTGTCCGGCGAAGCTCCGCTTCTCTTGCGCGAGACGGAGCAATCCGGCTACCGGCGCCGCGCTCGCAGGCTCGCAGAAGACGCCGGCCTCGCTGGAAAGGCGCCGGTAGGCGGCGAGGATCTCGGCGTCGGTCACCGCGGCGAAGAGCCCGCCCGAGTCGCGTTGCGCCTCCACTGCCGTCTTCCACGAGGCAGGGTTGCCGATGCGAATGGCGGTCGCGATGGTCTCGGGCTCGGCGATCGGTGCGCCCGAGACGAGGGGCGCCGCGCCGGTCGCCTGGAACCCGAGCATGACCGGACGGCGCGGCCCGAGCTCGCAGAAGCCGCGCCAGTAGGCGCTGATGTTGCCGGCATTGCCCACGGGAAGGGCGACGGTGTGTGGGACCTCGCCCAGCGCTTCGGCGATCTCGAACGCGGCGGTCTTCTGCCCCTCGATCCGGTGCGGGTTGACGCTGTTCAAGAGCGCGATGCCGGTGCGCTGTGCGATCTCACGGACCCGCGACAGCGCCGCATCGAAGTTTCCGCGCAGCACCACGATGCGGGCGCCGTGCGCCACCGCCTGGGCCAGCTTGCCGAGAGCGACCTTTCCTTCCGGGACGACGACGTTGCAGCGCACGCCTGCCGCGGCGCAGTACGCCGCCGCGCTCGCCGAGGTGTTGCCGGTAGAGGCGCAGACCGCGCTGTGTGCACCCGCCTCGACCGCCTTCGCCACCGCCACCACCATCCCGCGGTCCTTGAACGAGCCGGTCGGGTTCTGCCCTTCGAACTTCAGCCAGAGCTCGGCGCACCCGATGTCGCGCGCGAGGGTGGGAGCCGCGATCAGCGGCGTGTCGCCCTCACCGAGGGTCAGGTGCGGGGTCCGCGGAGTGAGCGGCAGGTGGGCGGCCCAGCGCGCCAGGACTCCTCGCTTCACTGCGGGGCCTCCACGCGGATCCGCGCCAGCACCGCCCGCGTGGACGAAAGCCTCGCGAGCTGTTCCTCGGCGGTGGCCAGCGCCGCCTCCGGCGCCTCGTAGGTGAGGAGCACGACTTCCGCGGCCCCGTGCTTTCCAGGCTCGCGCTGGATCACGCTGGCAAGACCGATCCGGTGCTCGGCGAGCACCCGCGTGATCTGTGCGAACACGCCGGGCTCGTCATCGACCGACAGCCGGAAGTAGCAGCGGGTCCTCACCTCGCTCATGGGAAGCAGGCGCGGCTCGGGCCCGTTCTCGCGGGGCGGCGGCACCGGATCGCCGAGGGCAAGGCGGCGGGCGACGTGGACCACGTCCGCCAGAACTGCGCTCGCCGTCGCGTCGCCGCCCGCTCCGAGCCCGCTGAACATCACCGGGCCGCAAAGATCGCCGACGACGTGGACAGCGTTGTACGCGCCGTCCACGCGCGCCAGGGGGTGCTCCAGCGGAACGAAGGCGGGATGCACGCGCGCTTCCACCCCGGCCTCGGTCCTGCGCGCCACCGCCAGCAGTTTCAGCACGTAGCCGAGCTCCCGGCCGTAGGCGAGATCGCGGGGATCCAGGCCGCGGATGCCCTGGCGATGAAGCTGCGCCGGCGTGCAGGAGGCGCCGAAGGCGAGCCGGAGCAGGATGCAGAGCTTGTCGCCCGCGTCCACCGCCTCGACGTCGTCGCGGGGATCGGCCTCCGCGTACCCGGCCTGTTGCGCTTTCGCGAGCGCATCCTCGAGGCGTTCGCCCGATGCCATCCGCGTGAGCACGTAGTTGCAGGTGCCGTTGATGATCGCGCGCAGCTCGAGGACCCGGTTCGCGGCCAGGTCATCGGTGAGCGGCGCGATGAGCGGGATGCCGCCGCCGACTGCGGCCTCGTAGCGCAGCTCGACGCCCTTGCGGGCCGCCAGCTCCGCGAGCTGCGGTCCATGCCATGCGAGCACGCGCTTGTTGGCGGTCACGACCGGCCGGGCCCGCTCGAGCGCGCTGGCGATGAGCGTGCGCGCCGGCTCCTCCCCTCCGACGAGCTCGATCACCAGGTCGACGTCGTCGGCGCTCGCCACCGCCGCCGGGTCCGCCGTGAGGCGCTCGACCGCGAGCGAGCGGGGCCTGGCCAGATCCCGGACGGCAGCCCGCTGCAGCACGAGGCTGGTCCCCGCTGCCCGGGAGAGCACGTCGTGGCGCTCGATGAGCGCGCGCGCCACGGCCTGCCCTACCGTGCCGATGCCGAGCAACCCGATCCGTACTTGCTGCTTCATGAGGCGAGTCTACGACACCCTGCGTCGAGCGTCTTGCGGATCGACCGCTGGTTTACCTACAAGGAGGGTCCGGGATGGAAGAAACCAGCCTCAGCCACAAGCTCGGCATCAAGGAAGGCCGGCGCGTGCTGGTGCTCGATCCTCCGGTCGGGTTCGTGCGGCGGCTCGACCCGCTTCCCGACGGAGTCGGGGTGACGACCAAGATCGTCAGCCTGGCGGACATCATCGTCGTCTTCTCCTCCTCGCGGGCGGTGCTGGGCGAGCTGTTCCCGAAAGCGAAGCACGTCCTGGCGCCGCACGGGGCGCTCTGGGTCGCCTGGCCGCGCAAGAGCTCCGGTTTCTTCACCGACCTGGACGAACAGCTCGTTCGCGCCGTGGGCCTCGCCGCCGGTCTCACCGACAACAAGATCATCGCCATGGACGAGATCTGGTCGGCGCTGCGATTCGTCGAGAAGCAGCGCGAGCGGCTGCCCCTGCCGCGGAGCGCGGAGCTCGGCGCCCCGCCGGAAGCGTGAGGCTCGACTTTACGCAGGGCGAGAACGCGCTGGCTCGGGCGCTCGCGGCGCGGCAGTCGCCTCCGATCGATCTCACCGTCTCGAACCCGACGGCGGCAGGCCTCCCGGTGCCTTCCATTCGGCTCCCACAGGCCCCCTCCTACGAGCCGCATCCTCGCGGGCTGCCCGCGGCGCTAGAGGCGGTGGCGGCATACCAGGGCATCCAGCCGGGGCGCGTCGTTCTCACCGCCTCCACCAGCGAGGCGTACTCCTGGCTGTTCAAGCTGCTCTGCGATGCCGGCGACGAGGTGCTGGTGCCCGAGCCGAGCTATCCGCTGTTCGGATACCTGACCGCTCTGGAATGCGTGACCGCGGTGCCCTATGCACTGCGTTGGGACGGAGAATGGCACCTCGACGCCTCGAACCTGCGCTTTTCCGGGCGCACGCGGGCGCTGCTGGTGGTCAGCCCCGGCAACCCGACCGGCGCCTACCTCAAGGAGGACGAGCGGGCAGCGCTGGCCTCCGCCTGCCGGGCGCAAGGGTGCGCACTGATCAGCGACGAGGTGTTCGCGGACTTTCCCGCCTTCGAGGATCGCCGCCGCGCCCGGAGCGCGGCGTCGTACGACGACCTGCCGGCGTTCTCCCTCTCGGGTCTCTCGAAGGTGGCCGGACAGCCGCAGCTCAAGCTCGCCTGGATCGCCGCCGGCGGACCGGGCGCCGACGAGGCGGTGCGGCGCCTCGAGCTCATCGCCGATACCTATCTCTCGGTGTCCACGCCCGTGCAGCTCGCGGCGCCGGGACTGCTCGCGGCGCGCGGTCCGTTCCAGCAGGCCGTGCAGGCGCGCCTCGCCGCAAACCGCGCCGCCCTCGCCGCCGCGCGCGGCCCAGGGGCGGCGTGGGACGTCCTGCGCTGCGAAGGCGGGTGGAGCCAGATCCTCTCGGTGCCGCGCTCGCGCGGCGAGGAAGAGTGGGCGCTTGCGCTGCTCGAGGCCGGCGTGTTGGTGCATCCCGGGTATTTCTTCGACTTCCCCGACGGGGCGCACCTGGTCGTCTCGCTGCTGCCCGAGCCCGCGCAGTTCGCTCGGGCGGCCGCGATCCTGGCTCGCGTGCTCGCTGCTTGATGCAACGTTGTTGCATTTGTGCTAGAGCGGCCGCGTGCCCTTCTCGACGCGAGCGGAGGCGGCATTGCGCCGGCGAGGGGGTCGCATCACCCGCGCCCGCAGGGCGCTGCTGGAGCTGATCGAGCGGTCAGCGCGCCCCTTGGGGCCGCGCGAGCTGCAGTCGCTCCTCGCCAGCGAAGGCGTGCAGATGGACCGGGTCTCCGTGTACCGGAACCTGAGCGCTCTGCTCGAGTTGGGACTGCTCCACAGGGTGGTCGGTTCGTCGGCCGTCCGCCCTTGCGCGGAACGCGAGGAACGCTGCCATCACGCCATCGTCTGCAGCCAATGCGGCAGCGCGCGCGAGTTCCACTCCGGCGCCCTGGAGCGCGCGCTGGGGGAAGTCCGCCGCGCCACCCGCTACCGCGTCCAGGGCCACGTGCTCGAGCTGCGCGGCCTGTGCGAGAGGTGCCAGCGATGATGCACGCCGCGGCGCTCGCCGGCTTCTCCGCGGTGCTGGGCGGGGCAATCGCCCTGGTCGCGCGGCAACGTCCTGGTGTCCTCGAGCGGACGCGCACCTTCGCCTTCGCGGCCGCCGCGGGCGTGGTGGCCTTCCACCTGCTTCCGGAGGCGCTCCCCTCGCAAGGAGTGGCGGCGCTGCTGTGGATGGCTGCTGGATTCGCGCTGCCCTGGCTGCTGGAATGGCTCGCGCGCACGGTCGGTCCCGGCCTCTTGCAGGGCCGCGGCCTGTCCGGACTGCGCGTGTCGGCCGAGGTCGGCTTCGCCGCTCTCGTCTTCCACTCGGTCGCGGAAGGTCTGGCGCTGGTCGCGGCGCTGGCGCAGCCGCGGGCAAGCCTGGATCTGGAGATCGCGATCGTCGCTCACCACGCCCCGCTCACCGCCGCGGTGGTCCTGCCCTTCCTCGATCTCAGCGGTGCGCGAGCCGCGGGCACGCGCGCCGCGCTCGTCGCCGCGGCGGGCGTCATCGGCGCCCTGCTCAGCCTGGTGCTGCCCGGATTCGAGGACGCGGCTTTCCTCAAGACCGCCAGCGCGGTGACCGCCGGTGCGCTGCTGCATGTGGTCGCCGACGAGATCCGCGCGCAGCGGTTCGGATCCCGCCTGGAGCGCGCGCTGGATCTCGGCGCCTGCGCCGCCGGCCTGCTCGTGGCCGGCCTCGGCGCCCTGGTGCATCAGCGCCAGGACACCGCGCCGCTCTTCGAGCTGCTGCGCGCCTTTTGCGGCCTCTCGCTCGCTGCCTCCCCCGCGATCCTCGCCGGCTGCGCCGTGGGAGCGCTGCTCGCGTCGCGGACCCGGTTCTTCCGCTGGGACGCATTCGTGCTGGCGCTGGTGCTGTTCGGCCCGGTGGGCGCGACGGCCTGGGCGGTGCTCACCATCGCGCTTTCCCTCCCCTTGGCGCGGTCGCTCCGCGCCGATACGCCGGCCCGGCCGATCGGTCTGGAGATGGTGGCGGCCATCCGCGAACGCGCCCCGGCGCTGCTCACCCTGGTGATCGCCGCTGCAGTGCTGGAAGCGAGCGCTGGCGCATTCCCGGCGTCGTTCGTTCCGGCGGCGGCGCTCCTGCTGGTCGTTGCGCTCAGCGCGCGCCTCGACGAAGCGGGGGCCGTGGTGGTCGCCGCCGTGCTGGTCCGCAAGGGGCTCGATCCCGGGATCGCGATCGCTCTGCTGGCTTGCGGGCCGCTCACCCGCGCCGGCATGGTGCGGGCCCTCGGCGGGCGGGGCCGCGCTGCGGCAGCGGGGGTGATCGCGCTCGAATGCGTCGGCGCGATCGCGGCTGGCAGACTGCTATCGGCGTCCGGCGCGCTGGCCGCGATGCCTGCCGTCGCGAACCGGGCGCTGCGAGGCGTGGGGGAGGCGGTTTTCGCACAGGTCGCATCGTCGCCGCTGTCGACGGCTGCCGCGGTGGTGCTGGTGGCGCTCGCGGTCGCCACGCTCTGGTCGGAAGGCGTCCGCGGGTGGTTCGCGCCGCTGCGCCACGGTCCTCGCGCGATCTAGAACACCGCTCGTGCTGGCCCGTTACAATCAGTCCATGGTGCGCCTGTCGCTCGCCCTCGCGCTCGCCCTCGCGCTTGCCTTCGCAGTGCAGGCCGCCGAGCAGTCGCTCAGCCTGAGAGTGGAGGGCTGGCACAGCAAGGGCGACGTCTACAAGACGGAGTCGGCGGTGCAGAAGGTCAAGGGCGTGATCCGCGTCTCCTCCGATCTGGAGGCAAAGACCCTCACGGTGGTGTTCGACGACGCCTCCGCGAACGCGGCCGCCATCCAGAAGGCGATCTCCGGCGCCGGGTACGTCAGCCACCGCTGAACACGCGGGCGCCGGACGGCCCGCCGACGATGACCGTCGGCGCGAAATCGAGAAAGAGCCCGTGATCCACGACCCCTGTGATCGCCTTGAGCGCCCGGGCGACCTCGCGCAGGTCCGCACCTGCGGGCAGCGGCGCATCCACCAGCACTCCGCCGCTGTCGCTCAGGGGGCCCTCGCGGCGCGCTGCTCCGGGCAACAGCTTCGCGATGCGCTGGAGAGTCCCGGTCCAGCCGAAGGCGACCACCTCGATGGGAACGCCGCGGGTGGAACCGAGGCGCTCGACCAGCTTCATCTCCTCGACGACGATGACGATGCGGGCCGAGGCGAGCGCGACCAGCTTCTCGCGCACGTGCGCTCCGCCGCCACCCTTGATCAACTGCGCGCGGGGATCGACCTCGTCGGCGCCGTCGATCACCAGGTCCAGCCTCGGATGGTCATCGAGGTCCACCAAGGCAAGACCGAGGCGCTGGCACGTCTGCACCGTCTTCTGCGACGTGGGCACGCCGCGGACGCGGACCTTGCGGCGCGCGAGGGCCTCGAGCGCGGCGGTCGCCGCCCGCCCGGTGCCGTAGCCGATCACCATCCCATCCTGCACGAGCTGCGCGGCCTGCTCGCCCGCCGCCGCCCGCTGCGCTTCGAGGTCCATGGGGCTCCTTTACAATCCCGCGAAACGGAAGGCGAACCGGGCCGCTCCCCCAAGCGCGAGCATCACCGCCGGGTTGATCTCGAAGCGGCTGAGCGTCAGCCCCACCGCGATGGCAATGGCGATCTCTCCCTCGCCGTTGATGGTGTCGCCGAGCGAGATCACCGCCGCAGCCATCAAGCCCACCACGGCCGGGGTGAGCCCGCGCAGCGCCGCGCGGACCGGCCGCCGGGAGCGGATGCGATCGAGCCACGTCCCCGCGGTCGCCACCAGCGCGAACGGCGCGGCGAAGATGCCGATGGTCGCCACCACCGCGCCGAGCCAGCCGTGGCGCAGGTACCCGATGAAGGTGGCGAGCAGGAGCACGGGGCCAGGAGTGAGCTTGCCGATGGCGACGGCGTCCGCGAACTGCCGCTCGGTGATCCAGTGCTCGCGCTCGACGACCTGCTTGAGGTGCGGCACGATCGCAAAGCCGCCGCCGTACGCGCCGAGCCCGGTGCGGAAGAAGGAGAACGCGATCCGGACCAGCTCCGCGTCGACCCCGGGAGCATGCAAGGCGATGCCCATCATGACGGCGAACACGGTCCAGGAGGCGACGTTCATCTGCGTCGGCGGCTCCGGCTTCTGCGTCCCCAGCGTCGCGCCTTCCTCGGGCAGGACGACCGGAGCCTCGCGCCGCTCGCGGGTGCGGCGCCGCTCCATGGCCAGCAGGCGCGCCCGCTTCGTACCCAGATCGACCGCGAGGCCTACGCCGATGGCGAGGAGCGCGACTTCGCCCGGCGGCGCGTCGCCGAGCACCGAGAAGAGAAGCGCGCCCGCGGCGACGCCCATCTGCCAGAGGCGCCCGACCGCGCTCCTGGCCATCTTCAGCGTGATCGCGCCGATCACGCCGACAACCGCCGCGTTGAAGCCCCCAAGCAGCGTCGCGACATCGGGCGTGGCGCCGAAATGCACGTAGAGGAACGCCAGCGCCATCACCGCGATCCATCCCGGCGCTACGAACCCGACGTAGCCGAGGAACGCTCCCTTGAGGCCGCCGAAGCGCAATCCGGTGTACGCCATCGCATTGGCGGCGGCCCCGCCGGGAAGCATCTGCGCGACGGTGATGGTGTTGGTGTACTCCCGCTCCGTCATCCAGCGGCGCTTCGTCACCGCGAGCGTATGGATGTTCGCCAGCACCGACAGTCCGCCGCCGAAGCCGACCACGCCGAGCAGCAGCGAGGCTCGAAAGAAGTCACCCAGCCGCGGCCGGGTGCGCGTCGCCGCGACCGGCGGCTCGATGGCGTGGCCGTCCATGCGGGTTCCAGTATAGAAGGTCCGCCGTGCCGCGGTTCCTCAAAGGCATGAAGATCGTTCACCGCGCGCAGAGGGGCTGGGGCGTCGGGCATGTGCTGGCGGTGAGCGAGGATCCGCCGCGCCTCTCCGCGCACTTCCCGGGCCGGCCCGGCGGGCCGGTGATGCTTTCGTCTCGCGACGCGCAGCTTTGGCGGTTCCGATTCGCGCCGGATTCGCCTGCCCTGCTCGCCGACGGCAGCGCCGCGCGCGTGCTGCGCGCGCTGCCCGGCCGGGCCGACGATCTCTACCGGTATACGGTCGAGGTGCCGGGCAACAAGCCGCAGGTCCGCAGCGAGGCGGACTTGCGCGCTCCCGCTCCACGGGAGGGCCCGGCCGAGCAACTCGCGTCGGGACGCTGGGGAACGCCGGAGGACTTCCACCTCCGCTCCGAGACCGTGCGGCTCGATCTCGAGCGCCGCGCGGACGCGCTCGGGGCGCTGTTCGCCTCGCGGGTCTACGTGAAGCCCCACCAGGTCAGCGTGGCGCACCAGGTGCTCTCGGCGCCGCAGCCGCGCTTCGTGCTGGCGGACGAGGTCGGCCTGGGAAAAACCATCGAGGCCGGCCTGGTGCTCTCGAGCCTGCTCCACGCGGGCCTGGTGAAGCGCTGCCTGGTGGTCGCGCCGAGCCACCTCACCGTCCAATGGCTGGCGGAGCTGTTCCACAAGTTCAACCTCCTGTTCACGCTGATGGACCCGGACCGTGCGAAGGAGGATCGCGAGGCCGCCGAGGCGGAGGCGCCCGACGACGACGCGTCGACGTGGGGGCGGCATCCACTGGTGATCACCTCGCTCGAGTGGCTCTCGCGCACGCGAGAGGAAGCGAAGGCGGCGGCGGACGCTGGATGGGACCTGGTGGCGATCGACGAGGCGCACCACCTGCGCGGCGCCCGCGCGTACGAGGTCGCGCAGGCGCTCGCCCGCAAGACCTGGGGGCTCTTGCTTCTGACCGCGACGCCGCTGCAACTCGATCCGGCGGAGTACCACGCGCTCCTGCGGCTCGTGGACCCCGCCCCGGCCGCGACCGAGCAGGAATTGCGCGCGCGCCTCGCACGCCAAGGCGAGCTTTCCGCGGAGGTCCGCTCGCTGCTCGCCGGGGACCATTCCGCGGCGGAACGGATCGCCCGGCTCTTTCCAGACGATCCGATGCTTGGCGATCTGCGGGCGGATGCGCTGCTCGCGCATCTCGCGGAGAGCTACGGCCTCTCCGCGCGCCTGTTGCGCAACCGCCGCGCGGTCGTGGGCGGATTCACGCCCCGCATGCTGACGAAGATCCCGGTCGAACTGAGCGGCGAGGAACGCGACCTGGAACGCGAGGTCCGGCGCGCGCTCGCGCAGGCGAGGCTTCCATCCGGCGCCGTGCTCGCCTCGTTGCTGCGGAGGATGGGCAGCTCGCCGCCGGCGCTGGCCTCGGGTCTCTCGGCAGCGGGCGAGAAGAAGCTGGCTCAGCGCGCCCTGGCCATATCGCGCGATTCGAAGCTCGAGGCATTCCACGAGTTCCTCCGGGAGCTGGGCCCTTCCGAGAAAGTGCTGGTGTTCGCCGAGCCGCGCGAGACCATCGAATATCTTCGCGCCGCTCTTGCCCGCCGCCGCATCGAAGCCCTGGCGTACGTCGGCGATCTCTCTCCCGCCGAACGGGACAAGATGGTGGCGCGTTTTCGCGATCCGGACGGCCCCCGGGTCCTCCTCTGCACCGAGCTGGGCGGTGAGGGGCGCAATTTCCAGCACTGCCACGTGCTGGTGAACTACGACCTCGCCTGGAGCCCGGCAGCCATCGAGCAGCGAATCGGCCGCATCGACCGCATCGGGCAGTCGCGGGAGGTGCGCATCCATGCCTTCCGGCCGGAGGGTACGCTCGCGGCCCGGGTGCTCGACGTCCTCGATGCCGGCGTGGGCGTGTTCACCGAGCCGGTGGGCGGCCTCGACCCGGTCCTGGAGGGCATCGAGGCCGAGCTGCTGGC
>Ga0209237_1000386_pt1 | contig 24579 bp, 23 predicted proteins | sample GraSoi013_1_40cm_2_FD_185820 | JGI IMG/M metagenome (GOLD analysis project Ga0209237, IMG submission 185820) | Grasslands soil microbial communities from the Angelo Coastal Reserve, California, USA - Sample 10_02_2013_1_40cm (SPAdes) (version 2) | ecosystem: Environmental > Terrestrial > Soil >...
CCCGCGCGAGCCGCCGCTGGCGAGGGACGAGATACCAGGCGAGCCATCCGAGCGCGGCGCCGAGCCCCAGCGGCACCACCCGCAGCAGGGGCCACCCGAAGAGAAGCGCGCGGACGCGGATCTCGCGGCGCAGCCGCTTGCCGAGCGGCGCGGTCATCCCTGTGGGGCCGGCTTCGGCTCTTCCTCGGGCGGGGGCCAGCCGACTTTCGCGGCCAGGAGCAGCTCGCAAAGCTCGCGGACGGCGCCGTGGCCTGCAGGCCGCCGCGAAACCCAGCGCACTTCGGAGACCACCTCCGGGGCAGCATCCCGGGGGGCACAGGAGAGGGCCACCTTCCGCAGGGCGGGAAGATCGTTGACATCGTCGCCCATGTACGCGGTTTGCTGGAGCGGCACGCCGAGATCCGCCGCGATCTGCTCGATCGCCTTTCCCTTCGCCCTGCTCGATCCCACCACGCGGTCGATCGAAAGTTCGCGGCAGCGCTGCTCGATCAGGTCGGCGCGGCGCCCGGTGAGCGCCGCGAGCTTCACGCCGCCGTACAGGTTGAGCAGGCGCAGGCCATGCCCGTCGCGCACGTCGAATGCCTTGAAGGCCTCGCCTTCCTTTCCGTAATAGAGCCGCCCGTCGGTCAGGGTCCCGTCCACGTCGAGGACGACGAGCCGGATGCTCCGCAGCAGCGCGCGCGGCGGGTGGCGGGCCATTCAGGTGCCCAGGGCACGGCGGATCCGGAGGACGTCGCCGAGCAGCGCGTCCCACATCGGGAACGTGAGCGAGTTCGGCCCGTCGCTGAGCGCCCGATCCGGGTCCTCGTGCACTTCGCAGAACAGCGCGTCGATCCCGACCGCGGCCGCCGCCCTGGCCAGCACCGGTGCGAGCGCGCGATCGCCGCCCGTCGCGGTGCCCTGCGAGCCGGGCTGTTGCACGGAGTGGGTCGCGTCGAAGCAGACCGGTGCGAACCGCCGCATGGTGACGAGCCCGCGCATGTCCACTACCAGGGTGTGATAGCCGAAAGAGGCCCCCCGCTCGGTGAGCAACATCTCGCGGCATCCCCCCTCGCGCAGCTTGTCCGCCGCGTTCTTCATGTCTTCCGGGGCGAGGAACTGTCCCTTCTTGACGTTGACGGCGCGTCCGGTCGCCGCCGCGGCCAGCAGCAGATCCGTCTGTCGGCAGAGGAAAGCCGGGATCTGCAGGACGTCCACCACTTCGGCGACCGGCGCGCACTGGGACGGCTCGTGCACGTCGGTGAGCACGGGCAGGCCGACCTCCGCCTTGACCCGGGCGAGAATTCGCAGGCCTTCCTTCAGCCCCGGACCGCGGAACGATTTCACGCTGGTCCGATTCGCCTTGTCGAAGCTGCTCTTGAAGACGGCCGGGATCCCGTGCTTCTGCGCGACGTCCGCCACCTTCTGCGCGTGCCGGAGCGTGAACTCCTCGCCCTCGATCACGCAGGGCCCGGCGATCGCGACCAGCTGGCCGCCGCCGAATTTCACGCCTTGGCCACCGGCGCGCCGGGCGCGAGCACGATCTCCGGCGCGGTCGCGGTCTGCGCGGACGGCGGCACGGAGGTGCCCTTGCGTGCGCGCTGCTCGAGCCCGGCCTTGACGAATCCGGCGAAGAGCGGGTGGGCCTGGAACGGCTTGCTCTGGAACTCCGGGTGGTACTGGCAGCCGATGAAGTAGGGGTGGCCCTGCAGCTCGATCACTTCGACGAGCCCGAGCTGCTCGTTGACCCCGCTCGCGGTCAGGCCCTTCTCCTCGAGCTGCGCGCGGTAGGCGTTGTTGATCTCGTACCGGTGCCGGTGCCGCTCGCTGATCTCCTGCCGGCCGTAGACCTTCGAGGCGAGCGAGCCCGGCTTGAGCGTGCAGGGATAGGCGCCGAGCCGCATCGTCCCGCCTTTCGCGGTCACCTGCTTCTGCTCTTCCATCAGCGAGACCACCGGGTGCGGCGTCCCCTCGTCGAACTCGTGGCTGTTGGCCTTCTCCAGGCCGCAGACGTTGCGGGCGAACTCGATGGCGGCCATCTGCAGGCCCAGGCAGATTCCGAAGAAGGGCACCCTGCGCTCTCGCGCGTACTTCACCGCCGCGATCTTACCCTCGGTGCCCCGGATGCCGAACCCCCCGGGCACCAGGATGGCGTCGGCGTGCTGCAGCATGGTTTCAGCGCCGAGCTGCTCGATCTGGGTCGAGTCGATGAAGTCGAGCGAGACGCGGCAGTCGTTGGCGATCCCGCCGTGCACCAGCGCCTCGTTGAGCGACTTGTACGACTCGGTGAGCTCGACATACTTGCCGACCACCGCGATGCGCACCTCGCGGTGCGGCTCCTTGATCGCCCTGACGATGCGCTCCCACTTGTCCAGCCTCGGCGCCCGGCTCCAGATGTTCAAGAGCTCCGCCACCCGGTCGTCGAGTCCTTCCTCGTGCAGCGCGAGCGGCAGCTCGTAGATGGTCTGGACGTCGGCGGCGGTGAACACCGAACCCGGTTCCACCGAGCAGAAGAGGGCGATCTTGTCCTTGATCTCCTTGGAGAGAGGGCGGTCGGTGCGGCAGAGGAGGATGTCCGGCTGGATGCCGATCTCGCGCAGCTTCATCACCGAGTGCTGCGTCGGCTTGGTCTTCACCTCGTGAGCGGTGGAGATGTAGGGCACGAGCGTCAGGTGGATGTAGATGGCGTTCTCGCTGCCGACGTCGTACTTCATCTGCCGGATCGCCTCGAGGAACGGCAGCGATTCGATGTCGCCCACCGTGCCGCCCACCTCGACGATCACGATATCGTTCTCCTCGGCGGCGCTGAAGATGAAGCGCTTGATCTCGTCGGTGATGTGGGGAATCACCTGGACGGTCTTGCCCAGATACTCGCCCTGGCGCTCCTTGTTGATCACGTTCAGGTAGATGCGCCCCGTGGTGGCGTTGTTGTTGCGCGACATCTTCGTCGTGCTGAAGCGCTCATAGTGCCCCAGATCGAGATCGGTCTCGCCGCCGTCGTCGGTGACGTACACCTCGCCGTGCTGGAAAGGGCTCATCGTCCCGGGATCGACGTTGATGTAGGGGTCGAGCTTGAGGTGGGTGATCTTCAGGCCGCGGTTCTCGAGCAGAGCGCCGAGCGATGCGGAGGACAGCCCCTTCCCCAGCGATGACACCACGCCGCCAGTGACGAAGATGAACTTGGTCCGCTTGCCCCGAGCGGGGTCGCTGCGGCGCTCCGTGCGAAAAGCGCTCATCCGTTCCTCCTTTGCTCCTCTGCGAACAACCGGCGCACCCGATCCAGATCTTCCGCCGTGTCCACCGCGGCGGGACGATGGTCCACCACGCCGACCTCGATGGGGATGCCGTGCCAGAGGGCGCGCAGCTGTTCGAGCCCCTCGGCCCGCTCGAGCGGGGTTTCCGCAAGCCTCGCGAAGCGCTGCAGCGTCTGCGCGGAAAAGCCGTAGATCCCGATGTGCGCGAGCGGCGCCACTTCGCCCTCGCGGCGGGGATAGGGAATGAGCGACCGCGAGAAATACAGCGCGCATTGGCGCGCATCGACCACCACCTTCACGACCTCTGGCCGCGCCGCCTCCCCGGGCTCCAGCGGGCGGGCGAGCGTCGCCATCTCCGCACCCGAGCGCAAGAGCTCCGCCACCTGGGTGATGGCGCGCGGGTCGATCAGAGGCTCGTCCCCTTGCACGTTGAGGTACCCGTCGGCCGGCAGGTCGCGCGCCGCCTGCGCGATGCGCTCGGTGCCGTTGCGGCAGGCCGGGTCCGTCATCAGAGCGCGAAACCCCGCCGCTTCCACGGCGCTCGCGATGCGCCGGTCGTCGGTCGCCACCGCCACTTCGTCGATCCCGGCGGCGCGGCGGGCGCGCTCCGCGACGCGGACGACCATCGGAGCGCCGCAGATGTCGGCGAGGGGTTTACCGGGCAGTCTCTGGGCGGCGTAGCGCGCGGGAATCAGGGCTGCGAGGCGCACGTCGTGTTGTAAATCGACCGGGGCGGCCGGTGCAACCGGAACGTGCTATCCACCCTTGGGGCATGGGCGTTCTCGACGACATCCGCCGCGCCGCGTTCGAGCTGCGGCAGACCGATCCGCAGGAAGCGATCCGCGTCCTGCGGCGGGCCGCCCAGCAAGGCGGCGAAGCAGAGGTGCTGGCGAGGGGGGCGCTCGGCGAGATCTATCTCGACGAGTTCGGCGATCTCGATGGCGCGGAGCACGAGTTTCGCAGGGTGCTGCAGCTCGCGCCGGGCCTGAGTGCCGCGGAAATCGGCCTTGCCCGCACGCGCCGCGAAGCGGGCGACTTGAAAGGGGCAGAGATCGCGTTCCTGCGCGCCCTCGAAGGGCTGGCGCGCGACATCCGCGGCTTTCGCGAAGGGGGAACGCTGCCCGCGGGTGCCGAGGAAGTGGTGCTGACGCTCCTGGAGACGGCGGTGGACCTGGCCGAGCTCCGCAAGGGCGCCGTACCCCTCGACGAGGAGATCCTCTCCTGGGCCGCCGCGAAGAAGCTCTTCGACGCGGAAGAAGACCAGGACGATTGGGTCCGCTTCCATACCCTCTGGACCCGCCTCCGCATCCTCACCGGCCGCCCCGAGGAAGCCGTCACCGCCCTGCGCGAAGCCGAACGCACCGGCGAGCTCCCTTCCCAGGAAGCCAAGGACCTCCTCCGCCTGGCCCTGAAAGAGCTCGGCACCCCGCCCGTCATCCAAATCGGCAAGAAGAGCTGAAAATCCCGGCGTGCCCGCCGTTTGATCTGGAGAGTCATCGGCCGTCATCCGCGCTGCTCGCGCGCCCAAAGCTCCAAGCAAAGCAGGGCCCACGCCTGCCGGGGATTCCCCCGCGGCGCCAGCGACTGCCCCAGCGCGCGGTCGATCCCGCGCGGGTCGAGCAGCGTCCGGATCCGCGCCGTGGGAGCCCGCACCAGATCGTTGAGCATCTGCCGCAGCGGCCCGCGCAGCCAGGCGCCGATCGGGACCTGCGGCGGACGCGGCGGACGGATGAGGACGTCGCGGGGCAGCAGATCGGCGACCGCCTCCCGCAGCAGCCTGCGCACGTGCAGCCGGCCGAGCTTGTCCCTCCAGGGCGGAGGAACCACGGCCAGCGCCAGGTCGACGTCGACGAAGGGCGTCCGGACGTCGCGGCCGTTCGCCGCCACGTCGAGCCGGAACAGCACGTCGTCGGGCAGCGACACTTCCAGATCGAACGCCAACGCCGCCTCGAGCCCTTCGAGATCCGCGACGCGCGATCCCGGAGCGGTGCGCGCGGAAGCCCCGAGCAGGCCCGCGCGCTCCTCGAAGTTGAAGATCTCGATCATCGCGCGGGCGCGTTCGGGGCCGGTGGTCCGCAGCGTGACCGCAGCCCGGTGGAGCGTTCCGCGGTGTCGGACCGGCGCCAGCTTCCGCAGGAGGTTCGCGGCGCTCGCGGCCGGGCGCAGCTCCGGGATCCGGGCGGCGCGCAGATAGCGCACGTGCCCCGCGAACAGCTCGTCGGCTCCATCCCCGGTCAGCACGGGGCCGTCGGTCTCCCGGAGCAGGCCCGCCATCGCCAGCAGCGCAGGGTCCGCGAACGGCTCGCCGGCGCGGGCGACCAGCGCCGGCAGGTCCTCCGCCGGCCGATGTACGACCCGCAGCTCGCGGTGCTCGGATCGGAAGCGCTCGGCGATCCGGCGGGCCAGCTCGAGGTCCTCCTCGTTTCCCGCTGCGTAGGTGCGGACCCGTCCGGACAGCCGCGTCATCAGAGCGACCAGCGCGCTCGAGTCCAATCCTCCGGAAAGCAGCGTGGCGGGCCAGTCTGCCAGCCGCCGGCGGACTGCCTCCTCCAGGCGCGCGCGCACCGCGATGCGGGAAGGTCTGCGGCCAGAGCCGGGAACCGGCGTTTCGAACCATCGCCGGAGCTCGGCGCCGGCTGCGCTCAGGCGGACCAGGTGTCCCGGTGGCACTTTGCGCACGCCGCTCCAGGTGGTCGCCGGCGCCGGGATGTAGCCGAGCTCGAGATAGTCGGAGAGAGCGCCCCGATCGATCGCGCCGCGCGGTGCCCCCTTGGGAACGCGGGTCCCATACCAGAGCCGGGTGCCGGAGAGGCAATAGTAGAGCGGCTTCCTCCCGAGCGCGTCCCGGGCGAGCACCACCGCCCGCGACTTTGCGTCCGCAGCAGCGAGCGCGAACCCGCCGCGCAGGCGCTGCAGGCTGTCCTGGCCCTGCTCTGCCCAGAGCCGCCGCACTTCCTCCGCCGCCGGTTCGCCGACGAGCTCCAGACAGTCCGGAAGATCGCGCGCCAGATCGAGGTGGCCGTTCACGCGCTCGGGCCTTCCGGATGGCGCGAGCGCGAAGGACGAGGCCGGTCCCGGGGCGTCCAGAGCCGCTCGTCGCCGGGGCGGCGCAGGCGGGCGGTCATCCCGTGACGAGGGAGGTAGGCGCCGCACCGCGGGCAGGTCGGCACCTTGAGATTGCGGACCATCCGACCGCAGGCGTCACAGAACCTCGTCAGGTAGAGGTACCCGACAGTGACGGTCACGACCGCGAGGAGCAGGGCGACCCGGAATCCGACGGACGTCCGCGACAACAGCCCGCGTTGCGCCGCCACGGCAACCATCGCCGCGGCCAGCGCCAGCAGCGTCAGGCGAAGCGCGATCCGCTTCACGCTGCCCCGGGCCCGCCCGCGAGCGAGAAACCAGAGCCAAGACGCCGCCGCCACGGCGGCAGGCACGAAGTAGACCTGCACGCGCCCCGTTTAGGCCCGCTCCGGCGTGAAGGCAAATCCTAATTCTACAGACCGCCCTCGAGCCGCATCCCATGACTTGTACAGTCTCAAAGCAATAGTCGCCAAGCCGCCTTCGGCGGCCGCGACTAGAAGAGCCGCGAGCGCAGCCGCCGCAGCCGCGACAAGCGCCGCTTGGTCTTCCGCCTCATCTGCGCTCCTCACCGGACTTCAGCAGGACGTCCGCCACCCTCTCCGCCGCGCGGCCGTCCCACAGCTCGGGAATCCGGCCGGGCCGGACGCGTCCCGCAAGCACCTCTCGCGCGGCCGAAACCGCCCGCGCCGGATCGGTGCCGACGAGCTGGTTGGTTCCCGTTTCCACCGTGACCGGACGCTCGGTGTTCTCGCGCAGCGTCAGGCAGGGCACGCCGAGCGCGGTGGTTTCCTCCTGGATGCCGCCGGAGTCGGTCATCACCAGGCGCGCGTCCGCGATCAGGGCGAGGAAGTCGACGTACCCGAGCGGCTCCACCAGTTTCAGACCACGGGGCTCGAATCCTGCCGGCAGCCGCGCGCGCGTGCGGGGATGGATGGGGAATACGACCGGGATCGAGACGGCAACCTCCGCGAGCGCCGAGAGCAGCCCCGAGAGCGCGGCCGGATCGTCGACGTTCGCCGGGCGGTGCAGGGTGGCGAGCGCATACCCCTGGCGCGAGAGTTCGAGGCGCTCCCGGATGCGGCTCTCCCGCGCGCGCGGGAGAGCCGCGTGCAAGGAATCGATCATCACGTTTCCGACGAAGTGCACTCGCTCCGGATCGATCCCTTCCTTGCGCAGGTTCTCGTCGCCGTCGCGCGAGGGCGTGAAGAGCAGGTCCGAGAGCCGGTCGGTGAGCACCCGGTTGATCTCCTCGGGCATGGTCCAGTCGCGCGAGCGCAGCCCCGCTTCGATGTGCGCGATCGGGATCCCCATCTTCGCCGCCACCAGAGCGACGGCGACGGTGCTGTTCACGTCGCCGGCCACCACCACCACCTCCGGCATCTCGCGGGCGAGGACCGGCTCCACCTCGATCATCACCCTCGCCGTCTGCTGAGCGTGCGAGCCGCTGCCGACCCCGAGGTGCACGTCGGGCTGCGGCATCCCCAGATCCTGGAAGAACACGTCGGACATCTTCGCGTCGTAGTGCTGGCCGGTATGCACCAGGACCTGGCGCACCTGTCCGCGCTTGCGCAACTGTGCCAGGACGGGCGCGACCTTCATGAAGTTGGGACGCGCGCCGACGACGTGAAGGACCTTCACGGTGGGTACCGTGCGCACGCCCGCCGGGTCCCGCAACTTGCGCTGTTATACAGATGACGCGATGAGTGCGTTGGCGGAAGGCGCCTTGATCCACTACGAGGTCGAGCCGAATTACGCGGGCTGGACGCTGGCCGCCTACGTCGCGGAGAAGCTGAAGCGGCCGTTGCCGCCCGAACGGCTCGAACGCCTGCTGCGGGGCCGCTCGCTCGTCCACGCCGAGGCCGAGCTGCTGCCGGAAACGAGGATATGGGCCGGCCTCCGCTTCGCGCTGCGCAAGCGAAGCCCCGGTGATTCGGGAGAGCCGCCGCGGATTCCCATCCTCCACGAGGACGAGGCGCTGCTGGTGGTCGACAAGCCCGCGGGCCTCGCGCTCCACCCGACGGCCCGGTACCACGTGAGTACCCTGACCTGGGCGCTCGCGGAGCGCCATCGCAATGCCAGCGGGGAGAAGCCCGATCCCGCGCACCGGCTCGATCGCGAAACGAGCGGGATCGTCGCCTGCGGCCGCGCGCCGGTGCATACCCGCCGGCTGAAGGCGGCGTTCGCGGCGAGACAGGTGGAGAAGGCCTATCTGGCGGTGGTCGAGGGCTCACCGCGGGACGATCGCTTCGACGTGGATCTGCCCCTCGTCGTGGGCGGCGGCCGGGTCAAGGTGAAGACGCGCGTGGATGCGGCGGGAGCGCCGTCGCTGACCTCCTGCGAAGTGGTTCGCCGCTACCAGGGTGCCACGCTGCTCCGCTGCGTCCCGCGCACCGGCCGCCAGCATCAGATCCGGGCGCACCTGCAGGCAACCGGCTTCCCGCTGATCGGCGACAAGCTCTACGGCCCGTCGGAGGAGATCTTCCTGCGGCTCGCCGAGAGCGGCGGCTCGCCCGCGCCGACCGGAATGTTCGACGATCTGATCACCCTCGAGGAGCGTGGGAAGCTGCGCCTGTGGCGTCAGGCGCTTCATGCGAGCGGGCTGACGCTGCCGCATCCGGTCAGCGGAGAGATCCTGCGGTTCGAATCGCCGCTCCCCGACGACATCGCGGCGCTGCTCGAGACGTTCCGGCCCCTCTAAACGCCGCGAAGGAACGCGACCACTCCCGCGAGCCCGTCCGCGAGTTGCACGCGAGGCTCGTACCCGAGCAGCGCGCGCGCTTTGGAGATATCCGCGAATGACGCGCGCACGTCCCCGGCCCGCGGCGCCTGGTGGTCGATCTCGAGATTCGCGGTGGTTCCGCCGATCACCTGCTTCAGGGTCGCGATCAGATCGATCAGCGAGGAGCTGTGGCCGCTGCCCACGTTGATCACTTCGCCCGGCGCCTTCTCGCTCACTGCCGCGAGCAGGGTCGCCCCCACCACGTCAGAGACGTGGACGAAGTCGCGCGTCTGCAGGCCGTCTCCGTAGACGATGGGCCGCTGCCCCGCCAGCAGCCGGGTGGTGAAGCGGGGGATGGCGGCCGCGTACTCGCTCTTCGGATCCTGCCGCGGCCCGTAGACGTTGAAGAAGCGCAGCGCGACGCAGGGGAAACCGTACGCGCGCGTATACGTCTGCGCGAACAGCTCGCAGGCGACCTTCTGCGCGGCGTAGGGGCTCATCGGCCGTGGGATGAGTTTCTCGTGCTTCGGCTGCTCCTGCCCATCGCCGTAAGCCGCGCAGGAACAGGCCAGCACCACGCGCCTCACCCGCGCAGCGCGCGCCGCCTCGAGCACGTTGACCGTGCCGCCGACGTTGACGGCGGTGGTGCGCTGCGGCTCGGCCATCGAGAGCGGCACCGAGGGAATCGCCGCCAGGTGGAAGACCTGGATCGCACCTTCGATCGCGCGGCGGACAGCTTCCGCATCCGCGATCGACGCTTCGATCAACTTGAATTTCGGATGCTTCGCGAGCAGCGCCGCCGTCTCGCGCTTGCCGCTGGAAAAGTCTGTGCACCCCCCGCAGAGCATAGCCGCTCCCGCAGCAAAGGAGCTCGTCGTGCCCCTGCGCTTTTCACCCCGGGCTACTCGGACTGTGCGGCGGCGGCGGTATCCGGCGGAGCGCCGGTGTAGGCAAGTCCGCACGCAACTCTTCCTTCCGGCGTCGTCAGCTTCTGGCAGTCGCATGCATTCGTGTCGAGCGCCTGCTGGCAGCGCTGCTGATCGGCGTTCCGGATGGGAAATACCTTCTCCTGCTCCCTCACCTGGGCCTGGCAGGCCGACCTCGATGCGTCGTCCGGCTGACAATTGCAGATCTGGTCCGCCAGCTTGAGGCAGGCATCGCCGCAACCGACGGCAAGCGGCACAGTGAGCACGCAGCCGAGCAGGAGCAAGGGCTTGAGCCGGTTCATTGCCGGGGCGCGATCTAGCACAGTTGCTCTCGCGCACGGGATAAAAGGGCCGCATGCGCTACCTGTGGCTGCACGGATTCGCCAGCGGGCCCACTTCCAGCAAGGGACAGTTCGTGAGGGAACGGCTGCGCGAACGCGGGATCGAGCTCGAGATTCCCGATCTGAACGAGCCGGCATTCTTCGATCTGACCGTGTCGCGGATGCTGGCGCGGGTCGATGCGATCGCCGGCGGCGAGGAGGTGGTGCTGTTCGGGTCGTCGCTCGGCGGATTCACCGCGGCGACCTGGGCCGCGACCCGGCCCGGCCGGACGAAGGCGCTGGTGTTGCTCGCCCCGGCGTTCGACCTCGGGCCGCGCTGGGCGGCGCGCATGGGCCCGCAAGAGGTCGCCAGGTGGCGAAGCACCGGACGGGCGGCGTTCGACCACTACGCGCACGGCCGCAAGGAGGAGCTGGCGTTCGCATTCCTCGCGGACGCCGCACGGCACGAGAGCTTTCCCTTGCCGCGCTGCCCCACGCTGGTCATCCAGGGGACGCGGGACGACGTCGTCGACCCCGCCCTCGCGCGCGAGTTCGTCCGGCGCATGGAAGACCGCGCGCAGCTGGTGGAGCTGGCCGAAGGGCACGAGCTGACCGCGGACCTGCCCGCGCTCTGGCGCAGGATCGACGAATTCCTCGCGGCTCACGCCGCGCGGCCAACCCCGTAGTACGCGAACCCGAGCTCGCGCAGCCGCTGCGCGTTCCAGATGTTGCGGCCGTCGAAGAGCACCGGTTGCTTCATCGCAGCCTTGATGCGCACGAAGTCGGGCTGGCGGAACTCGTTCCACTCGGTGACCAGGAACAAGGCGTCGGCGCCGTCCACGGCCAGATAAGGATTGTTCACGAAGTGGATGCGGTCGCCGTAGTGGCCGCGCGCGTTGTCCATCGCCACCGGATCGTGCGCGCTGACCACGGCTCCGTCCGCCAGGAGCTCGTCGATCAAGGCGAGCGCCGGAGCGTGACGCAGGTCGTCCGTCTTCGGCTTGAAGGCGAGCCCCCAGACGCCGAACTTCCTTCCCCGCAGGTTGCCGGCGCCGAAATGCGCTTTCGCCTTCTGCGCCAGCAGCCGCTTCTGGCGATCGTTGACGGCGTCCACGGCGGATAGCAGCGTGAAATCGAGGCCGTGGTTGCGCGCGGTGGCGATCAGCGCCTTCACGTCCTTGGGGAAGCAGCTCCCGCCATATCCGCAGCCGGGAAAGAGGAACTTCTGCCCGATGCGCTCGTCCGCGCCCATCGCCTTGCGGACGGAATCCATGTCCGCGCCCACGCGCTCGCAGAGCATGGCCACGTCGTTCATGAAGGAGATGCGCGTCGCCAGCATCGCGTTGGCCGCGTACTTCGTCAGCTCCGCCGAGCCCGGGTCCATGAAGTAGATCGGGCTCTCGGTGCGGACGAACGGCGCGTACAGCTCGGCCATGATGGCCCGCGCGCGCTCGCTCCGCGAGCCGATGACGATCCGGTCCGGGCGGAGGAAGTCGTCGATGGCGGCGCCTTCCTTGAGGAACTCGGGATTCGAGACCACGTCGATCCCGACCTTGGCCCGCGCCGCGATCTCCGCCTGCATGCGGGCGGCGGTCCCGACCGGGACCGTGCTCTTGTTCACCACCACCAGATAGCGCTCGGCGGAGCTGGCGATCTGGTGGGCGACCGACATGGCGGCGCGCAGATCGGCATCGCCGTCGTCGCGCTGGGGAGTGCCGACGGCGATGAACACCACGTCGCTCGCGCGCACCGCGTCGGCGAGGGTCGTCGAGAAGCTGATCCTCTCGGCGGCGACGTTCTTCTGCAGCAGCTCTTCCAGACCCGGCTCGTAAAAGGGGGTCTCGCCCTGGCGGAGCGACGCGATCTTCTTCTCGTCGACGTCGACGCACACGACCGTGTGCCCCGAGTCCGCGAAGCAGACCCCCGCCACCAACCCGACGTAGCCGGTCCCTACGACGACGATGCGCATCTCGAGCTTGTACCGCGGCGCCCTCGACGCGGTCGAGCCCGATTCTTGCAGCCTTCATCGCTCACGCCCCTACAGGGGGCGCTACTCGACCGTCACCGATTTGGCGAGGTTGCGAGGCTGATCCACGTCGGTCCCACGGTGGTCGGCCACGTGGTAGCTGAAGAGCTGCGTCGGAATCACCGAGACGATCGGCATCAACAGCGGATTCGTCTGCGGCAGCGGAATGCAGGCCTCGGCGAGCGCCTGCACCCGCGTGTCCCCTTCCGAATGGATGGCGATCACCCGCCCGCCGCGCGCCCGCACCTCCTGGATGTTGCCGAGGATCTTCTCGTAGTTGACGCCCGCCTCCTCGTCCGAGTCGCGAGGCGCCAGCACCATCACCGGCATGTTCTCGTCGATCAGCGCGATGGGCCCGTGCTTCATCTCGCCCGCGGCATATCCCTCGGCGTGGATGTACGAGATCTCCTTGAGCTTGAGCGCTCCCTCCAGCGCGACTGGATACTGCGGCCCGCGCCCGAGGAACAGCAGATCGCGCGCCTGGCTGAACTTGTGCGCGGCCTGCTTGATCACCTCCTCGTACTTGAGCACCCGGTCCACCAGCATCGGCACTTCGTTCAGCGCTTGCAGATGGCGCTGCGCCGAGGCCGCCGCCAGCGTCCCGCGCAAGCGCCCGAGCCGGACGGCGAGCAGGAAGAAGGCTGCGAGCTGGGTGGTGAACGCTTTGGTGGATGCGACGCCGATCTCCGGCCCCGCGTGCGTGTAGAGCACGTCGTCCGCCTCGCGCGCGATGGCGCTGCCCACCACGTTGCAGATGGCGAGCGTCCGCGCTCCCCGCGCCTTCGCCTCGCGGAAGCTGCCCAAGGTATCGGCGGTCTCGCCCGACTGCGAGACCGCGACGCAGAGCGTGTTCGCGTCGATGAGCGGGTCCCGGTACCGGAACTCGCTCGCCAGATCGACCTCCACCGGGATCTTCGCCAGCGTCTCGATCATCAGCTTGCCCGTGATCGAAGCGTGCCAGCTCGTGCCGCAGGCGACGATCTGGACCTTGGTGAGGCGCTGCACGAGCTTGCTGTCCAGCCGGCAGCCGTCGAGGTACACGTCGCCCTCCTCGACGCTGGCGCGCCCGCGGATGGTGTCGGTGAGCGCGCGCGCCTGCTCGTGGATCTCCTTGTGCATGAAGTGCTTGTGGCCGTTCTTCTCGGCCATCGTCGGGGTCCATTCGATGCGCTTGACCCCGCGCGAGAGCTTGCGCCCCGACTTGTCGGTGAGCTCGACGCCCTGCTTGGTGATGACGGCGAAGTCGCCTTCCTCGAGGTAGATCACGTCGCGCGTGTGCGCGAGGATCGCGGGAACGTCGGAGGCGACGAAGTTGCAGTTTTCGCCCAGGCCGACCACCAGCGGGCTCGCGTTCTTCGAGACCACGAGCATGTCGGGGAACTTCTCGGACACCACCGCGAGCGCGTAGGTTCCCCTCACGTTGTCGAGCGCGGCCCGCACCGCCTCGGGCAGCCGCAGGCCCTTCTCGATCTCCTCCTGGATCAGGTGCGCGAAGATCTCGGTGTCGGTCTCCGAGCTGAATTTGTGCCCGGCGTTGATCAGCGCCTCTTTCAGCTCCAGGTGGTTCTCGATGATGCCGTTGTGCACGACCGCCACGCCGCCGTATTTGTGCGGGTGCGCGTTCTCGTCGGACGGCTTCCCGTGCGTCGCCCAGCGGGTGTGTCCGATGCCGGTCGCGCCCTTCGGCATCGACTCGCCCAGGCGCTTCTCCAGATTGGCGAGCTTTCCCTTCGCGCGGACCACCGCGAGGCCCTTGTCGCCGAGGACGGCGACGCCGGCGGAGTCGTACCCGCGGTATTCCAGCTTCCGCAGCCCCTCGACGAGCAGCGTCGCGCACTGCTCGTCCCCCACGTATCCCACGATGCCGCACATGATCCGGAGTCTCCCTAATCCTTCTTCGCCGTCTTCCGCGGCGCCTTCTTTTCCACCCAACCCTCGATGTTCCGCTGCTTGCCGGCGCTGACCGACAGCGCGCCCGGCGGAACGTCTTTCCGCACCGTGGTCCCGCTGCCCACGTAAGCCCCTTTGTGCACGGTCACGGGCGCGATCAGCTGCGTGTCGCTTCCGATGAACGCGCCGTCCTCGATGGTGGTGACGTGCTTGTTCTGCCCGTCGTAATTGCAGGTGATGGTGCCGGCGCCGATGTTGCAGCCCTCGCCGATCACCGCATCGCCGAGATAGGTGAGGTGGTTGGCCTTGCTCCCTTTGCCGAGCACCGTCTTCTTCAGCTCCACGAAATTTCCCACATGCGCCTGCTCGGCAACGTGTGCACCCGGCCGCAGCCGCGCAAACGGCCCGACCACCGCGGAGGGACCGATCCTGGCTCCCTCCAGATGGCTGTAGGGGAGGATTTTCGCCCCATCGGCGATTTCACTGTCCACGATCACACAGCCCTGGCCGAGCTGCACGCCGCGCCCGATGCGCGTCTTGCCCCGCAAGGACACCAGCGGCTCCAGCACGGTGTCGGTCCCGACCTCGATGCCTTCGTCCACGTACGTGACCGCCGGGTCGACCAGCGTCACGCCATCCTTCATCAGCTGCGCGTTGCGCCGCTCCCGGAGCTGCGCCGCGCTCCGCGCGAGCTGGGCCCGATCGTTGACGCCGGCCACTTCGGTCTCCTCCGCCTCGACCGCGACGGCGCGGCCCCTGGCGACGATGTCGGTGAGATAGTACTCCCCCTGCGCATTGCTCCGTCCCAGCCCGCGAAGCGCCGAAAACAGGAACTTCGCGTCGGCGAGATAGACGCTGGCGTTCACCTCGGCGATCTTCCGCTCCTCGGGCGAGGCGTCCCTCTCCTCGACGATCTTCGCTACCGTCCCATCGGGCCGGCGCACGATGCGGCCGTACCCCTTCGGATCGCTGGCGCGGCAAGCGAGCAGCGCGAGGTCGAGGCCCCGCCTGGCGTCAACCAACCTCTGCAGCGTCTGCGTGCGCAGCAGCGGGACGTCGGCGGCGAGGATGAGGACGCTCCCTTCGAACCCGCGCAGCGCTTCCTGCGCGCAGAGGACGGCGTGCCCGGTCCCGAGCTGCTCCGCCTGCAAGGCGAACCGGATGGGAGCGCCGGCGAACTGCCGCCCGAGCTCTTCCTTCACGTTCTCCGCCTGGTACCCGACCACCACCACGACGGGAGACGCGTCCAGCGCCAGTGCCGCGCGGATGGGAAAGAACGCCATCGGGCGCCCCGCCATCTGGTGGAGCACCTTCGCCCGCTCGGACTTCATCCGGGTGCCCTTGCCGGCGGCGAGCACGACCGCGGCGATCTTCTGTCCTGCGTTCGACACGATCCTCCCCCTGCGCCGGTGTTTGGTAGCCAGCCGCGGTCCTCCTGCCAAGTGCATGCCACATGTTACCGTCGGCGCAATGTTCGTCGATCTGCACCTGCACGCCGACGGGATCCCGGACCAGGACCTGGCCACGCTGGCGTACTTCGGCGTGAAAGCGGCGGTGACGTGCGCGCGCGACGCCGGCGCCGGCGGCGCGCTCGAGCTGCGCCGGCACTGGGACGAGCTGGTCCGCGTCCAGACCATCCGCCTCGAGCAGGCCGGGATCCAACCCATGGTCGCGCTCGCGCTGCATCCTGCGCGGATCCCCTGGCATGGCGTCGACGATCTGCTGCAGCGGCTTCCGCACTATTTCGACGATCCCCGCGTGGTCGCGCTCGGCGAGCTGGGGCTGCAGGATGGCGGGCAGCGGGAGGAAGACATCTTCTCGCGCCAGCTGGAGCTGGCCGCCCGCCTGCGCAAGCCGGTGATCGTGCACACTCCAGCGCGGGAGAAAGCATCGCGCACGCGGCGGCTCCTGGCGCTGGTGAAGCGGTCCGCGGTCGAACCCTCGCACGTGCTCGTCGATCACGTGAACGCGGAGACGTTCGCGCTGGTGCGCGGGATCGGCTGCTGGGCCGGCCTGACGCTGCAGCCCGGGCTACTCGAGCCCGATGACGCCGCGGCGCTGATCTCGAAGCACGGCGCCGACCGCATCGTGCTCACCAGCGACATCGGCGAGGGAGCGACCGATCTGCTCGCCTTGCCGAAGGCCGCCGAGGCGCTGAAATCGGCCGGTCTCAGCGAAGAGCTGCGCCGGCGCGTCTTCCAGGAAGGACCGCTCGCCTTCCTCAAGTCCTGAGGCGGATGCGCCCAGGTGCGCACTTTCACACCCTGGACCGAAGCCAGCGAGGCCTCGTAGCGTCTCTTCTCGACCGGCGCGGCGCCCTCCTCTAGCGGGAGGGCCCGCCCGTCCTGGAAGGGGCAGCGGGCCCGCAGTCCCGCGGGCCCGCTGGGTGAACGCCGCCGGAGACCGGGCACGCGCCTCTTGCAGGAGGCATCTTGCTGGCCCTTGTCCCGGCACTGATCGCGGCAGCCCACCCGTCCTTGTTCTTCGATTCCTCCGACGTCACCGCCTTGCGGGGGCTTCTGGCTCTTCGGCAGGGGCGTGTGGCTCGCGCCCGAGGCGATGGGCTATGACGCCGGCAAGAGCACGGATTACACGTATCCGGCCAACCAGAGCGCGTATCACAACGTCCTGTTGGTGGACGGCATCGGCGAGCTCGGGGACACGCGCTCTTCCGACTCCAACTGGGGAAACGCCTGGTTCTTCAGCCGCATCTCGACGCCGCTGTTCACTCCCACCGGCACCGCCGATTACGCCATCGCCGGCGGCGCCGGCGCGCAGCTGTTCGCATCCACTCTCCAGATCACGCGCTGGGACCGCATCGTGATCCTCGCACGCGGCCGCTACGCGCTGGTGCGCGACGACATCGAGTCCGCCAGCGCGCATGCGTACGACTGGATCTGCCACTTCAACGACGGGGTCAGCGTCGACACCGCGTCGGGCTGGGTGCAGGGCATCGGCAAGAGCGGGCAGTCGCTGGGCGTGCGGGTCCTGGCGCCGGCGTCGTGGACGGCGACCACGGGCACGCAGACCGCCCAGCAGATGAACCAGTTCGATCCGGATGCGCAGGTCTCCTGGGTCCGGGTGCGGCCGGCGAGCAACACGGCGTCGGCGCAGTTCCTGAACGCGCTGGTTCCCCTGGCCGCTGCGCAGTGGGCTTCGCGGACGCCGGTGAACCGGCTGGACGACAATGACGTCGGCGCGGGTGCGGTGGTATCGCCCGGATCGTCGCTCGAGGAGCGCTGGATTTTCGCGCGCGCCGGAACGCCGGGTAAAGCCGCCGGCGACCTGGTCCTGATCGGGTCGCAGGCCGGCATGGCGGCGCGGGACGCCGCGGGATCGCCCGTGCGCGCCGCGCTCTTCGGGCCGGGCAGCATCGCGGACCAGAGCGGTGGGCGGATGTTGCTCTCGACGCAGAGCGCGAGCGCGATCGAGGCGAAGCTCGCCGGCGCCACTCTGTCGGTGACCGGCAATCCGGTGCGCGACTTCCAGGCATACGCGCCCGGCGCCTCCGCCGTCACGCTGAACGGCGTCTCGGTCAGCGCCACGTTCGCAGGGGGGCTGGTCACGTACCCGGCTGTCATTGCGCCTCCGCCGCCTCCCGGCGATGCCGGAACCCCGGACGCAGGCGCGCTGGATGCCGGCGATGCCGGAACCCCGGACGCAGGCGTGCTGGATGCCGGCGTTGCCGACGGTGGCTCAGCCGATTCCGGCCATCCGGGCGATCTCTGCGGGAATTGCCAACCGCCGTCGGACGGCGGGGCCAATCCCCCGCTCGACGCCGGGATGATGTCCCCGGATCCGGCTTTGACGGACACAGCAGCCCACGGCTGCTCACACGCGGGGACGGCAGGCGCGTGGCTGGGCGCCCTCGCGCTGGCCGGACTCGCCGAGCGCCGCCGCCGCGGGCGCACGGGAACTTGAGTCGAGCGGCAATGCCAGCCACACTGGCGGTGGAGGGCCTGCCCGGTCAGCCGCCGTGTGGTACCGTGTGGGTGCCGCCCGGGCCGCCAGTCGGGAAGGCGGAGGCCGAGCCCGAGTGTTCGACAAGTCAGCGATGAGAAGAAAGCTCTTCGGCCATGCACTGATCGCAGCTGCCGGGCTCATCTCGGCAGCGTCCGCATGCCGCAAGGAGCCGGCGCAGGCGGCAGTCGCCGTTCAGAAGGCATCCCCGGTGGGAGGCCCTTCGGCATCCGTCGCCAAACCGCTCGACTCCACGTCCGAGGCGCGGCCCGAGCCTCACCCGCCGGCCGCTCCCTGCCTGTCCGTGGCCGGTGGCCGCGAACCGGCGTTGCCGGACCTTCTGAACCAGGCGGCGCGTGATTTCGAGGGCGGACGCTACGACGACGCGCTCGAGTGCGCGCGCGAAGCCACCCGCACCGACGGCACCAGCGTTGCGGCGCACCACTTCCGCGGCGCCGCGCTGGCCGAGCTGGGCCACATCGAAGAGGCGCGCACCGCCTATGCCCGGGCCATGGCGATCGATCCGGACGATCCGGAAGTGCTGCGCTCCGCGGCCGACCTGCACGTGCGGCGTCTCGGATCCCGCGATGATCTCGAGCTCTCCTTGCAGTACGTGAAGCGCGCCCTGCCCCGCGCCCAGAAGGGGCGCGACCGCGGGCTGCTGAAGGAGCTTCATCTTTTGGAAGCGATGGCGCTCGACGACCTCGGGCGGCCCGGGGAAGCGCTCGCCGCGGCCAGCAAAGCGCTCGAGCACGAGCCGAAGGACCGCGAGGCGCGGCGCGAGAAGGGCGTCGCGCTCTTCGAGCTCTGCCGATTCGACCAGGCGAAGACCGAGCTGGCCCGGCTGGCGACCGAGACGGCGGACGCCTGGGCCGAGCATTACCTCGGGTTGATCGCGGAGCGCGCGCAGGACGACGTCGCCGCCGCCGCGCACTTTGCCCGCGCGCGCAAGCTGGATCCGGATGCGTTCAAACCCACCTCGCAGACCACGCGAGGCGTGTTCCAGAAGATCGTCCAGGAGGAGGTGGAGAAGCTGCCGCCCTCGATCAAGGCGGGGCTGGCCAAGGCGGACTTCGAGGTGACGGAGCTGCCGGAAGTAAGCGATCTGGTGGCGACCGATCCTCCGCTCTCTCCCGGCATCCTCGGCCTCTTCCGGCCGCCTCCGGAGACCACCTCAGCGAACGTGCGGCCGACGATTCTGCTCTACCGGCGGAACCTCTCGCGCGCAGCGCACAACGACGAGGAGCTGCGGCGCGAGGTGCACGACACGTTGATGCACGAGGTCGGTCACCTCAACGGCGAGGACGACGAGCAGCTCCGCGATCGCGGACTGTAGATTCCGCCATGAAGATGATCGACGTCGGGGAGAAGGAGCGAACGTCGCGACTGGCCATCGCGCGCGCCGAACTGCGCTGCTCCCGCGACACGCTCAAGCTCCTCAACGAAGGCCGGCTGGAGAAGGGCGACGCCCTGGCGGCGGCGCGGCTCGCGGGAATCATGGCCGCGAAGCGGACGCCGGATCTCCTGCCTCTCTGCCATCCCATCGTGCTCGCGGGCGCCGACGTCGACGTCGCCTGCGACGAGCGTGCGGGCCTGGTCCGCATCGAGGCGCGGGTGCACGCCGTCGAGCGGACGGGGGTGGAGATGGAGGCGCTGACGGCGGCGATGGCGGCCGCGTTGACCATTTACGACATGGCGAAGCGCCACGACCGCGGCATGGAAATCGTGTCGGTGCGCCTGGTCCACAAGAGCGGCGGCCGCAGCGGGAGTTGGAATCGCGAGGACGAGGCGCCCCAGCCGCCGGCCCAGCAGCCGCTCACGGCGCCGCGCGCGAAGAAAGTCCCGCGGTAACGGCGGAAGAGCCTCGGGGTTCGAATGCCGAGCACGCCGAGGTTTTTCTAGTGCGCTCCGGTGGAGCTCAGGAAACGTTCGGCGTCGATCGCGGCCATGCAGCCGGTGCCGGCGGCGGTGACCGCCTGGCGGTAGACGGGATCGGCGGCGTCGCCGGAGGCGAATACGCCGGGCACTGAAGTCCGGGTGGTGCCGGGCGTGATCTTGATGTAGCCCACCTCGTCCATCGCCAGCTGTCCCTTGAACAGCGACGTGTTCGGCTCGTGACCGATGGCGATGAACAGGCCGCCCATCGGCAGCTGCCTGATCTCTCCGGTCCGGGTATCGCGCGTGCGCACGCCGCGCACCCCGCTCTGCTTCTCGCCGAGGATCTCGACCACTTCCTGGTTCCACGCCCAGGCGATCTTCGGGTTCGCCATCGCGCGCTCCTGCATCACCTTGCTCGCGCGGAGGGTCTCGCGGCGGTGGATCACGGTCACCTTGGTCGCCATCTTGGTGAGGAACGTGGCCTCCTCCATGGCGGTGTCGCCGCCGCCCACCACCCCGACCTCCTTGCCGCGGAAGAAGAAGCCATCGCAAGTGGCGCAGGCGGAGACGCCGTGGCCGGATAGCAGCTTCTCGGAAGGGATGTCGAGCCATTTGGCCGAGGCGCCCGTGGCGATGATCACCGTCTGCGCGAGCATCTGGTGGCCGCCATCGCCGGTGATGTGGAACGGCCGGCTGGACAGATCAACCTTGACCACCGCGCCGTCGATGATCTGCGTTCCAAAACGCTCGGCCTGGGCGCGGAACAGCTCCATCAGCTCGGGACCGAGCACGCCCTTCGGGAAGCCGGGGTAGTTCTCGACGTCGGTGGTGATCGTGAGCTGGCCTCCGGGCTGCACCCCGGAGAACAGGACCGGCTTGAGATTGCCGCGGGCCGCATAGATCGCGGCGGTGTATCCCGCGGGTCCCGAGCCGATGATGACGACCTGGTGCTTCTCCACGATATCTCCTTGAAAAAGCGCTGCAGTGTAACCCGGAAGGAACGCTGCTGCCCGGAGCTTCTGGTCCAACCCGGAGCTTCTGGTACAGTGCAGCGCCGAGGAGACATTGGATCCCGCACAGCTCAAGAAGATTCCGTTGTTCGCCAACCTCACGGCCGACCACCTGCAGAAGGTGGCGAACATCGCCGCGCAGAAGCAGGCACGCGCGAACGAGAAGATCTTCCACGAGGGTGAAGTCGGGACCGAGATGTACTTGATCGGCGCGGGGAAGGTGAGGATCTCCAAGATGGTGCCCGGGGTGGGCGAGGAGGCCCTCGCGATCCTCGACTCAGGCAGCTACTTCGGCGAGATGGCGCTGATCGACGATACGCCGCGCAGCGCCGACGCGACCGCGCAGATGCCCTGCACGCTCTACGTGATCCAGAAGGCGGATCTGGAGGAGCTGATGTTCCTCCATAAGGACCTCGCCTACGAGCTCCTCTGGACGTTCGTGCGCACTCTTTCGGCGCGGCTGCGCGAGACGAACGACAAGATCAAGGCGTTCTTCGCCCTCAGCGCGAGGTTCTAGCCGCTCCCGCGCCGAAGGCGCGGGATTGCGGCTATTGCTTTTGGCTGTACCGCGCATTCCCGGACCAGGTCTCGTTCTGGGAGTCCGGCATTGAGACCTGCTCCTCGGAAGCCCGTTGGCACATCCGCTGCACTGCAGCGGATGCATGAGGCAGGCGGAAAGGATCCTCAGCGAGGGCGCGGCGGGGCTGCCCGATGCGGAGCTGCTCCGCGTCGTGCTCGGCGGCCGCGACGAATTGCTCGCCTGCCGCCTTCTCTCCCGAGGCCTGCCGTCGTTGCGGCGCGCTGGACCGGGCGAGCTGCTGCTGGAGTCCGGGATGAGCGCTACTCTCGCCGCGCGCGTGATGGCAGCGCTCGAGCTCGGGCGCAGGGTAGCTCTGGCGCCCGCGGCCGAGCGCCGCCGCCTCTTGCGCGCCCGCGACGTCGCCGCCGTGCTCTGGGCGCGCCTCGCGCACCTTCCACACGAGGAGTTCTGGACGGTGCTGATGAACTCACGGCTGCAGGAGATCCGCTGCGTCCAGATCGCGCGCGGAGGGCTGACGCAGTGCTCGGTCTCGCCGAGGGAAGCCTTCGCGCCAGCCATCGTGCATCGCGCACCAGCGGTGGCCTTCGTGCACAACCATCCGTCCGGCGACTCCGCGCCTTCCGGAGAAGATCAACGGCTCCAGCTGTTGCTCGACGAAGCCGGGCATGCCCTGGGTGTGCGCGTCGTGGATCATCTGGTGCTGGCGGAAGGCGGACTGCACAGCGCGGTCGAGGGCGCGTCGCCGCCGCCGGATCCGGTTTCGCTCGTTCCGCGCGAGGGCGTGGGGTAAGGAGGAGGGGGAATGGAGCTGTCCGAGGCGCTGAAGGAGCATTTCGGGTACGACACGTTCCGCAAGGGACAGGAAGCGATCGTCCGGTCGGTGCTGTCGGGGCGCCCGACCATCGCCATCCTGCCCACCGGAGGAGGCAAGAGCCTCTGTTACCAGCTCCCGGCGCTGCTGCTCGAGGGCACGACGGTCGTAGTCTCGCCGCTCGTCGCGCTGATGAAGGACCAGGTCGATGCGTTGCGCGCGCGGGCCATCGCGGCGACGTTCGTGAACAGCTCGCTGCCCGAGAGCGAGCGGCAGGAACGGCAGTCGGCCTTGCGCCGCGGGGAGTATCGGCTGGTGTACGTCGCGCCGGAGCGTTTCAAGTCGCCGTCCTTCCTCTCCGCGATGGGCGCCCTCAAGGTCCCCCTGCTCGCGGTCGACGAGGCGCACTGCATTTCGGCGTGGGGGCATGACTTCCGTCCGGAGTACCAGCAGCTCGCGCGGGCTCGGGAGCAACTGCGGGCAGAGCGCGTGCTGGCGCTGACGGCGACCGCGACGCCCGAGGTGCGACGCGACATCGCCGACGCGCTCGAGCTGCGAGATCCCCGGGTGTTCGTCGCCGGGTTCGATCGCCCGAACCTGTTCATCGAAGTGCTGCGCGTCACCGGCGACAAGGACAAGCTGGGCCGGCTGGTGGCGCTGTCGCGGCCGGGCGGCCCGGGGATCGTCTACGCCGCCACGCGCAAGAACGTGGAGAAGGTGGTCGCCTCGCTGCGCGCCTCCGGGGTCGATGCGCTCGGATATCACGCGGGAATGCCGGACGCGGAACGCAGCTCCGTGCAGGAGCGTTTCGTCCGCGGTGAAGTTCCCGTGATCGCCGCCACCAACGCGTTCGGCATGGGGGTGGACAAGGCGGACATCCGCTTCGTCGCGCACTTCGACGTGCCGCGCTCGCTCGAGGCGTACTACCAGGAGATCGGCCGGGCCGGACGCGACGGTCTGCCGAGCCACGCCCTGCTCCTCTTCAACTTCGCCGACGTGATGATGCAGCGGCGGATGATCGAAGCCGGGCGACCCTCGCGCGATCTGGTCGAGCGCGCCTGGGAGGCGGCGCGCGAATTGCTCGAGGGCTCCGTCGATCAGCTCGCGCAAGCGTGCGGTGTATCGGCGCCGGAGCTGTCCGGAGCCGTCCGGCTGCTCGAGAGCGCCGGGCACCTCGAGCGGGGCCTCGGCCGGGACGGCCGGTTCTTCGTCGCCACTCCGGCGGTCGCGCCAGAAGATCTGGCCGTCGATTTCGAGCTGCTCGAGCTGCGGGTCGCCCGGGAGCGGCAGATGCTGGACCGGCTGGTGAGGTTCGCCGATACCCGGGGCTGCCGCCGGCAGAACCTGTTGCGCTACTTCGGTGACGCCGATGCTCCCCGCGGCTGTGACGCTTGCGAGAGCTGCAAGGGAAGCCGTGCGCCGGAGCCCGAGGAGATCGCGCTGGCGCCCCGCAAGCGCAAGCCGGCGGAGCCCGCGACGATCGACGACGCACCTTACGACGAGCAGGTCTTCGAGAAGCTGCGATCGCTCCGGACGGAGCTGGCGCGCGAGAGCCGGGTGCCGCCCTACGTCGTCTTCCACGATTCGACGCTTCGCGAGCTCGCCCGCGCGCTGCCGCACGACGAGAAGAGCTTTCTCGCGGTGAAGGGCGCTGGTCCGGGCCGCTGGCAACGGTACGGAGAAAGAGTGGTGGCGATCACCCGGGCCACGGGGCCCTGCGAGTCGACTCCGATGGTGAGCGAACCAGGGGCGCAGCGCGACCTCGAGTTCGAACCGGTCGTGGTGCGCGCGAAGGCGCCAGTCGGCGCGCAGGACCATGGACCTGCAACGAGAAGCCCTTCCTCCGATCTGTGGGCCCTCCACGCGGAGGGTGCAACGTTGACCGAGATGTGCACCCGGCTGCGGAAGACCGCGGCGGAGGTCGCCTCCGAGCTCGCGGACGGCGCGCGAGCTGGAAAGACGATCGACGTGGCGCGGCTGCTCGGGAGCGAACGCGTCGAGGCGATTCGCGCGGCGGCCCGCGGCGCCCGAGGCGACGTGGTCGCGGTCCGCCGGCGCCTTCCCTTCCCGGCCGCACTCGCGGAAATCCGCTTGGCGCTGACTCTACCGGATGGTTCAACCGGTTGAACCGCAATATCAGCTTGTTTGAGATGGCGGGCGACGCCGGCGGCGTGCAGGCGG
>Ga0209237_1000388_pt1 | contig 24572 bp, 24 predicted proteins | sample GraSoi013_1_40cm_2_FD_185820 | JGI IMG/M metagenome (GOLD analysis project Ga0209237, IMG submission 185820) | Grasslands soil microbial communities from the Angelo Coastal Reserve, California, USA - Sample 10_02_2013_1_40cm (SPAdes) (version 2) | ecosystem: Environmental > Terrestrial > Soil >...
GACCCCCAAGATGCCCCTGCTGGTGGCCATCGATCAGGAAGGCGGCCGGGTGGCGCGGCTGCCCAAGGGCTTCACGGTGTTTCCGGGGCAGGGCACCCTGGGCCGGGCCGGGACTGTCTCCCTGGCGTACAGCTTCGCCGAGGTGACCGCCAGGGAGCTGCGCGCGATCGGTGTGAACATGAACCTGGCGCCGGTCCTAGACGTGAACACCCATCCGCAGAATCCCGTCATCGGCGATCGATCGTTCGGTGCCGATCCCGAGCAGGTCGAGACCCTCGGCCTCGCCGTGATCGCGGGCCTGCAGGACAACGGAGTGCTGGCCTGCGGCAAGCACTTCCCCGGCCACGGAGACACTGAAGCAGACTCGCACAAGGAGCTGCCGACGGTGTCCCACGGGCTTGGTCGGCTGCACGAGATCGAGTTGCGGCCCTTCGCGCACTGCTTCCAGAACGGCCTCGCGGCCGTCATGACGGCGCACGTCCGCTATCCGGCCTTGGACCCGGAGCACCCTGCCACGCTGTCCCCGGCCATCCTGACCGACTTGCTCCGCAGCCAGCTCCAGTTCAAGGGGCTGGTACTGACGGACGATCTTGAGATGCATGCCATCCTGGACCATTACAGCATCGAAACGGCGGCAATCCGCGCGCTGAACGCCGGCGCGGACATCCTGCTGATCTCGAAAGACCCCGAGCGCCAAGCGGCCGCCATGGACGCCGTTTACCGCGCCGTGAAAGACGGCGACATCCCAGATCTGCGGTTCGAACACGCCGTGCTGCGGGTGCTCGAGGCCAAGGAGCGCTACTTGCTGCCGTACACGCCGGCGGACCCAAAGCACGCGGCGGAGCGCGTTGGCACCAAAGCGCACCGAGAGGTCGCCCACAGCATCAAGGAAGCCGCCGAACAGGCCAGCGTCTGAGCGGATCCGTCATGGGCTTGAAGAAGGGCGACATCATCGACGAGTTCAAACGGTACCCTGATAGTTGCGGGCTCGTCGTCAAAGTGATGCACGGGGGGGAGGGCTTCCAGAAGATCGTCTGCTGCGGCCACGAGTTGACGGAAGCGGACGTGGTGCCCGCCCGTCTCAACAAGTTCGGCCGCAAGTTCAGCCCCAAGGGCGTCGGCTACATCATTGACGAGAAGAAGGGCCATCCCAACGCATGTGGCCTGCGCCTGATGGTCATGGACGGAGGCCAGGGGCTGCAACGCATGGAATGCTGCGGCCACACGCTTACCTTGGCCGATGAAAAGGAGCTGCTCACCTTAGGGTTCGGGACCCTCCGGGAGTCCGAGCCTGCGAACGAGCCGGAGGGACCGGGAAGCCCCACCGGGACCGCCTGAACAGCCGGAGTCCGGATCAGACCAGAACAATTCTCAGTTGTTTTGCATGAAACTCCAGGACAGACATCGCCTGATGTATCCGCTGCAGGCGCTGGTTGCGCGCACGCAGGGCTTCTTGATTGCTGAGGTCCACCCCTGCCGAGCGGGTGGTCGTCTGCAGTTTGTGAAGGTGCATGTGGAGGTCCTTGAACGAGGACGCGTCAAGTTTCTTCAGCACCAGGGGATTCAACGCGATATAGCCCTCCATGATGTCCTTGGCCATCATGGCGAAGCTCCGCCCTCCGCTACCCCCTCCCCCCGTTACGACAGCCATACCTCTACCTACATCAGCTCGCGTCGCACGCTGATCGGCGTCCTCGCCCTGAGGGCTTCCTGATAGGCCATCAGGGCCCGCTGCTGTTTTTGGCTCAGCACGGCCTGGATCGCGCGGTCGGTCTGCGCGCTGTCCTGCATCGGCACGGCCGGCGTCGGCTGGCTGGCCAGGATCGCCTGCGCCATGGCCAGTTCATCCGCGGTCGGGGCCACCGACTCGCGGACCAGCATCCGCGCCTTCTCCCGCATCAACTCGGCCTGCTGGGCGGCTTCGAACTGCTCCGGCGTGAGCCGGTTCTGGGCCAGGACGCGCTTGTAGAGCTCCGGGTCGAACTGGCCGTTGTGCTGGAACGCGGGAATCTTCACGATCGAGTCCCGCAGCTCGTTGATCGTCACGACCACACCCATCTCGCGCGCGCCCTGCGACCACAGACGGCTTTCGATGAGCTGGTCGATCACCTGCTGCTTGAGCTGGTCCTCCGGGATGTCGGTGGAGATCACCCCTTCCTGTTTCAGATAGCGATACCGTTCGGCCAGCCTCTGGTAGGCCTGGAGGTACTCGGTGCGCGACACCTTGTCGCCCCCTACACTGACGATGCTGTCTTCCTTGTTCTCCTCAAACCCCCACCATCCCATCGTGACCACGAAGACAGCCGCGATCAGGAACATGAGGGTCCGATAGAACCAGGGGCGCTCGATCGCGCTTTCCCGGATGACTTTCAGCAAGGTTCCCTCTCCAGAACAGGGCAAATTTATTGTACGCAACCGTGGTCGCCGACGCAATGACACTCAACTATTTGTTCTCCTTGGCGTTTTCTGTTACAATCCCTACCCTGGCCGTGGGAGCAGGATTCGTGCCGGACACGGGGGGCATACTCGCACAGGAACAGGACCACACACCCGCCCGTGTCTTTCCCAAGGCAACAGTTTTGCATCGTTTCATCGCGAAGTCGTTGGACCTGTTGATCGTGTTGGGAGTAGGGGAATTGGCACCGCCGTACGGGTTCTGGGTAGCCCTCTGGTACGTCCTGGTGGCAGACGGCTTTTCCGGACGCAGCATCGGGAAACGTCTCATCGGGCTACAGGCCTGGGTGCCTGAATTGCATGCGCCGGCCGGTTTCAGGGACTCGATCATCCGGAACGTCCCCCTTGCCGTCGGCTATGCGGCCTTCCAGATCCCGTTTGTGGGCTGGCTCGGGGCCGCCGCGGTTTTGGGCATCGAGTCCCTCCTGATCATCGGCAACGAGCGGGGCCTGCGGATCGGCGACGAGCTGGCCCATACGCAGGTGGTGGATGAGCAGATCTTCGATGTCGAGTCCCTATCGTAAAGGAGGAGCAACGTGAGCCTCGCCTCAGACATCTTCGGGTGGTTCTCCAATGACTTGGCCATCGACCTCGGCACCGCCACCACGCTGGTGTACGTGCGCGGGCGCGGCATCGTGCTCAACGAGCCGTCGGTGGTGGCCATTGAGAAGAAGACCGAAAAGGTGTTGGCCGTCGGCGCCGAGGCCAAGAAGATGCTGGGCCGCACTCCCGGCAACATTATGGCCATCCGGCCGATGAAAGAGGGCGTGATCGCCGACTTCGAGATGGCCGAAAAGATGCTCCGGCACTTCATCACGAAGGCGCACAACCGCAGCACCTTCGTGCGGCCGCGGATCATCATCGGCGTGCCCTCGCGGATCACCCAGGTGGAGCAGCGAGCGGTGCGTGATTCGGCGGAGCTGGCCGGTGCTCGGGAGGTCTACCTGATCGAAGAGCCCGTCGCCGCGGCCATCGGCGCCGGCCTGCCCATCACGGAGCCCTCGGGCAACATGGTGGTGGACATCGGCGGCGGCACCACCGACATCGCCGTTCTCTCGCTGGGCGGGATCGTCTACAGCGAATCAGTGAAGGTGGCGGGCGACCGCATGGACGACGCAATCATGAACTACGTGAAGAAGAAGTACAACCTCCTCATCGGCGATCACATGGCCGAGCGGGTCAAGGTGGAGATCGGGTCCGCCTATCCGTTTGCGGAGAAGAAAACCATGATGGCGAAAGGGCGCGACCTGATCTCCGGCATTCCCCGGACGCTTGTCATCGACGATTCGGAGATCCGGGAGGCCCTCTACGAGCCGATCAGCACGATCGTGAACGCCATCAAGGTGGCCCTCGAGAACACGCCGCCCGAACTGGCCGGCGACATCATCGACTGCGGGATCGTGTTGACGGGCGGGGGGTCCATGCTCTGGGGGATGGACACGCGCCTGCGGGAGGAAACGGGCTTGCCGATCATTACGGTGGACGACCCCCTCACCTCCGTGGTGTTGGGCGTCGGGAAGATCCTCGACGAACTCGATCTGCTGCGCAAAGTGAGTGTGATGTCCCAATACAGCAGTTCGCGGTAACAGGTGGCCCTGCCGGTGACATGATCTCGTTGCAATCGATCACGGGAGGGAAGCGGGCTGTCCTCCTGTTGCTCGTCTTTCTGGCGGTCGCGCTGCTCCTCCTGCCGGAATCCCGCCAAGAATCCCTCATGGTAATCGGTCGGCCCATGGCCGCCGTCATCGCCGTGCCGCTCCGCGTCATGGAGGCGGCCAACCAGACGATCGACGCGACCGTGAACCGGTACTGGGTGCTGCAGCACAGGCGCGAGGAGAACCGGGCCCTCCGGCAACATATCGCACGCCTGCAGGAAGAGAACGCGCGCCTACGGGAGACGGCCGTGGCGGCCACCCGGCTGCGCGACCTGCTCGAGTTGCAGGAGCAACTGCCCTATCCCACAGTTGCCGCCCAGGTGATCGGCCGGGACCCCACGAACTGGTACCGCAGCATCGTCATCAACAAGGGCCGCAAGGACCGCCTAGCCGCCGATATGGGCGTGCTGACGCCGGCGGGCGCGGTCGGCCGCATCGTGAAAGCCTACGACCGCTTCGCCATCGTGCTGCTCCTCAATGACCTGAACAACGCAGTCACAGGGCTGGTGCAGCGTACGCGGGACGAGGGCATCGTGGAAGGCACGGAGAAGGGGCTCGCGCAGATCAAGTACCTGCCCCTGCTCTCGACCGTGAAGGTCGGCGACCAGGTCGTCACGTCCGGCCTGGCGGGCGGGTTCCCGCGCGGTCTGCCGATCGGCACCATCACCAAGATCGAGCGGCGCGAAGCGGAGCTGTTCCTCTCTGCCGAGATCGCGCCGGACGCGGACTTCACGAAGATCGAGGAGGTGCTCGTCATCACCGCCCCGCGGGAGAGTGCGCAGCTCCCCGCCAACCCGTTCTCCTTCCAGCCAGCGGTCCTGGTCAAGCCCGCAGGAGAGACTCGATGAAGGTCCTTGGCTACGCCGCGCTAATCCTGCTCCTCGTCCCGCTCCAGGTCGTCCTCGTCGACCGGATCAGTCTCTTCGACATCCGCCCCGACCTGGCGCTCGTGGCCGTCTGCCTGATCGGCCTGTACCGCGGTGAGATGGACGCGCTGCTGGCGGGAATCGCGATGGGATTCGCCCAGGACTTGTTCTCCGGCGGCGGACAGTGGAGCAACCTGTGCCTCAAGCCGATCCTCGGCCTGATCGCCGGGCTCGCCAGCCGCAACCTGGTCAACCTGACCTGGCTCTTCGCCTTCGGCCTGATCTTGTGCCTGTCGGTCCTCTCCGGCACAGTCATGTACCTGCTGAAAGCCTATACGGGCCCCGGCGCGAGCTTCTTCCTCGCGGCCAGTGGCATCATCCTGCCCCAGGCCTGCTACGATGCGCTGGTGGGCCTCGCCCTGTTCAAGCTCCTGCAGCGCGGGCGGGCATCCCGCACGCCGCAGAGCGCGCTCAGCTATGAGTAAGTTCACCACCCAGCACGAGGACTTCAGAAACCTGCAACGCCGGCTGTTGTACCTGCGCACCGGCCTGCTGCTCTGCCTGCTGCTGCTCTCAGCACGTCTCTGGTACCTGCAGGTCGTCCAGGGCACCTATTACCACGAGCTCGCCGAACAGAACCGGGTCCGCACGGTGGACCTCAAGCCGGCCCGCGGGCTGATCTTCGACCGCCACGGCGAGTTGCTGGCCAACAACGTCCCCAGCTTCAACCTGTACCTCACCGTCGAGGACATCCGGGATCGGGAGGGCTTGGCTGCCGAGCTCGAGGACCTGATCGGGCTTCCCCGCGTCGAGACCATGAAGCGGCTGATCCAGCAGGCCAAGTCCTATGTCCCGATCCTGCTCAAATCAGGCCTGACCCTGCGCGAGGCCGCCCTCCTCGAAGGCCACCGGCTGGAGCTCACGGGCCTGCGGGTCCAGGCGGAGTCCCAACGGAACTACGTCCATGGACCCCTGGGGAGCCACCTCCTGGGCTACGTCGGCGAGGTGTCGCCCGAGCAGCAGGAGGAGCCGGACTTCGCGGGTCTGGTCCAGGGCAGCATCGTCGGCAAGGCCGGCGTCGAGAATACCTACGACCGCATGCTCCGGGGAAAGCCCGGCGAGAAGACCATCGAGGTGGACGCGCGGGGCAACGAGCGGAAGACCGTGGCGGTGGTCGAACAGACTCCGGGTGAGGACCTCTACCTGAGCCTGGACCTGCGCCTCCAGCGCTTCGCCGAATCACTCCTGGGCGCCGAAGCCGGCGCGGTCGTCGCGCTGGATCCCCGGAATGGCGATGTGCTGGTGATGGCCAGCAGCCCGAGCTACGACCCCAATGTCCTCTCGCGTGGGCTCACGCCTGCGCTGTGGGAGCAGATCGCGTCGGATACGCGCCACCCGCTGACCAACCGGGCCCTGCAAGGCCAGTATCCGCCCGGCTCCACGTTCAAGATCATGGTCGCCGCCGCCGCGCTCGAATCGGACAAGTGGTCCGCCGACACTCAGGTCCGCTGCACCGGCGTGTTCCCCTTCTCCAGGAGCCACGTGTTCAAGGACTGGAAGAGGGGCGGACACGGCGTGATTGACATGTACCACGCTCTGGTCCACTCGTGCGACGTCTACTTCTACAACGTCGGCCATCGCCTCGGCATCGACACGATCGCCGAGACCGCGCGCCTGTTCGGCCTGGGGCAACCCACCGGCGTCGATCTGCCGTCTGAGCGCGTCGGGGTCGTACCCTCCATCGAATGGAAGCAGCGTGTGCGGAAAGAGCAGTGGTACCCCGGCGAGACCATCTCCGCCTCCATTGGGCAGGGCTACATCACCGTCACACCGCTCCAGATGGCCGTCGCGATCGGGGCCGTCTCCAACGGAGGGATGCTCTACCGGCCGCGGCTGGTCCGGGCCGTCCGGGAGCGGGCGACCGGGCGGCTCCAGGAGTATCCGTCGGTGGAACGCGGGCCAGTGCCGCTGCACGAGAGCACGCTCCATCTCCTGCAGGATGCGCTGCGGGAGGTCGTCCTGCACGGCACCGGCGGCCGGGCGCGCTCCCAGCTCGTCTCGATCGCCGGCAAGACAGGGACGGCGCAGACGGTGGGCGCGCGGGCCAGCCAGTTGAGCACCGACGAGGAGGGCATTCCCAAGCAGCTCCGCGACCACGCCTGGTTCGTGGCCTACGCGCCGGCCGAAGACCCCAAGATCGCGGTCGCCGTCCTCGTGGAGAACACCGGCCACGGCGGCACGTACGCCGCGCCGATCGCCAAGGCCCTGATCGAAGAATACTGGAAGGACTCGGACGTCGATGATCGACACCAGATCGCCGGACAGTTTTGAGTGGCGGTTCGTTCTCGTGGCGCTGGGGATCCTCGCGTTGGGCGTGATCTCCATCTACAGCGTTTCCCCAAGCACGACGCCCAAGGGCCAGACCCCCCTCTATGCCAAACAGCTGACCTGGATCCTGATCGGCCTCGTGGCGTTCCTGGCGGCCGTCGCCATCGACTACCACAAGCTTGCCCGTCACGCTTACATCCTCTACGGGTTCACCCTGGTCCTCCTGGCGCTCGTCCTGGTCACAGGCCGCGTCAGCCGCGGTGCCCAGCGCTGGTTCGCCGTGGGGCCCGTCGTCTTCCAGCCGTCGGAAGTGGCCAAACTGGTGCTGGTCCTCGTGCTCTCGAAGTACTTCGCCGACGTGCAGCGCTTCGGCTGGATCCAGCGGGTGATCGTGCCTGGCCTGATCACCCTCCCTGGGCTCCTCTTGATCCTGAAGCAGCCGGACCTGGGCACCGCGATGAGCTTTACCTTCATCTTCGTCACAATGGTCCTGGTCGGCGGGCTGCACGCGAAAGCGCTCGGCCTCGGCGTGCTCTTCACATCCATGCTGTTTCCCTTCGCCTGGGAGCTCGTCTGGACGTCGCTGCACGACTACCAGCGCGAGCGAATCTTGACATTCTGGGACCCCACGACGGACCCGGGCGGCAGGGGGTATCACGCCCTGCAGTCCCGGATCGCGATCGGGTCGGGTGGCCTGTTCGGCAAGGGCCTCGACGAGGCCACGCAGAGCCGGCTCAAGTTCCTGCCCGAAGGCCATACGGACTTCGTCTTCGCGGTGTTCGCCGAGCAGTGGGGCTTCATCGGAGTCCTCGTGCTCTTCGTGCTCTTCGCGACCCTGATCTTCCTGGCCTCGGAGATCGCCTGGAAGGCCAAGGACCCGCTGGGGCTGCTCTTGGCGACCGGTATTCTGTCGATGGTGGGCTTCTGCCTGATGGTCAACGTTGGGATGACGATGGGGATCTTCCCGATCGTCGGCATCCCGCTCCCGCTGATGAGCTACGGCGGGACCACCACCGTGACCTCCATGGCGGCCCTGGGGCTCTTGCTGAATGTGAAACGACGTCGGTTGACACTGTTCTATTAAAATTGCTTAAACCTTTTGACGGCAGGGGGGTCTAACAGAACATGGTTGACGACATAAGCGCCGACCGCACCAGTTACACCCGCCGGCCAAGGAGTGGGTATGGGGTTAGAGATCATCATCAATGTCGCGCGGGAGGAAACCCGCGTGGCAGTCCTCGACCGAAAGGTCCTGACGGACCTCTACATCGATCGGGTCAAGCACCGGGACTACGTCGGCAACGTCTATAAGGGCAAGGTCGTCAAAGTCCTGCCCGGTCTGCAAGCCGCCTTCATTGACATCGGCCAGGACAAGGCGGCGTTCATGCACGTCTCCGAGCTCACCGGCGGGATCGGCGCGGACGAGACGCTCCTGGAGCTAGACGACAAGGCCGCCGAAGTCCCGAAGCCCAAGCGTCATACGTCGAAACCCATCGAGGAGCTCCTGGAAGAGGGCCAGGAGCTCGTGGTCCAAGTCATCAAGGGACCGATCGGCACCAAGGGTTCGCGGGTGACCTCGTACATCTCGCTGCCCGGCCGCTACCTGGTCTTCCTGCCGCACGTCGACCACATCGGCATCTCGCGCCGGATCGAGAAGGACGAAGAGCGCGCTCGCCTGAAGCAACTCATGCTGAAGCTCCGCAAGCCGGGGTCCGGCTACATCGTCCGGACGGTCAGCGAGGGGGTGACGGACGATGAGCTCCGCTCGGACGTCGAATTCCTCCAGGCCACGTGGGAGGAGATTCAGGAGAAGAAGACACGCCTGAAGGCGCCGGCCCTGCTGCACAACGACCTGGACCTGGTCTTCCGGACCGTCCGCGACCACTTCACGAAGGAGGTCCAGCACCTGTGGGTGGACTCGAAGCCCGACTACGAGGCCATCCGGGAGTTCGTGGGCCGCTACCTGCCCGAATTGCTGCCGCGCATCCACCTCTACACCAAGGATGAGCCGATCTTCGACCATTTCGACCTGGAATCGGAGATCGCCAAGGCCACTGCCCGCAAGGTGTGGCTCAAGTCGGGCGGGCACATCGTGATCGACCACACGGAGGCGATGACGGTCATCGACGTCAACACCGGGCGCTTCGTCGGCAAGCGGGACCTCGAGGAGACCATCGTCAAGACGAACCTGGAGGCGGTCAAGGAGATCGCCTACCAGCTCAAGCTGCGGAGCATCGGCGGCATCATCATCATCGACTTTATCGACATGGAGCGCGAGCGCAACCGGGAGAAGGTGTTCCAGGCGCTCAACGACGCGCTCGCGCACGACAAGGCCCGCACCCGAATTCTGAGGATCTCGGAGTTGGGCCTCGTGGAGATGTCGCGTGAGCGCGTGCGGGAGGACCTCTACCGCGCGCTCTCGGAGCCCTGCCACTACTGCGAGGGGCGCGGCTACACCAAGGACCCGACCACGATCTGCTACGAGCTGTTCCGCGACATCCGGCGGCTGTCGCCCACGCCCGACGAGCGGACCGTCGTCATCGGCGCTCACCCCAACGTCGCCTCGCTGCTGGCGGACGAAGAGGCCGACTCTCTCGCGGAGATCGAGCGCGAACGGCGCGTCAAGGTCGTCGTCAAGCCCGACCCGACCCTGCACATCGAGCAGTACGATATTGTGATGATCTGACCGCCGCACTTGACGGAACACCGGAGCCTTGGATATTTTGAAGATGTAGTCCTGCGCGGCACCCTCGCATTCCGGTAGCAACCCAGGACACAGACTCGACGTATGAAACCGAGCGGACCAACAGTTCTGCCAGGGAAAGGCGTTGCCACTCTCGACCTCGCGGACGAGCATTATCCGGCGTGGCTGCGCACGATCCCCGATCCGCCGCCAGTCCTCTACTGCGACGGCTCTCTGGAGCCGGGCGACCGGCAGGCGGTGGCAATCGTGGGCTCTCGCCAGGCGACACCCTACGGGCTCCGCGTCACCGACGCCCTCGCCCGTGAGCTGAGCCGGCTGGGGTTCACGATCGTGAGCGGGTTCGCGCGTGGCATCGACGCGGCCGCCCACCGTGCGGCCCTGGCGTCGGGTGGACGGACAGTCGCCGTATTGGGGTGCGGGCTGGACGTGGACTACCCGTCCGGACACGCGTCCCTGCGCGCCGAGATCGCGGGGAGCGGCGCCGTGCTCACGGAGTTCGCGCCCGGCACGGCGCCGTTCGCAACGAACTTCCCGCGCCGGAACCGGATCATCAGCGGACTGGCGCTGGGCGTCGTCGTGGTCGAGGCTGCGGAGGACAGTGGCTCGCTGATCACCGCCCGACTCGCGCTGGAGCAAGGCCGCGAGGTCTTCGCCGTGCCGGGCCCCATCGACGCCCCGACGAGCCGGGGCCCCCACGGCCTGCTGAAGCAGGGCGCGAAGCTGGTGGAGACGGTGAACGACATTGTGGAGGAGTTGCTGCCGCAATTGGAAACAGTGAGAACGCCACTCAGCCAAGACTTCGTGGCTACAGGCGCTGGCAAGCGACGCTCGTTCGCCCCCAAACCACCGGATCTCTCACCAGAGGAACAGGTCATGCTCAGGGTGATAGGCCGCGAGCCGCGCCACCTAGACGATCTCACAGAGCAGAGCCGCCTGTCGGCTGCCGAAGTGGCGCGGATCCTTCTCGGTTTGGAATTGAAAGCGCTGGTCCACCAGTTGCCAGGTCAGCAGTACTGTCTCAAAAAGCGATGAGATAGCAGACGTTGGCTGTTGCACGTTTAACGATTAACGTATAACGATTACACGATTAACGAGGTTTCATGTCCAAGTCGCTGATCATCGTCGAGTCGCCGACCAAGGCCCGGACCATCTCCAAGTACCTGGGCCGCGGCTACGCCGTCATGGCCTCCGTCGGCCATGTGAAGGACCTCCCCGAGAACAAGCTGGGCGTGGACATCCAGCGCAACTTCACGCCGCAGTACGTGACCATCAAGGGCAAGGCCCAGGTCCTCGCCGAAATCAAGAAGAAGGCGAAGGAGGCCGACAAGGTGTACCTCGCGCCCGACCCCGACCGGGAAGGGGAAGCCATCGCCTGGCACATCGCCCAAGAGATTGATGGGAAGGCGATGGACGGCAAGGCGAAAGGCAAAGCCCGCAAGGTTTTCCGGGTCCTCTTCAACGAGATCACAGAGTCAGCCATCAAGCGCGCGCTGCTGTCCCCCGGGCAGATCGACATGAACCTGGTCAACGCCCAACAGGCCCGGCGCGTGCTCGATCGCATCGTCGGCTACCAGGGCAGCCAGTTGCTGTGGAAGAAGGTCCGCCGGGGCCTCAGCATGGGCCGCGTGCAGTCGGTGGCCGTCAAGTTGATCTGCGACCGCGAGCGTGAGCGCGAGGCCTTCCGCTCGGAGGAGTACTGGACCATTACGGCGACGCTGGCCGGGAAGCACCCGCCGTCCTTCGAGGCCAAGCTCCATAGCGTCAACGGCCAAGAGGCGAACATTCGCACGGCCCAGGAGGCCGAGCGCATCGTGGCGGCGGTCCGGGACAAGACCTTCGTCGTGCAAGCCATCGAGCGCAAGGAGAAGAAGCGCAATCCGGTGGCGCCCTTCATCACGAGCCGACTCCAGCAGGAGGCGGCGCGCAAGCTGCGCTTCAGCCCCAAGAAGACCATGACCCTGGCCCAGCAGCTCTACGAGGGCATGGACATCGGCAAGGAGGGGCCGCTCGGGTTGATCACCTACATGCGCACCGACTCCACCAGGATCGCCCGCGAGGCGGCCGAAGAAGCCCGGCAGGTCATCCGCGAGCGGTTCGGGGCCCAGTACCTCCCGAGCACACCCAATGTCTACAAGACCCAGAAGGCCGCCCAGGAAGCCCACGAGGCGATCCGACCGACATCGGCCCACCGCGATCCGGAGTCCATCCGGCCGTATCTGGACCGCGACCACTACCAGCTCTACAAGCTGATCTGGAACCGCTTCCTCGCCTCCCAGATGGCCCCGGCGCTGCTGGAGGTCACGCGCGTGGACTGCGCGCCGGAGCACACGCCGGACACGTACGTGTTCCGGGCCACGGGGACCGTCGTCAAGTTTGCCGGCCATCTGGCAGTGTACCAGGAAGGCAAGGACGCCGAACTCGCCGCGCAAGCGCGGAAGGCGGACCAGGCGGCCGAGGAGGAGGACGAGGCCGAGCGGCAGTTGCCGGTCCTCGCCGAAGGGGAGCGCCTGCGCCTCGTCGCGCAGGAAGAGCAGGCCGCGCCTGGCCTCACGCCGAAACAGCACTTCACCCAACCGCCGCCACGGTACAACGAGGCCCTGCTCATCCGCGAGCTGGAGGAGAAGGGGATCGGCCGGCCTTCGACCTACGCGAGCATTATCTCCACGATCCAGGATCGCCGGTACGTCGAGAAGGTGGAGGGCCGCTTCGTACCGACGGAGACCGGCATCACGGTGAATGATTTCCTCGTCAAAGGGTTTCCAGACATCCTCGACGTAGACTTCACGTCGCTGATGGAGAAGGAGCTGGACGAAGTCGAGGAAGGCCAGAAGCCCTGGGTGGCCGCGGTGCGCGATTTCTACCTGCCGTTCAGCAAGGACATCGAAAAAGCCAAGCGCCTCCCCGGCCCCAAGGACACGGTCGAGCCGCCGACGAACATCCCCTGCGAGAAGTGTGGTCGGATGATGGTGATCAAGTGGGGCCGGAACGGGAAGTTTCTGGCCTGCCCGGGCTACAAGGCGGACCCGCCCTGCAAAAACACCCAAAACTTCGAGAAGCTGCCCGACGGCACCATCAAGATCGTCGCGAAGGAGGACACGACGACCGACGAGAAGTGCGAGAAGTGCGGCTCGCCGATGGTGATCAAGACCGGCCGGTTCGGCAAGTTCCTCGCCTGCTCGGCCTACCCGGCCTGCAAGACCACGAAGGCCATTCCGCTGGGCGTCAAGTGCCCCAAGGACGGCGGCGACCTCACGCAGAAGCGCAGCAAGAAGGGCCGCACGTTCTACGCCTGCACGAACTACCCCAAGTGCGACTTCGCCCTCTGGGACCGGCCCGTGGCGAAGCCCTGCCCGCAATGCCACGCGCCGTTCCTGGTGGAAAAATACTCCAAGCAGACTGGCACCAGCCTTGTCTGCCGCAACGACGAGTGCGGCTACAAGGAATAGTGTGCTAGAATCGGCTCTCTCCCCGGAGCGAGGCGCTCATGCGCGAGGATATCGTCATCATCGGCGGGGGCCTGGCCGGTTCGGAGGCAGCCTGGCAGGCGGCGAACCGCGGCGCCAAGGTCACCCTCTACGAGATGCGTCCCAAAGAGCAGACGGCCGCGCACAAGACCGGCTATCTGGCCGAACTGGTCTGCTCCAACTCGCTCGGCTCCGGCGAGCTGCAGAGCGCCCCCGGCCTCCTCAAGGAGGAGATGCGCCGGCTGGGCTCCCTCATTATTAAGGTCGCGAACGACGTGCGGGTGCCGGCGGGCGCCGCTCTGGCCGTCGACCGCGACCTCTTCGCGCAGAAGATCACGCAGGCCCTCGAGGGCCACCCGAACATCCGCATCCTGCGCGAGCCGGTGTCGGAGGTCCCGCCTGACTGCCTGGCGATCGTGGCCACGGGACCCCTGACCTCCGACGCGCTGGCCGAGCACCTCAAGCGCCTGACCAACGCGACGCATCTGTACTTCTACGACTCGATCTCGCCGATCGTGGACGCCGACAGCATCGACATGAGCAAGGTCTTCAAGGCGTCGCGCTACAACAAGGGCGACGCGGACTACCTCAACTGCCCGATGACGGAGGCCGAATACGACGCGTTCCACCAGGCGATGCTGGCGGCCGAGAAGGTGGTCCCCAAGGAGTTCGAGAAGATTCCGTATTTCGAAGGCTGCATCCCCATCGAGGTCATGGCCGAGCGCGGCCGCGACACCATGATGTTCGGGCCGATGAAGCCGGTAGGCCTCGTGGACCCGCGGACGAACGCGCGCCCCTACGCCGTGGTGCAACTGCGGATGGAAAACCGGCACGGCACCTGCTACAACCTGGTCGGGTTCCAGACCAAGCTCACGTACGGCGCCCAGAAGCGCGTCTTCCGGATGATCCCCGGCCTGGAGAATGCCGAGTTTCTGCGTTACGGCAGCGTCCACCGAAACACCTTCGTCAACGCGCCAACGCTGCTCCAGGACACGCTGCAATTGAAGAGCGCCGGCCGGATCTTTCTGGCGGGCCAGCTCGTCGGGGTCGAAGGCTACACCGAGGCTGCCGCCACCGGCGGGCTGGCCGGCATCAACGCCGTCCGCGGCCTGCAGGGCCAAAAGCTCGTGGTCCCGCCGGAGACGACCTCGCACGGCGCGCTGCTCAAGTACATCACGACCAGCGACTCGCGGCACTTTCAGCCGATGAACACCAACTACGGCCTCTTTCCGCCTCTCCCCACCCGCATCCGCGACAAGCAGGAGCGGCAACGCCGGGTCGGACAGCGCGCCTTGGAGGACTTTGCCGCATGGATGCAGCGGTCCGGTCTTTCCTGACGTACCTCCAGGTCGAGCGGGGCGCGTCCCCGCACACGCTGCGCAACTACGAAGGCGACCTGCGCCAGTTCCTGGCGTTCCTCCAAACGGCGCACAACGGATCGCTGCCCGTGCCCACGGCGGTCGACGCCTATGGGGTGCGGGGTTTCCTGGCCGCGCGCGCCGGGGTGGGTGACGCGAAAAGTTCCCTCGGGCGCAAGCTGGCGGCCATCCGGAGCCTCTTCAAGTACCTCGCGCGGGAAGGGGTCGTACCGCACAGCCCGGCGGCGGCCGTGGTCACGCCAAAGCAGGAGCACAAGCTCCCCCGCGTCCTGACGGCCGACGACGCCCAGCGCCTCATGGACGACCCCGGCTCCAACGAGCCACGCTCGTTGCGCGACCAGGCGCTGCTGGAAGTGCTCTACTCGGCGGGCGTGCGGGTGGCCGAGTTGGTGGGCCTGAACGTCGAGGACGTGGACCTGGAAGCAGGGACCGCCACCGTGATGGGCAAGGGCCGTAAGGAACGGGTCGTGCTGCTGGGGATGAAGGCCGTGAAGGCGCTAAGGGCGTACGTTGGGGAAGAAGGAGCGAGGGGGGGACCGTTGTTTCGCAATCGGCGCGGCGGGCGGCTGACGGCCCGCAGCGTGGAGCGGATCGTCGCAACGGCGTGCCAGGCCCTCGAGAACTTCCCGACGATCACGCCGCACACGCTCCGCCATTCCTTCGCGACCCACCTCCTGGACGGCGGCGCGGACCTGCGCGCGATCCAGGAGCTGCTCGGCCACGCCTCGCTGGCCACGACCCAGCGCTACACGCACGTGGCGCTCGACCGGCTGATGGAGGCCTACGACAAGGCGCACCCGCGGGCGCATGACAAGGAGTGACCCCATGATCATCCGCTCTACCACAATCCTGTGCTTGCGCAAAGACCGCCATGTCGCGATGGGCTCCGACGGCCAGGTGACGCACGGCACCACGATCATGAAGCAGAACGCGAAAAAGTTGCGGCGCATGTATAATGATACTGTCCTGGCGGGGTTCGCGGGCGCCACGGCCGACGCCTTCACCCTGTTCGAGAAATTCGAGGGCAAGCTGCAGGAGTACCGGGGCAACCTCACGCGGGCGGCCGTGGAGCTCGCGAAGGACTGGCGGATGGACCGGGCGTTGCGCCGGCTGGAGGCGCTGCTGGCCATCGCCGACCGGGAGCACTCGTTGATCGTCTCCGGGACCGGCGACGTGATCGAGCCGGAAGACGGCATCCTGGCCATCGGCTCGGGCGGTCCCTATGCGCTCGCGGCGGCGCGCGCGCTGCTCCGCTTCTCGACGCTCGACGCGCGGGCGGTCGTGGAGGAATCCATGAAGATCGCCGGCGGCATCGACATCTATACGAACCTGGAGATCACGCTGGAGGAACTGAAAGGGTGAAGGACGAGCAGACCAACCAACCGGCGAGCCTCGACAGCCTGACCCCGCGTCAGATCGTGGAAGAACTGGACCGCTACGTGATCGGCCAGCGGGACGCCAAGCGCATGGTGGCCATCGCGCTCCGCACCCGGTGGCGGCGCCAGCAGCTGCCCGCGGACCTGCGCGACGAGGTCATGCCGAAGAACATCATCATGATCGGGCCGACCGGGGTCGGCAAGACCGAGATCTCGCGCCGCCTGGCCAAGCTCACGCAGGCGCCCTTCATCAAGGTCGAGGCCTCGAAGTTCACGGAAATTGGCTACGTCGGACGGGACTGCGAATCCATGGTCCGCGATCTGGTTGAGCAGGCCGTGAACATGGTCAAGACCGAATACGCCGTGCGCATCCAGAAGAAAGCCGAGGCCCAGGCCGAGGAGCGCCTCCTCGACCTGCTGGTCCCCCCGCCTCCGCCGAAGACGCCTCCGGGCATCTTCGACCAGGCGAGCTTCGAGGCCCACCAGCCGCCGCCGGGCGAGAGCTACGAGGCGACGCGCTCGAAGTTCCGCCTCCTGCTGCGTGAGGGCAAGCTGGACAGCCGGTCAGTCGAGATCGAGGTGAAGGACAAGGCCTCGCTCCCGATCGGCGTGATCTCCAACGTCGGCGGCATGGAGCAGATCCAGGACCAGCTCCAGGAGATGCTGGGCGGCATGTTCCCCGGCAAGAAGAAGCGCCGCACGGTGAAGGTCCCGGAAGCGCTCGAGCTGCTGATCCAGGAAGAGGCCCAGAAGCTGATCGACATGGAGGCCGTCGTCAAGGAGGCCGTTGCCAAGACGGAACAGCACGGCATCATCTTCCTGGACGAGATCGACAAGATCGCCGGCCGCGAGCGGACGCTCGGGCCGGACGTCTCCCGCGAGGGCGTCCAGCGCGACCTCCTGCCGATCGTCGAGGGTTCCACCGTCACGACCAAGTACGGGCCGGTCAAGACGGACCACATCCTGTTCATCGCCGCCGGGGCGTTTCACGTGGCCAAGCCCTCGGACCTGATCCCGGAGTTGCAGGGCCGCTTCCCGATCCGGGTCGAGCTGGAGCCCTTGACGAAGGACGACTTCATCCGCATCCTGACGGAGCCCCAGAACGCCCTGATCAAGCAGTATACGGCCCTGCTCGAGACGGAAGGCATCACGCTGGACTTCACCCGCGAGGGTATCGAGGAGATCGCGGCGACCGCTGTGCAGGTCAACGAGCGCTCGGAGAACATCGGCGCACGCCGGCTCTTCACGATCATGGAGCGGTTGCTGGAAGAGATCTCCTTCGAGGCGCCGGAGCTGACCGAAAGGAAGCTAACGATCGACGCCCAGGCCGTGCGAAACCGCCTGAAGGACATCATCAAGGACGATGATCTGAGCCGGTACATTTTGTAACTGCACGGCCATTGTCTGTACAAATGTCATTGCGAGGAGCATATGAGCGACGAAGCAATCCCGGCATCATCTCTCGGCGGACAAGCGAGATTGCTTCGCTCCGCTCGCAATGACACCGCTAACGCTACTCACCCTCGCTAGAGGAATCGCATGGAGGAGCTGATCAAGAAGGCGAACGTGCTGGTGGAGGCCCTGCCCTACATCCGGGCCTTCGCCGGCAAGACCGTCGTGCTGAAGTACGGCGGCAAGGCCATGACCGACCCGGCGCTGAAAGAAGGCTTCGCCACCGACGTCGTGCTCATGAAGTACGTCGGGCTCAATCCCGTCGTCGTGCACGGCGGCGGCCCCCAGATTGACCAGATGCTCAAGCGGCTGGCCATCGAGCCCAAGTTCCGCCAGGGTGTCCGCGTGACCGACGAAGCCACGATGGAAATCGTCGAGATGGTCCTCGGAGGAACCATCAACAAGGAGATTGCGTCGTTGATCAGCCGGCACGGGGCCAAGGCCGTCGGATTGAGCGGCAAGGACGGCGGGCTCATCCAAGCCAAACCCTTCACGAAAGCCGAATGGGCCAAGAAGCTGGGGGTGGACCTCAGCGGCTGGGGCGAGGACGAGGACTACGGACTCGTCGGCGACGTCCAGGCAGTAGACTCTTCCATCTTGAAGAACCTTCAGTCCACCAACGCCATCCCCGTCATCGCCCCGATGGGCGTCGGCAAGGACGGGCGCACGTACAACATCAACGCCGATCTGGTCGCTGGAGCGATCGCCGGCGCCCTCCAGGCGGAGAAGTTGGTGATCCTGACGGACGTGAAGGGCATCAAGGACGAGGATGGGAAGCTCGTCTCGACGCTGGCCCGCAAGGACGTGGCCCGCATGGTGAAGAAGGGCACGATCAGCGAAGGCATGCTGCCCAAGGTGCAGGCGTGCCTGACCGCGCTCGAGGGCGGCGTCAGGAAGACGCACGTGATCGACGGCCGCATGCCGCACGCAATTTTGTTAGAGATCTTTACGGACAAGGGCATCGGGACGGAGATCGTCGCGTAGGGCGTGTCCATGGCATCGGATGTCGTCGTGCAGACCGCCACGGATCAGCGGATCGCGGACCAGGTCCGGCGCTACACCGTCCGCCTGGCCGTCTGCCTCATCATCGGGGTCAATGCGCTGTTCCTGCTGGTCCTCTGGGGCAGCGGCGTGGACCTGGACCAGATCTTCGCCGAGCGCGACTTCTTCGATCCCACCCGGGACATCTGCCTCCGCATGGCCTGGTACAAGCCCCTCGGCGAGCAGGACCCGGTGCGGCTCTGCAAGGAATGGCTCAACCTGGGCGATCCCTCCGGCCTCGTCCACCAGTTCAACAAGGACCTGCAGGTCGTCAAAGGCGCCGACGGCAAGGTGTACGCGAAGGAAGGCGCCGGCGACGGCCGTTTGATCGCCGTCGTGATCATCGTCGTCCTGCTCGTGGCCAGTGGCATGTGGCTGCAGCGTCACCTCATCGCCCGCTATCGGGCCCGGCTCGCCGCGGCGGCCCACAAGCACGCGTGAGCCGCCTGCGGCGTTCTCGCACCCTCCATCACACTCCTGTCATCCTGGCCCACGGCGGCGCCGGCGCGCGCATCGTGACGCCGGCCCAACTCACCTGCCTGGCCGACGCGCTCAGTCACGGCTACACCATGCTGCGGCGCGGCGGGCATGCCCTGGACGCGGTGGAATCCACGACCCGCCTCCTGGAGTCCTCCGGCCTCTTCAACGCCGGGACCGGCGCGCACCTCCAACTGGACGGCGTCCGGAGGATGGACGCCGCCCTCATGGAAGGGCGCACGTTGAAGGCCGGCGCGGTGGCGGGCATCGAGGCGGTGCGGCATCCGATCAGCGCGGCCCGGCTCGTTATGGAGAAGACCGCACACGTCCTCTTGATCGGTCCCCACGCGACGCGCTTCGCCCGTCACTTCAAGCTGGAACGGCAGGCTGCCAATCACCGCCGTTCGGCGCGCGCGGCCGCAAGACGGAACACCTCGCGCGAAGCCGTGACGGCCACCGGACCCCAGCGCCGGATGCTCCGGCTCTACCGGCAGATGCTGGGAGAGGAGACCGTGGGCGCGGTGGCGCTGGACCGGCGGGGCACGCTCGCGGCCGGCACGTCCACCGGCGGCATCGCGTTCATGCTCCCCGGCCGCGTGGGCGACAGCCCCCTGATCGGCTGCGGAATCTACGCGGACGACGAGGCCGGGGCCATCTCCATGACCGGCCTGGGCGAGAGCATCATCAGGATCGCGATGGCCAAAGAGATCGCCGACCGCATGGCGATGGGCGCAAGCCCCACGACGGCGACTAAGATAGTGCTCGAGAAACTGGACCGGCGCATCCGGAAGGTCGAGGGTTTTGGCGCGGCCGGCGCGCTCGTCCTCGCGCCCGACGGGCGCTTTGCGATCCGGCACACGACGCCGCGCATGTGCGCCGGTTACTGGGCGGGCGCCGGCCAGCCGGTGGTAGCGGACCGGTTTCCCTGAAAAGGGGATAGGCTACTTTTCTGATCAGCGTTAGAAAAGTAGCCTGTCCCCTTTTCCTGCTCGATGAGATTTTGCTTGCTTTTTAACTGAAATTCCTTAAGGTTTTTGAAGCACACGGAGGGTGGCAGTGAAAACCTGGGGGTGGGTTTGGCTGTACGGAATCGGCATTGTCGTGGTTTGGCTGCTGGGACCAGAGCTCGGCGACATGCCGATGTTCAAAGAGATGACGCTCGGTAACACCAAGGTACAAGGCCCTCAACTAGCGGAATTCACAGCCGATGCCTTCGCCCTCCTGTTGTTCTTGTTGTTGGGCCACCGGGCAGTGAGCCAGCTTCCCAAGGAAGGGAAGTGGTCCTCCTTTCTGCGCCGCATCATCCCGCCGGCGGTCATCCTGATTTTTGTTTTGGCCGGGCACAGGGTCATTCGGGCGCTCGCTGGTCCGTTTCTGGCCGACATGGATAGGATGATCTACAATTCGATCTTCCTGCTCGTGGGCATCAGCGTGGCCCTGTGGCTGATTCTGGCGTTGCGGAGCAGCTCGGCAATGCTGACGCAGGAATCCACTCCCCCCAGGAAGCCCAGCGATGAGGCGGATAAAACAGTGCCGTTGCCAGCGCAGCCAAGCAGCCGCGCGCAACCAAGTAATCTCCAAAAGGAAAGCCATGACCGGACTGTTCGGGTCGAACCGCCTAACCAGATACGCAAACTGGGGCGATATGCGGTCCTCAGAGAACTGGGTCGTGGGTCAATGAGTGTGGTCTATCTGGGCAAAGATCCCACCATCCAGCGGTTCGTCGCGCTCAAAACGGTCCGGTTCGATGAGGTGGAGAATCCAAGCGAGTTGGTGGAAATCAAGCGACGCTTTTTCAGGGAAGTCCACTCGGCGGGACGACTCTCGCATCCGAATATCGTGACGATCTTCGACGCAGGGGAAGAGGACGAACTGGGCTATATCGCCATGGAAGTGCTGGAGGGGATCACCCTGAAGGACTGGTGCCGCAAGGAGAACCTCCAGTCAGTCAAGAGCGTGCTGGAACTGGTCGCCAAGGTCGCCGAGGCGCTCGACCATGCTCACAGTCAGGGGGTCGTGCACCGGGACATCAAACCGGCGAATATCATGTTCACGAAGGACGGCATCGCCAAAATCACGGACTTCAGCATCGCCCGGCTCACCACCTCCACCAAGACTCGAACCGATGTGATCCTCGGGACGCCGAGCTACATGTCGCCGGAGCAGATTGCCGGAGAGAAGGTGGACGGGCGCTCGGACCTTTTCTCCCTCGGCGTGGTTATGTTCGAGTTGCTGACCGGCGAGAGACCCTTCCAAGGCGAGAGCATTGCTTCTCTGATGTTCCAGATTACCAATAAGCCACACCGGCCACCGGCCCAGGTCCGGACAGACCTGCCGCCCTGCTGCGTCGCCATCATCGACAGGGCGCTGTCCAAAAAGTTGGATCAGAGATACCAGCGGGGACTCGAATTTTCAGTTGATCTTACTGTCTGTCTCCAGGCTCTCCCCAGTTGAGCTGAATTCAGAGAAAGCAGCACGCGAATCACGCTTCGGCCACGCATGAAACCGTTCACCACCATCGCGATTGTCATCTTCTCGCTCGTGGCCGTCCTCCATGTGCTACGGCTGATTTTCGGGTGGCAGGCGGTGATCGATGGTCTGGTGATTCCGATGTGGGCCAGCGTGGTCGGGCTCATCATTGCCGGCGGGCTGGCTATCATGTTGTGGCGCGAGGCAAAAGGGGACAGGCAACTTTTCTGAATCAGTGAAAAGTAGCCTGTCCCCATTTCCTGCACTAACCAGGAGGACTCTCAATGACGCCCGAAGAGCAAATCGCAAAAATGGCCAAGGCCATCAATCAAGCGATCAAGGTCCTGGGCGACCGGTTCGGCTCAACCACGGGAGACGACCAGCGGACGATTCAGATGCTGAAGGACTCTCTTCCGGCCAGCCCCGCGCCCGCTCCGAAGACTCCGCCCGCTCAACCACCCCAGTCCTAAAACGCTTCCCTGCCTCTAGCGACGTTCGTCGCAGGCTTTGGCCAGGTCGCGCAGGGCCTGGGAGACCCGGACCTGGTACGGCGGGACGTCCGCCAGCCGCCGCAAGTGTTCCGGCAGGCGCACCAGCTCATCGGCGACACGCGCGCGCACGTCGGCCAGCGCGGGTGCGGACGGCAGACGCCGGCCCTCCCGCATGACAGGTTGGATCAGCGCCGTGCCGTCCTGAGGATCATCGGCGAGCGTCAGCACGTCATAGGCCATGCGCCCATCCGCCCCGTCATGACGGTACACCTGCTTCCGTCCAGGCCAGGTCGCCTTGCCCTCGGAGGTCTTGCGGGAGGCGCGACCCGCATATTCCTGGAGCTTGTACACGCAGTCCAGGTAGGGCGCATCCGAGGACGTCGTCATGTGAGTGCCGATGGCGAAGGAGTCGATCGGGGCGCTGACGGCCATGAGATCCTGCACGGCATACTCGTCCAGGTTGCCGCTGGCCACGATTCGGACGTGCGGCAAGCCCCCGTCATTTAAAATGCGCCGCACCCGGCGCGCATGGTCGGCCAGGTTCCCGCTGTCCAACCGGACGCCTTTGAGGACGATGCCCCGCTTCTGCAGGCGCGGCGCGAGCGCCACCACCTTGCGGGCCGCCGCTTCCGTGTCGTAGGTGTCGAGGAGGAGCACGACATGATTCGGCTGCGCCAGGGCGAAATGCTCGAACGCCTCTATCTCGTCCTCGTGCGCCTGAATGAACGAGTGGGCCACCGTGCCGTACACCGGCATGCCGAAGAGGGCCCCCGCCTGCACGGTGGCCGTCCCGGAAAACCCGACGAGGTAGCTGGCGCGGGCCGCGAGCAGGCCGGCCTCCTCGCCGTGGGCCCTGCGCAGCCCGAAATCCACCAACTCCTTCCCCGGCGCGGCCAGCACCACGCGCACGGCCTTCGACGCGATCAGCGTCTGAAAATGGAGGAGATTGATCAGACGGGTCTCCACCAGTTGCGCCTGCGGGAGCGGAGCCGTCACGCGCAGGATCGGCTCGTCGGGAAAGAAGACGGTCCCTTCGGGCATGGCGTGCACGTCGCCCGTGAAGCGAAACTGTGTCAAGTATTCCACCAGCGCCGTGCTGAAGCGACCGCTCTTGGCGATCCAGTCCAGATCCCACGGCGTGAAGCGCAGATTCTCCAGATAGCTCAGGGCTTGCTCGAGGCCGGCCGCCACCAGGAACCCGCGACGAGGCGGCAGCTTGCGCACGAAGAACTCGAAGACCGCCGTGTCCTCCATGCGCTGCTGGAGATACCCTTGCAGCATGGTGAGCTGGTAGAGATCGGTCAAGAGCGCGCTAGACGACTGGCTCATGCGGCCAGGTTCTCCAACCGGATCGGCACGGCTCCCAGGCGGATCATCTCTTCCTCAGACTTGCGGCCATCGTCCGGCTTCAGGTTCACCGCCCGGATCCCGTCCGTGAGGAGGCAGACGGGATAGCCGCGATTGATCGCGTCCCTGACCGTGTTCAGCACGCAATAGTCGGTCGCCAATCCACCGATGAAGAGGCGCCGCACGCCGGTCTTGCGCAGATGCTCGTCGAGGGCCGTGCCCTCGAAGGCTGAATAGGCATCTTTCTTGGGGTCAGTCGCTTTGGAGATGACTCGTGTGGATGGTGAGAGATGGAAGTCAGGATGGAACTCCGCGCCCTTCGTGCCCGCCACGCAGTGGACGGGCCAGACGCCGCCTTGCTCGCGAAACGAACAGTGATTGGCAGGATGCCAGTCCCGCGAGGCGAAGATCGGAAGCCCGCGCATGCCAAACGCGGCCATATAACGGTTCAGGACCGGGACGACCTCGTCGCCTCGCGGTACTCCAAGCGCGCCGCCTGGCAGGAAATCATTCTGGAGGTCCACGACCAACAGGCCATCGCCGGGATGGAGGTCCACGTCAATCCTCCCCGATCGTTACTCCTCATTGTCTACCCAAAGCGGCGCAGAAGACAACTTCACATCTTCCACTCGTACAGAATGAAACGGGGAGCGAAAACAAAAAGGGGACAGGCTACTTTTCCGAAAAGTAGCCTGTCCCCTTTTTCAGCAGAGGTGGACAGGGAAAGTAAGGAGGGTCAGCACTTTCCCCGTCCACCTGGGAGGCGAGGCATTCCTCCCTACTCGCACCTTCTAGGTCGCCTTATAGCGCGAAGTCAAAGCCGACCAGCATAGTATCCTGAGTCGAGTCTCCTCCTGACGCGGCAGTGAACTTGTCCCTCAGATGGTTGTATTCGAGATGCAAGGCGATGTCGGTCCGGTTGCTAAACATGAAGTTGTACCGAATCGCCGCCGTATGCTGCTGGGTATTGTTGAAATTCCCCGTAACCGCGCCCGCCTGTTGGGTATTCGTGATCCAGTCGTAACGGTAGATGAACAGCCATTTGGGCAATGAAGTGGGATTGTAATCG
>Ga0209237_1000389_pt1 | contig 24556 bp, 14 predicted proteins | sample GraSoi013_1_40cm_2_FD_185820 | JGI IMG/M metagenome (GOLD analysis project Ga0209237, IMG submission 185820) | Grasslands soil microbial communities from the Angelo Coastal Reserve, California, USA - Sample 10_02_2013_1_40cm (SPAdes) (version 2) | ecosystem: Environmental > Terrestrial > Soil >...
TTCTGCTGGACTCCGAGTCGGGCATGGTCCTGACCGGGCCGGAGACCCGCTAGATCTCTCCTCTCCTGTCCCGCGCCGTCCCGGAGCGGCCCGACGTGGAGCACGGCACCGCCGCCTTCTTCGAGCCGTACGCCGACTCGACGGGCTATGCCGGCTTGCTGCAGCACCCGCCCCAGGACCTCGCCACGTGGATCGGCAACGCCGACTCGGTGGGGTTGCAAGTGGCGGTGCACGCCATCGGCGATCGCGCCAATGCGCTCATCCTGTCGATCTACGACAGCGTGACCAAGGCGCACGGGCGGCGGGACCGCCGCTTCCGGGTGGAGCATGCCCAGCACCTGCGGCCGCAAGAGATCCCCGTGTTCGGCACGCTCGGCGTGATTCCGTCGATGCAGCCCTATCACGCCATCGACGACGGCCGTTGGGTCGAGAAGCGTATCGGCCCGGTCCGCATCAGGACGACCTATGCGTTCCGCACGTTGCTGGACACCGGGGCGAAGCTCGCGTTCGGGTCCGATTGGACCGTCGCGCCGCTCGACCCGATCGCGGGTGTTTATGCCGCGGTCACGCGCCGCACCCTCGACGGCAAGAATCCGAACGGGTGGGTGCCCGAGCAGAGGGTCACCGTGGGCGAGGCCCTGCGCGCCTACACCGCCGGGAATGCCTACGCGACGTTCGACGACAAGACGCGGGGCGCGCTCGCTCCCGGCTACGATGCGGACGTGGTGGTGATCGACCGCAATCTGTTCACGATGCCGGCGGAGTCGATCAACACGGCCCGGGTGGCGGTCACGATCGTTGGCGGGAAAGTGGTATACGAGAAGCCATAGCAGCAGCGCTTAGCACCTAGCCCGAGTATTTGAACCCCGCCTCCTCTAGGGTCAGCGCCTGGCCGCCGTCGTGCTCCACGCCCGCTTCGACCACCTCGCCGAGCACCAGCGTGTGATCGCCAGCCGGGAGCGTGGCGACGACGCGGCACTCGACCCACCCCAGCGCCTCGGCGAGGATCGGCGCACCGGAAACGGGCCCCGGCTTCGTCTTGATCCCCTTGAGCTTCTGCGGCGTGTTGGCGGAGGAGCGACCCAGTTTCCCAGCAAGCTCGCGCTGCCCTTGCAGGAAAACATTGACTGCGAAGTGGTGGGCGTCGCGAATCATGCCGATCGTCTTCGACGTGTTCTCTACGGCCACGACCACCATCGGGGGCTCAAAGGACGCCTGGGTAATCCAGTTGGCGGTCATGCCGTGCTCCTCGCCTCCGTGCTTGACCGTGAGGGCGTAGAGCCCGTAGGGGAAGTGCCGGAGGACGGTTTTCTTCGCCGCTTCATCCATGGGTGAAATATTGACCCGGGCCAACGGCGCGCCAAGTTTGGCGTCATGACCCGTCTTCCCCTTTTGGCGCTGGTGCTCGTTCCCGCTCGCCTCCTCGGCCAGAACTCGGCGTCCGATGGGCATTCCCCGGCCGCGACCTACCTGGAGCGGTACCAACAGGTCAGCAACCTCGCGCCGCTGCCCGGGCGCGTGGCCGAGGTCAGTCACCTCGTCCTCAGCCGTGACGTCGGCCGGCTCACCCTGGAGCGCGGGACGCTGTATCTGCTCACGCCCGTCGGCGGCCGGACCGTGGGCGCCCTGTTTCGGGGCGAGGGCCGGTTCAGCTTCGCACCCGACCCTCCCGCCGAGCGAGCCGAGCTCCAGCGGTTCGCTGGATCTCCCGCACTCGAGGATACCCTCACCGAAGCGATCCTGGTCTTCTCGGACTCGACGGTCGATCAACTCGGCGTGCTCCCATTCCGGCAGGCCGAGATTCCCGGGGAGGTCGGCGACCACGTGCGCGACCTGGTCGGCACCCTCAAGGGAAGCAACGATGGGTCGTTCAGCAGCGATGTGATCGGCCCGCTGCTCAGCGGCGAGCCGACCGGGTTCTTCCTGGCGCGCGTGGAGCGCGCCCACGGTGGGGCGGTGCTCTTCCAGATCAACCCGGAGGTGAGTGAGGCGGTGCAGCTGTACCGTCCTGTGAGCCGCCTCCGCTGGGGGAGCAGTTGGGCCGTCGTCACGCAGTCTCCACTGCAGCGACCCTTAAGGGGCACGGGCGGGTCCTGGATGTATCGCGAGCGGCTCGACGTGCCGAGCTACCGCATGGAGGTTCAGCTCACGCCGACGGCCGGTGCAAACCTCGATTTCGCCGCGAGCGCCACGCTGTCCCTGACGGCCGTCGAGCCCGTGGGACCGTGGCTCCTGTTCGGGCTCCACCCGAAGCTCTTGGTGGACTCGGCGCGTTGGAGTACCGGGGAGCCCGCCCCGGTGTTCAAGGCCAAGGATAGCGACGACCTGTGGGTGCGGGCGGGTCGCCGGCTGCAAGCGGGCGACTCCCCGGCGCTGAGGCTGTTCTATCACAGCGCTGGCGGCGGCCTGATCGATCGGCATGGCGACTGGTTTTTCATCGATCCGGGCGCATCGTGGTATCCTGTAAACCGGCAGGGCAAGAACCTCGCGACGTTCGATCTCACGTATCACAGCCCCACCTGGTATCCGCTCGTCAGCGTGGGCGAGCGCACCGACTCCACGGTGGCAGACAAGGTGCTGACGACGCACTGGGTCACGCGCCTCCCGACGCCCTTCGCCACGTTCAACCTCGGCGTGTTCGAGAACTACCACGTGGCGCAACCGGACGCGCCCGCGCTGGATGTGCTCCTCTCCGAGGACGCGCATCGCCAACTCGCGCGGGAGCTCATGGCGCGGGGCTACATGATCCCGCAGCAGAAGCGCATGCGAGAGAACGTCGCGGCGGATGTCTCGAACAGCCTGAAGCTGTTCACGAATCTCTTTGGCGAGTGCCCCTACAGTCATTTCTACGTCACGGAGATCCCGTACGATGAGGGCGTATCTTTTCCCGGAATGATCGACCTGTCCTGGTCGACCTTCCAGAACACCTCGCTCGACGGCTTCGACGAATTCTTCCGAGCGCACGAGGTCGCCCATCAGTGGTGGGGCAACGGCGTCCAACCCGGCTCGTATCGCGACGCCTGGCTGAGCGAGGGGCTGGCCTCGTTCTCCGCCCTCTGGTATCTCCAGAGCGAGCGCAAGCGCAACGACGAGTACTTCAAGTTTCTCGACCAGTACAAGGCCGACATCAAGGACGAAAGGGACGATGCGGGCCCGATCTGGATCGGCTACCGCAACGCTACGCCGAGCGTGCGACGCGGGTACGACGTGGTGATCTACGAGAAGGGCGCCTGGGTCTTTCACATGCTGCGCATCTTGATGCTCGACCTCAGCACGATGAAGCAGGATCGCTTCCTCGAGACCATGCGCGACTTCTATCAGTCGTACCGGGGGAAGCCAGCGACCACCGACGACTTTCGAAGTGTCGTCGAGCGTCACGCCGGCGTTCCGATGGACTGGTTCTTCGACGAGTGGGTGAAGGGCACGGCCATTCCCACCTATCACGTGGCGTGGACCAGCCAACCCGTCGCGGGCGGGAAGTACACGATCCGCCTCCGCGTGACGCAGGAGTACGTGCCGGGCGACTTCCAGATGTTCGTTCTCGTTTCGGCGGACCTGGGGAACAACCGCTTTGCACACTTCCGTATTGGGGTCCGGGGGGATCAGACGGAGTACCAAAGTCCGCTCCTTCCCGCGGAGCCGAAAGAGGTCCTGTTCAATGACCTGCACGGGGTTCTGGCGGATGTGAAGACGGAGCGGTGGTGAGTCGTGCGGATGCCGTGGGAGCGCTATCTTTCACTCCATGGCGACCCGGACCCACGCCAGAGCCAAGGCCGCTAAGGTCCTCTCGAAAGCGGATCTCCTCGATATCTGCCGGCTGATGCTGCTCTCGCGCCGGCTCGACGACAAGGAGATCCAGCTCAAGCGGCAGAACAAGATCTTCTTCCAGATCTCGGGCGCCGGCCACGAAGCCGTGCTCGCAGCCGCAGGGAGAGTGCTCCGCCCCGCCTACGACTGGTTCTATCCGTACTATCGCGATCGCGCGCTCTGCCTCACGCTCGGCATGACCCCGACGGAGATGCTGCTCTCCGCGGTGGGGGCGGCGGAGGATCCCAACTCGGGTGGCCGACAGATGCCGTCCCATTGGGGCCACAAGGCGCTCAACATCGTCAGCCAGTCGAGCCCGACGGGCACGCAGCTCCTGCAGGCGGTGGGCTGCGCCGAGGCGTGGCTGCGCTACGCCCGCATCGCTGACATCGCCGACAAGCCGATCCAGGGCGACGAGCTGGTCTACGTCTCGATCGGCGACGGTACGACGAGCGAGGGCGAATTCTGGGAGGCGCTCAACACCGCGTCCAACCTCAAGCTGCCGGTGCTGTTCCTCGTCGAGGACAACAAGTACGCGATCTCGGTGCCGGTCGAGGTGCAAACCGCGGGCGGCTCGGTGTCGAAGCTGGTCCGCAATTTCCCCGACCTGCTGGTCGACGAGGTGGACGGCTGCGACCCGGTCGCCTCCTATGAGGTGCTCGTGCGCGCGGCCGAATACTGCCGCCAGCGCAAGGGCCCCGCGCTCGTCCATGCACACGTCATCCGGCCCTACTCGCACTCGCTCTCGGACGACGAGGTCCTGTATAAGCCGCCGAAGGAGCGCGAGGACGAAGCGAAACGCGATTGCACGCTCACCTTCCCCAAGCGGCTGATCGCCGAAGGCGTCGCCACCGAGGCGGAGATCGAGCAGATGCGGCGGCAGGTGGAGGAGGAAGTCGGCGTTGCGGCCGACATGGCGCTCGCCTCCCCCCAGCCGCAACCGGAATCGGCGCTGCGCTACGTGTACTCTCCGGACGTCGACCCGACCTCCGAGCAGTTCGACACCGAGGATGACCCCCAGTTCGCGGGCGATCCCACCACGATGGTGGATCTGCTCAATGCCTGCCTCAAGGACGAGATGGCGCGGGACCCGCGCATCGTCGTGTTCGGCGAGGACGTGGCCGACGCCAGCCGCGAGCAAAACCTCAAGGAAGTGAAGGGGAAGGGCGGGGTCTTCAAGGTCACCTGGGGCCTGCAGCGCCAGTTCGGGAGCGAGCGCGTGTACAACTCGCCACTCGCCGAGGCCAACATCGTGGGCCGGGCAATCGGGCTTGCGACCCGCGGGCTCAAGCCGGTCGTCGAGATCCAGTTCTTCGACTACATCTGGCCCGCCTACCACCAGCTCCGCAACGAGCTCGCCACGATGCGGTGGCGCTCGAGCAACGCGTTCAGCGCCCCGGCCGTCGTGCGTGTGACCTACGGTGGCTACCTGAAGGGCGGTGCCCTGTACCATTCGCAGACGGGGGCCGTCGTCTTCACCGCCATTCCGGGGCTGCGGGTCGTGTGTCCCAGCACGGCGCTGGACGCAAACGGGCTGCTCCGCACCGCCGTCCGCTGCGACGACCCGGTCCTCTTCCTCGAGCACAAGCACCTCTACCGCCAGACCTACAACAAGGCGCCGAACCCCGGCCCGAACTTCATGATCCCGTTCGGCAAGGCGAAGGTCGTCAAACAGGGAAAGGACCTGACCGTCGTGACCTACGGCGCCGTGGTGCAGCGCGCGCTCGTCGCGGCCAAGGAGCTCGAGGAGAAGGACGGCGTGAGCAGCGAGGTGATCGATCTGCGCAGCCTCTCGCCGTTGGACTTCGCCACGATCGCCGCGTCGCTGCAGAAGACGAGCCGGGTACTCGTGGCCTACGAGGATGCTCTGTCCTGGGGCTACGGCGCCGAGATCGCCGCGAAGATCGCGGACGAGTGCTTCGCCTGGCTCGACGCCCCGGTGAAGCGCGTGGCGGCGACCGACACCTTCGTCGGCTACGCTCCCGCGCTCGAGGATTTTATCCTGCCACAGGTGGAAGATCTCGCGCAGGCGATGCGCGAGCTGCATGCGTTCTAGCGCGGCGCGCGCTTACAGTCTCCTGTTCCTTCTGTCAGGCGCCACCGGGCTCGTCTACGAGCTCCTCTGGGTGCGCCTCCTGTACCAAGCGTTCGGCTCCACCGTGCAGTCGGTGACGACGGTCGTCGCCGCCTACATGGGGGGACTCGGCCTGGGCGCGTGGCTGTTGGGCCGCCGCGCCGACCGCCACGCGCGCCCCGCAGCGCTGTACGGCGGACTCGAGGTCGCCATCGGGGTCTTCGGCCTCGTCTCGCCCCTTGTCCTGTCGCTCGCGCACCGGGTGTACATCGCCGCGGCGGGCGCCTGGCAGCTGAGCGGCACCGCCAGCGTCGCGCTGCGCTTCGGGCTCGCGGCGCTCGTGCTGCTCGTCCCCACGACCCTGATGGGCGGCACGCTCCCGGTGCTCACGCGGGCGTTCATGGGCGCGGACCGCGCCGCGTTGCAACCGTCACTGGGCCGCCTGTACGGCCTCAACACGCTCGGTGCGGTGGCGGGCACGGCGCTCGCCGGGTTCTTCCTCATCGAGTACGTCGGCATCCGGGCGAGCCTCTGGGGTACCGCGCTGGTGAACCTGCTCATCGGCGTGAGCGCGCTCCGCCTGCCCGATCCCCGGGCGGCCGCGCCACCCCCTGACCCCGGGCGACAGCCCGGGGAGCACCACATCGCCCCGCTCCGCGCCGTCGCGCTGCTCCTCCTCGCCCTCACGGCGTTCGCCTCGCTGCTCGACGAGATCGCGTGGACACGGGTGCTCGTGATGATCGTCGGGGGCTCGACCTACGCATTTACCCTGGTGCTGCTCGTTTTCCTGCTCGGGATCGGCGTCGGCAGCGCCGTCGTGGCGCGGCGCCGCGCGCCCGCGTCCGAGGCTGCGGCGGACGCCGCGTTAGCGCAGGGCGTGACCGCCGCCGGGGCCGGGGCGCTGTTCGTCGTGTTTGGCTTGCTGCCGCGCTACATCATCGCCGTGTTCCAGACACAGTCCCTGGGGGCGACGGAACGACTCCTCGCCATGGGATTCGGCGTCGGCGCGGTGGTGCTGATCCCGGCGCTCGGCATGGGGATGACGTTTCCTCTCCTCACGGATCTCGTGGCCTCCCGGGACGTGGCGCGCGGGGCCGACGTGGGGCGCGCGTACGCCCTCAACACCCTGGGCAGCATCGCAGGCGCCGTGCTCACGGGATTCCTGCTGGTGGTGACGCTGGGCACCGATCGCACGCTCCGCATTGGTGTGGCGATCAACGCGTGCGCGGCCCTGACGCTCGCGGTCCTGGTGGCGCGCCGCGTCGCGGAAGGCTCCGAGCAGCACCGCCGTCTCCGGCTGCGGGTGCTCGGCGCCGGCGGCCTCGCGAGCGTGGGGCTCGCCGTCGCCCTTGCCGCACCGCGCTGGAGCACCCGGCTCATCGATCTGGGCCCGAGCATCTATGCCCGACAGCCGATGAGTGCCGTTGCGCGGCAGGACTTCCTCGAGCACCGCGGCGTGCGGCAGCTGGCGTACCGCGAGGGCTGGAACGCCACCGTGTCGGTGTGGGAGAGCGGAACCGGCCGCACGCTCAAGGTCAACGGCAAGGCCGACGCCTCGGACCACGGCGACATGGACACGGAAATCCTGCTCGGCCTCGCCCCTGTGGCGGCGCGGCCTGGCGCCACGTCGGCCCTGGTGATCGGGTATGGTAGCGGCGTCACCACGCACGCGCTCGCAGCCGTCCCCGGGATGGAGCGGGTGCGCGTGGTGGAGATCGAGCCCGCCGTGCTGGATATGAGCCGGTTCTTCCTACACGTGAACGACACCGTGCTCGCCCGGCCCACCGTCTCCGTCGTCGTCGACGACGCGCGGAGCGCGCTCCAGATCGACCGGGCGCGCTACGACGTGATCGTCTCCGAGCCCTCGAACCCGTGGCTCGCGGGCGTCGCGACCCTCTATACGCCGGAGTTCTTCCGGATCGTGCGCGAGCGACTCACGGAGGGCGGCGTCTTCTCCCAGTGGGTGCAGCTATACCAGCTGCCGGTGCCCGTCGTGGTGGGCATCGTGCGGAACCTTGCCGCGGTGTTCCCGCACGTGGAGATCTGGTTCAGCTCGCCGGGCGACGTGATGGTGCTCGGCTCGGCGCGTCCGCTCACGTACGACCGCGCTTGGCTGGGGCGGCTGGTCGGCGCCCGTGGCTCGCTCGGCGAGCTCGGCCGCGAGTATCTCGGCGTGGACCAACCCGCCGACTACTTCGGCCACCTGCTCCTCGGGTCGGCGGGCGTCGGCGAGCTGCTCAAGCAGCCCGGCGTGGCGCATCGCGACGACCTGCCCCGGCTCGAGTTCGTCGCGGCGCGTCGCTTCCTCGACAGCCGGGGTACCGAGGGGGTGTTCGATTCGCTGGTCGCGATCCGCGCCGCGACTCAGGAAGCGGACGGCGCGTCCCCGTTCCTGTTCGCCAGGGCGCTCACCGTGCGGCGCGGTGATCCCGCTGCCCTGCGCTACATCGACGCCGCCCGCCGGGCCCGCCCCGATGAACCTCTCTGGACCGTCAACGCCGCCGCGATCTTGCTGGGACTCGGCGACTCGACGCTCGCCGACACGGCGCTCGGGCGGCTCGTGAGGCCGGGGCGCGACCCCGGCGCGTGGCTGCTCGCCGGGCTCGTCGCGACCCGGCGCGGACAGAGCGCACGGGCCGCCGTTCTGTTGACCGGGGCGCTCGCAGCGGGTGCCGACACTGCGGAAGCGCGCGCCGGCCTCGCGGTGGTGGCGGCACGTGCCAGGGACTGGGCCGGGGCCGCGGCAGACGCGCGGGCGGCGTTGGCCGCCGCGCGCGGCACGTTGCGGCACCCCTATCCCCGGGAATGGCTTGGGGACGCGCTCACGCGCTTCGCCCTGGAGGGACCGCCGCGCACCGCCGACAGCCTGATGCGGGCGGCCGTGGCGGGTCGCGATGGCTGGTCGAAGCTCCACGAGTTTCTCGCGGTCGCGGCGCTGCGGGCGGGCCGCTGCGAGGAGGCCGCGCAGCAGTTCATCCTGTTGCTCGAGTTCGGGATCGAGCGTGACGACGGCCCGCCGCTCGTCGCGCGGTGCCGGCGCGGCGAGGTGCTCTAGGCGCCGGGCTGCTCCCCCAGCGCTTCCCGGATCTCGCCGGCCGCGGCGATGGCGTGGTCGACGTCGCGGGACAGGGCGCGCGCCTGCTGAGTGGCGTGGGTGAGATCGTCGAGCACGGCGGCCACGCCCGCCGATCTGAGGCGCAGCAGATCGAACCGCACGTTCTGCATCGCGAGCACGCACGACTCGATCTGGTCTTCGACCAGCTGGCGGCGCGTGAGCAGGTCGGTGAGCGTCTGCCGCTGCCGCTGCAGCAGGTTGAGCTGGCGCTCGCGCTCCGCGCTCTCGGGCTCCCGCTTCGTCACAGCGATCTTGTCCTCGAGTCGTGCGAGCGCTCCGCGATCGACGGCGCCGCTCATCGCGTGCGCCGTCCGCGCCAGGTCTTCGGACCGCTTCAGCAGCCCGTCCACCGTGACGATCACGTCCGGGAGCAGCTTCTTCTCGGACTTGGGCACCCGCTCCATGATCTTGAGAATGGCCTTGCGGTCGTTCCGCGCCTGTTGCACCGCCGTCGCCAGGCGGCCGAACTCGTCCCCCGTGGCGGTCGGGAGATCGAGCGGCCGCGACCCCGCCGCCGCGAGCTGCGCCTCCGCCGACTCGGGCGCCGCCGGCCGGCGCAGCACGTCGCGCCAGGAGTAGCCCGCACTCCAGAGCCGCATGTAGAGCGGCAGCAGGCCGAACGCGCCCCACGGCACAGCCACGAACAAGGACCACCCATGCCACCCGGTCGCCACGTCGAACAACAAGCACCCGCCGGCGACCGAGGCCCAAGACACGAAGCTCGAGCGCATCTTGCGGACAATGTCCGCTTCGCCGGCAGGCGCCAACTGCGCCGCCTCGCGACGGCGGATCGGGCGACGTCCCACGTCGGGGCTTCGGGGGATGGGGAGGGCGGGCGGGGACGGGAACCGCGGCGCCCGCGGCGCCGGCCCCCCGGAGGTTCGTCGCGACCGGGACATGGTCGCGCTGCGGGCCTCGAGCGCGCGCCGTAGCGCGTCCGCCGTGGGCCAGCGGTCATCGGGGTCCTTCTCGAGGGAGCGCATCACGCAGGCCGCCAGATCTTCGGGGCAATCGCGGCACTTATCTGTGACGAGCGGTGCCCGCTCCGTGATGTGCTTCATGAGGATGCCCGGCACCGTCGGCGCGTGGAACGGCAGCTCCCCCGTCAACATCTGGTAGCTCACGACGCCCAGGCTATAGATGTCGGAGCGGCCGTCGATCTCGCGATCTCCCGCGGCCTGCTCCGGGCTCATGTAGTGCGGCGTCCCGATCGCCACGCCCGTGGCGGTCAGCGTCGCCGAGCCCGTGGTCGACGAGAGCGCCTTCGCGATCCCGAAGTCCGTCACGACGACGCGACCGCGGCTTCCTTCGAGCAGGATGTTGTCCGGCTTCACGTCCCGGTGGATGATGCCGAGCGCGTGCGCGGCTCCGAGCGCGTCCGCCGTCTCCAGCATGATGCGGCGCGCTTCCTCCGAGGGCAGTTGGCCGCGCCGCTTCAGCTTCGCCGCGACCGACTCGCCGTCCACGTACGCCATCACGAAGTAGACGAGGCCGTCCGGACCTTCGCCGACCGAATGGATCGGGACGATGTGCGGGTGTGACAACCGCGCCGCCGTCTCTGCTTCGCGCAGGAACCGGATACGGATCTCCTCCCGGAAGGCGAGCTCGGGGGGCAGCACCTTGATCGCCACCTGGCGCTTCAAGCGCTCGTCACGGGCTTTGTACACGACGCCCATCCCGCCGCGACCGAGCTCCCCCTCGACAGTGTAGGAGCTTCCCAACGCCTGGATCAGGCGCGCGGCGAGCGACTTGTCTGCGTCCGTCATCGGGGTCCGAGCGGTGTGCGCCGCATAGATTTAGCCGTGTCGGCGCGACCGTGCAACCATCCAAACGGTTTGCACTTACGATCGAAGCCGTCGGTAGGTGGCGCCAAGCTGACGGCCGATGGCCTGATCATTAGTGGCTAAAAGGCAGCTTCTGCCTTATTGACCGCTCCGCACGGAACGGACGTGCTCGCTTAAGCGTTCTCTTGATGGCACGGACGATGCTGACGCAGTCCGGCCGTGAGGCCGTTGTGAACTCTCAAATGGAAGAACCTATGTCTGAACGCTTGACGCTCCCGGTGCTTCCGCTCCGGGAGATCGTCTTGTTTCCGGGCGTGTCCGCGCCGATCGGCGCGGGCCGTCCCACTACGTTGCGCGCTATCGAAGCGGCGCTGAAGGGGGAGTCCCGCCTGATCTTCGCCGTCTCGCAGCGCGAGAACGTCGATCACGTGACCCCGAGCGTGCTGTACACGACGGGGACGATCGCCAAGATCAGCCAGATTCAGCGCGGTCTGGGCGGCGTGCAGCTGCTGCTGCACGGTGAGAAGCGCGGCGTGGCGCTGCACTATGTCGAGAACCAGGGGCATCTCGAGGCCGTGGTACGGGAGGTGGAGGATCGGCCGCCGCTCCGCCCCGACGATCCGGCGTTCGTGGCGCTGCACCGCGAGGCGCGCGAGCGGGCCGGGGAGCTCGGACAGAAGTCCGGGCTGCCCGAGGAGGTGGTGCGGCAGGTGCTGGAGGGCGTGTCGGATCCGGGGCGCCTGGCCGACCTCGTGGCGGGCTACCTGGAGATCGCCCCGGCCGAGCGCCAGGCATTGCTCGAAACCCTCGAGGTCGAGGAGCGGCTACGCCGGGTGCTGGTGCACGTGCAACGTCAGATCGGGGTGCTCGACGCCCAGGAGCAGATCAAGTCCCAGGTTCAGGAGGAGCTGGGAGAGCGCCAGCGGGAGCTGTTCCTGCGCGAGCAGATGAAGGCGATCCGCAAGGAGCTGGGCGAGGAAGACGAAGCGACGGAAGTCGAAGAGTTGCGTAAGCGCTTCGCGGCGCTCGAGCTTCCCGAAGCCGCGCGCAAGGAAGTGGATCGCGAGCTGGCGCGGCTCGAGCGGGCGGCCCGGGACTCGATGGAAGCCCAGGTGATCCGCACCTATCTCGAGACCATGGCCGAGCTGCCGTGGAACAAGCGGGCCGAAGAGTCGCTCGACCTGAAGCGGGCGGCCGCGATCCTCGACGAGGACCACTACGGCCTGCAGGATGTCAAGGACGAAGTCCTCGAGTTCCTCTCGGTGCGCCAGCTGCGACAGCGCACGCCGAAAGGCGACGCGCGCGGCAACGAAGACGACAAGCAGTCGAAAGGCTCGATTCTGCTGTTCGTCGGGCCGCCGGGCGTGGGCAAGACGTCGATCGCCAAGTCGATCGCCCGCGCGATGGGCCGGCCGTACGTGCGTATCTCGCTGGGCGGCGCTCGCGACGAGGCCGATATCCGCGGCCATCGTCGCACCTACGTGGGTGCCATGCCCGGCCGCATCATCCAGGGGATGAAGCAGGCCGGCGCGAAGAACCCGGTGTTCCTGCTCGACGAGGTCGACAAGCTGGGCGTCTCGTTCCAGGGCGACCCCGCGGCCGCGTTGCTCGAGGTGCTGGATCCGGCACAGAACGACTCGTTCACCGATCACTACCTCGGTGTGCCGTTCGACCTGTCCGAGGTGCTGTTCATCGCGACGGCGAACTTCCTCCAGTACATCCCGGCGCCGCTGCTCGACCGGCTCGAGACGGTAAACTTCGCGGGCTATACCGAGCGCGAAAAGCTCGAGATCGCGAAGCGCTACCTCGTGCCGCGGCAGCTGCACGAGACCGGGCTGGCTCCCGAGCAGCTCACGGTGACGGACGAGGCTCTGAGCGCGATCATCACGAGTTACACGCGCGAGGCGGGTGTGCGCCAGCTCGAGCGCGAGATCGGCAAGCTCGGGCGCAAGGTCGCCCGCAAGATCGCCGGAGGGGAAGCCGAGCGCGTCACAGTGGACGCGAAACATGTCGACGATCTCATCGGACGCCCCAAGGTGCACCCCGAGCGCATGGCGCGGGAGGACGACATCGGGGTCGCGACGGGGATGTACTACACGCCGGTCGGAGGCGACATCATGTTCGTCGAGGCGAGCGTGATGCGCGGCAAGGGCGAGCTGGTGCTCACCGGCCAGTTGGGTGACGTGATGAAGGAATCGGCGCGCGCGGCACTCACGTACGCCAAGAGCCACGCCGACCAGCTCGGTATCCCGGACGCAGCCCTCACCGGGACCGACGTGCATATCCACGTCCCGGCCGGCGCCATCCCGAAGGACGGCCCGTCCGCCGGTGTGACGATGGCGACGGCGCTGGTGTCCGCGCTGTCCCGGCGGCCCGCACGCCACGACCTCGCGATGACCGGCGAAGTCACACTGCGGGGCCGGGTGTTGCCCATTGGAGGTGTCAAGGAGAAGGTGCTCGGTGCCGTCCGCGCCGGCATTCGTACGATTGTGCTTCCTAAGGAGAATGCGGCGGACTTGGACGACCTTCCCGAAGAGGTGCGGAAGTCGCTCGAGGTGCACCTCGTCGAGGACCTGGGCGAGGTGCTGAGCTTGGCGCTCCGCGGCGCGAGGTTCGAGGCGGGCCACCTCGTGTTCGAGGGCGACGTGCCGCACGAGCCGAGCCTGGTGGCAAAGCAGAACTAGGCAGGCGCAACAGGGCGCATTCGGGCCCCCGGCGGGTTGCTCCCCGGGGGGCCTGCGCGTTTGTGCAACCATTTCGGCCCCGAACGCGTCTAACTCCCCGGTACCCCCAAAGGTCCGGTATGCCAGCCGTCCTGCCGATGCTCGTCGTCATGGTCGTCGTCCAGGCGTTCGGCAGCCCCACCACCGAAGCCGGCAAGCCGCCGCCGCCCACCGCCTCCACGGTCGTCGCCCGGCGGGCAGTCCGCGCCGTGGTCATCGACGGCAAGGACGACGACGAGGTGTGGCGCGAGGCATCCGCCATCACGGCGTTCCGCGAGTTCTCGCCGCGGGAGGACGGCGACCCGCGGTTCCCCACGGAAGCCAAGGTCGCCTACGACGACCACAACTTCTACGCGTTCATCCGCGCCTTCGATCCCCATCCCGACAGCATCCTGCAAATCCTGGCGCGTCGCGACGTGCGCGCGCCGACGGACCAGCTCAAGATCGTGATCGACTCCTATCACGACCGGCGCACCGGGTACGAGTTCGCCGTCAACCCCGCGGGCGTGAAGCGCGATTACGCGATCTACAACGACAACAACGAGGATGATGCGTGGGACGGGGTGTGGGAGGTGGCGACGACCGTGGACTCGCTCGGCTGGACGGCGGAGTTCCGGATACCGCTGTCGCAGCTGCGCTACGCGCATGCGGACACGAACACGTTCGGCTTCGCCGTGTGGCGCGACATCCAGCGGTACTCGGAGCGGGTCGCCTGGCCGGTGTACCGGCAATCGAAGGCGGGCTTCGCCTCCCAGCTGGGGGACGTCACCGGTTTGGTGGGACTCCCCGCACCGCGCCGACTGGAGGTCGCGCCGTACGCGGTGACGAAGAACGTGTCGGTCGCAGCCGGCAACAGCTTTGATCGGTCCCAGAAGCTCACAGGAGGGGCGGACCTGAAATACGGGCTCACCTCCAACCTGACGCTCGACGCCACCGTGAACCCTGACTTCGGGCAAGTGGAGGCCGACCCCGCCGTCCTCAACCTCACGGCCTTCGAGACCTTCTTCCAGGAGCGCCGTCCCTTCTTCGTCGCGGGCACAGGGATCTTCCGCTTCAACGTGAACTGCAGCCAGGTGAACTGCAACGGTGAGCGGCTGTTCTACTCGCGTCGCATCGGGCGGGCCCCGCAACTCGGCCGCGGCGATCCCGAGTCGCCTATCGCCACCACGATCTACAGCGCGGCGAAGCTGACCGGCCGGTTGCCCGGTGGGCAGACGGTCGGTGTGCTCGACGCAGTTACGCGGCGCGCCGCCGGCAACGCGGACCGCACCACCGAGCCTGCCGCCAACTACGCGGCCATCCGCGCGCAGCAGGACTTCCGCAACGGCGGGAGCGGCGTCGGCGTCCTGGCCACGGCGGTGAACCGCAGCCTCGACCCGCTGACGGACGCCTCGCTCCGCCACAGCGCGTACGTGGGCGCGCTCGACTTTCGCCACCGCTTCTTGGGGAGCCGCTACCAGCTCTCCGGCTCTGTGGACTTGAGCCGGGTGGCGGGAACGCCGTCGGCGATCACGGCGACCCAACGGGACCCGGTGCACTACTACCAGCGCCCCGACGCCGGTCTCCCCTTCGACTCGACCAGGACGTCGCTCGCGGGCGACGCGGAGGAGCTGCTCTTCGGCAAGGTGGGCGGGGGGATCACCCGGTTCGAGACGAGCTATCAGCGCCGCTCCCCGGGTTTCGAGGTGAACGACCTCGGCTTCTTGCTCCGCGCCGACCAGCAGAGCTGGAACAACTGGTTCGGGGTGCAGTCGCTGCATCCGAGCTCGCTGTACCAGACCGCGTTCTGGAACTTCAACTGGTGGCAATTCTGGACGGGCGCCGGGTTGCCGCTCGAGCGCGCTGCCAACACCAATGTTCACGTGCAGCTCAAGAACCGCTGGTGGCTGCACGCCGGCACGACACTGGGTCACCTTGGCACGACGCTCGACGACCGCCGCGCTCGCGGTGGCCCGGCCGTGCGGGTCGATCCAATTGTCTCCTCTTGGGCGGAGTGGGACGGCGACAGCCGGCCGGTTGTGGTGCCCGCTCTGTGGGCGAACTATTGGCGTGGGGACGGCGGCCGGTCCGAGTCGGTCAACATGGGCTCGCAGGTATCGGTGCGCATCGCGTCGCAGTTCAACACAACGATCGGCATCAGCGTCACGCACAATATCGACAACACCCAGCCCTTCGGCCCCGTCACCGACTCCACCGGCGCCACACACTACCCCTTGGCCCACCTGAACCAGAAGACCCTGTCGCTGACCGGGCGGGTAGACTACACGATAACGCCCGACCTCACGCTCCAGGTCTACGCACAGCCGTTCGTGAGCAAGGGCACGTACGCGAACCCGCGCGAGCTCGCCAATCCGCGCGCTGCGGCTTACGACGACCGGTTCAAGCCGTACCTCGGCACCGTCGCCGGTGGGTTCAACTTCAAGCAGTTCAATTCCAACGTCGTGCTGCGGTGGGAGTATCGGCCCGGCTCGACGCTGTTCGTCGTCTGGGCGCAACGTCGGGGCGACTTCCTCGGGGCGACGGGGACGCGGTCGCTCGCCGGTGACTTCCGCGACCTGTTCAGCCTCCACCCGGAAAACACCTTCCTCGTGAAAGCGTCGTACTGGCTGAATTGGTGACGGTCGGCCGGCCCGCCCGATGCACTCGGCCTCGAAGTCTCTTCCTAGGCCCTCACTCCCTCCAGCACCAGCTTCACCGCGGCTTCCTTCCAGCGCGCGCGCAACGCCGGCTCGTCGGCGCCGAGCGGCGGGGCGCTCGCGGCAATGAGCGACTCGAGGCCGAGATAGGCGACCATGAGCACCAGCGCCTGCGCCGCCGCCAAGTGTGGGTCGACGTCGTCGCGCACCTGGCCCAGCCCTTGTCCCTCGGCGAGCAGGATGACCAGCCGCTTGATGGCCGGCGCAAACGGCCGGGCGTCGGATCGGCCGGCCTGCGTGAGCAGCATGACGAGATCGGGGTGGGCGGCGAGAAAGTCGAACTGTGCCGCCAGCGCCGCGCCCATGCGATCGAGCGGCCCCTCGCCGCCGACCGCGAGCGAGGCGAGCGCCTGCTCCAGCTCGGCGGCGCCGCGCGTGAGCACGGCGTTAAACAGTCCGCGCTTGGAGTGGAAGTAGTAGAACAGCAGCTGCTTGTTGACACCGGCGCGCCGAGCGATCTGGTCCACGCGGGCGCCATCGAAGCCGCGCCGGGCGAACTCGTCCCTGGCGGCGGTGATGATCCGTAATGCTCTGGGGTTGCCCAGCTTAGGTTTCAGGGGGCGATTCGCTCAACCATCCGGTTGATGAAATCTATATCCCTCCGGCGGCCGCGCCAGTCCGTGAGCGATGCGAGGTTCTCCGGTACGCGCGGCAGGCCCTGCTTGAGGAACTTGATCAGCAGGCGGTTCACCTCCCCGGGCGCTTCCTCCTGCACCGAGTGTCCGGCGTGCGGCACGGAGAGGAACGCCGAGCGCTCGAGCTGGGCGGCGAGCGCGCGGCCCCGGGCGATCGGCACCCAGCGGTCCGCTTCCCCCCACAGCACCAGCGTGGGCGCCTGAATCGCGCCGAGCCGCCCTGCCAACCCGTCGAGCCGGAACTCCCGCAACACTCCCCGCAGCGCCCGACCGTAGTCCGGCTCGGCGACCGGGGCGTAATACTGGTCCACATCCGCCTCGCCCACTTTGTTGGGGTCGGCATACGTAGACTTGAGCAGCCGCGCGACGAATCCCCGGCCCCGGAACGCGAGGATCGCGGGCCCCACCACGGGCCACCGGGCGACTCGGAACAGCAGCGGCTCGCGCGTGCCGAGTCCCACAGCCCCAATCAGGACCAATGCGCGTACACGGTGCGGGAAGGCGATCGCCACCTCGCCGGCGATCTCGCCCCCCATCGAGTGACCCACGAGCACGGCATCGGGGAGGTGCAGGGAGTCCATCAGTGCCGCGACGAGGCGCGCATAGGCGGCGTTCGTGTACCCCTGCGCCGGTTTGCCGGAGGAGCCGAAGCCCCGATTGTCGAACGCCACCACCCGGAATCCCGCCGCTATCACGGGGGCGAGGTTTTTCCGCCAGGCGTACAGAGACGCCCCCAGCCCGTGGATGAAGATCACGGCCGTCCCCTCCCCGGCGTCGATATACCGGACCTTGGTGTCGCCGACCTGAAGGAAGCGCGCCGTGAATTGCGTTCCGGCCGGGAACCGCTCGCCGTCCGGAATCGGCGCCGCGCGGCAGGCGGCGAGCGTGGCGAACAGGGCGAGCGGCAGCCGGCGCATCAGGTGACGTTGCGCAGCGCGGCGCGGGCCAGCGTCGCAATGAGCGGATGCGTGCTCCACAGCGCGGTAATCTGCTCGCCCGTTCCCGAGACGGTCAGCACTCGGGTGTCGTCGATCAGCAGCAGCGTGGGCGTGCCTGCGGGGACCGCGCCCTGCGTGATGCCATCGGTGTCGGAGCTCTCGCCCGCCAGGCGGACGTCGAGCGCCGCCCGGGTTGTGGCACGCCGCCACGCGGGCAGCGTCGGGCGCCACAGCTCTGCGGCCAGGATCCCCTGGATCGTCTGGTCGGCCCGAGCGACGAGCTGCTGGATGAGGTTGGCCACGGCGCGAGCGCCGGCCACGACGCGAGTCTCGGGCTCCGTCGGGTGACTCGCGTCCTCAAGCGCGCGACTGAGCCGGTCGAGTGCTTCTCCCTGCTGGGCGGCGAGGTGAGCGAGCAGTGCTTGGGGGTCGGTGGGGCGATATTGCACGGGGCGGCCGGGGGTCCGGTGAGCGGCCCCGCGGGTGACGAGCCCTGCGAGCGCGGCATAGGCGTTGGCGCGTGCGAGCCGCGTGGCGTGCCCCACCCCGTACCCCGTGGACGGGCCGAGCCGCAGCAACGCTGCATACACGACGGACTCAGTGGGAGTGAATCCGAACGGGGTGAGGTCGACGTCTGGCATCGCGTAGTAGTAGTTACTACTACGTTATTAACACGCTCGCCGCAAGGTGGTGCTCATCGCTCCCCCGCGCCGCGCGCGCCCCCGTGCCTCTCACACCACCTCGACCGGGATCCCCATGAGCCGCGCGATCAGCCCCAGCCGAAACGTCACGTCGGTCTGTCGCTGAGCGGGACTCTTCCCGGGCCCTTCGAGCGGGAAATAGTGGGCCGTGACAGGATTCGTGGCCTTGGGCATGGCTCGCAGGCTTTTCGGGCTCCAAATCCCCTGGTCGTCGCACTCGCTGTAGAGACGGGCGAGCACGCGGTTGGCGCTCGGGATCTGGCGCGCCAGGCCGAGCCGGGCCAGGAGCTCGAGCCAGTACACGGCGAACGGAATGTCGCTGATGTGGCCCTGAGCGTCGGAGCGCAGGGGGTCGCCCAGCAGCTCGAACATCGGCTTGAACAGCTTCTTGCCAGCCAGGATGAAAAACGCGCGACGCGGCGCCGGCGCCGAGAAATACTGGCCCAACCGTTCGATGAACCCCGCGCGCTCCCGCTGCACCGGAGGGAGGCAGGCGAGCATCTCGACCGCGAAAACGGTGGGCGGGTAGGCCGCGGGCTCGAGCACCGTCTTGCCGTGCGCCTTCCTGAACGGCTTCCCAGCGAGCTCGCTGCGCAGGAACTGTGAGATGTTACTGGCGATCGTATGCGCGGTCCCGCGCACTCGCGGGTCGTCGATGTGGCCGGCGCGCGCGAGCGCGCATGCCGCCGCCTCCCGGCCGAGCCGCCGTGCCCAGCGGCCGAGTCCGGAGTCGGTCCGGGCGGGCTTTTGGTACTCTGCCAGCAGCTCTTGAGCCCGCTGGGCAACCGCCCGGTCCGGGTCGTCCGGCTCGATGCGCGACAGCAACTGAAACAGCAGCCGGTCCGCGAGCCTGAACGGCCGCTCGGTCGGCGGCCAGCCCATCTCGAGCAATCGGCGGTACTGAAACACGGTGCCGGGCTCATGCCAACCGTACGCCTTCGAGGCGTTCGGCCCGAGGAGGTTGCCGCCCCACAGCCCCGTGGACTTCTGCTTGCGGGCGATCGCCAGAGCGACCTTGTACTCCAAGACGGCCTGGCGCAGCACGGCGAGTCGTTCCGGATCGCGCTCGCTCTCCCGCACAACTTCGGCGTAGGCGCGGTACTGGATCGGTGGGCTTGCCGCCTCGAGCAGCCAGGACAGCGGCAACCGATGGGATGTCGGGAGTTCCAGGGGCTCGCTCCGCGGTGACGAGTGCGGGAGACGGGACTGTCAAAAAGCGGGCGCAAACTTATTCGGCGGCCTCGGAATCGGCCAGAGGCGCTGGAGAACTGGCCGGACCAAGACCCGTAACTGCCTTCTGCTCGCCACATTACAAGCAATGCAACGGATTGCACTCAGGGCGTCGGCGGGCTGGTCTGACGCTTGAACTCCGAGTTTGGCAACCAGCGCGGCACCTCGGGCGCATTCGCCACCGCGAGAGCCACCCGCATCGTGACGCGGACCTCCTGCGCCATCCCTTCGTAGGCGAAGGTCGGCCGGTACTGGTCGCTCGGCTGGTGGTAGCGCTCCCGGTTGTACAGCTCATCCTGCTCCTTGCCCCATCCGGCAGGCCGCCCGATGAAATCTCTTCCCGCCTCGATCGAGAGCACCGGCACCCCGGCTCTTGCAAAGGGAAAGTGGTCCGACCGGTAGAACGAGCCACGCACGTCCGGCTCGTGGACGACCGCGAGCGACTCAGCCCGCGCCGCGCTCTCAAACACCAGTCCGAGAGTGGAGCGGTCGATCCCGAGAGCGTCGATGTCCCGCGTGGCGCCGCGCACGTTCGTGACATCGAGGTTCAGCACCGCCGCCGTGCGCTCGAGCGGCGCGAGCGGGCTTTGCACGTATGCCTGGCTGCCGAGCAGGCCGCTCTCCTCGGCGGTCGTCGCGACGAACAGCAGGGTGCGTCGCGGCGGGGGAGTCGCGTGGCTGAGCGCCTGGGCCGTCGCGAGCATCGCGGCGACGCCGGACGCGTTGTCCTCCGCGCCGTTGTAGATCGAGTCACCGTTGACCGCGGGGCCGATCCCCTTGTGGTCCCAGTGAGCGGTGAACAGTACGACCTGGCTCGCGAGTCTCGGGTCGCTCCCCGGCAGCTTCGCCACCACGTTCTCGGAGCGGACGCGACGTAGCGCGCTGATGATATCGACCGCCACGTGCAGGCCGGTCGGGACCGGCCGGAAGTCCCGCCGCGCGGCGGCACGGCTCAGGAAGTCGAGGTTGAAGCCGGCGCGGGAGAGCGCAGCCCGGGCGGCGTCGGAGGTGACCCACCCGGCGAACGCGATGCCCTGCGCCGCCACGCGGTCCAGTTTGAACTGCTCCACCGACCATGACCCGCGCACCACCTCCCACGGGTACGTCGCGCTGGCGGTGGTGTGAATCAGGAGGACGCCGAGCGCCCCGCGCCGGGCTGCCTCCTCGAGCTTGTAAGTCCAGCGGCCGTAGTAGGTGAGCGCGCGGCCGTTGAAAACCGTCGAGTCCTGGAGCCCCGGGTCGTTCACGAGCATCAGCAGGACCTGGCCGCGCACGCTCACATCTTTGTAGTCGTCCCATTGCCACTCGGGCGCCTGAATACCGTAGCCCAGGAACACGACTTCGCCGTCAGCCGTGATCTCGGGCTCCGGGCGCTCAGCCCACGCGACGAAGTCGTCGAGCGGCTTGAGTGGTTGCGGCGCGCCGGGCGTGCCCCACATGAGCGACGGATGCGGCGTGAGGCCGACGAGCGCGACCGGCTGGAAGTAGGAGCCGTCGGGCCCCGCAGGCGCTAGACCGAGCGCTTGGAACTGCGCCGCGACGTACTGAGCGGCGAGGCGGCCCCCGCGCGTGCCCGGGGCACGCCCCTCGAGCAAGTCGTCGGACAGATAGCGGAGGTGGGCGTCCATCGCTGCGGTGCTCACGGGTGGCAACGCGGGTGCCCGTTGCTGGCCGCCGAGCGATGCGACCGGCGTGGCGAGCAGTATCGTGACAGCAAATCGACAGCACGGAGACATCCTCGACCTCCAGCGTTCGGTCCGGTGCCCCGAAGCAAATCGGCTTGCTCGGCTCGGAGCAAGGGGTTCATCTTTCGCGTATGCTGCAAGCGCTGCAGGCCCGCCCGGTCGCGCGGCTCCCGGATCTCGTCCGGCTCGAGGGCCGTGTCCTGTTTCTGGCCGAGGATGCCGCGCTGGTGCGCAGCCAGCTCGCGGGGGAGGACCTGGACTGGACCCCCGCCATCGCGCTGCGCGACAACATCTCGACCGACGAGATCACGCCTGCCTACATCTGCTACTACTACGACGAAACGCTGGGCGACTTCCCGTACCTGGGCTTGAAATGCGGCGAGGAGTTCCCGATCACTCGGGGATCGGTGAAGGGCGGCCGCTTCGTGGCGTCGGTCAGCGGCAAGCGGCGCGGCAAGGGCTCGTCGCGGGAGCAGTCGCCGTACGCCGAGATGTGCGCCGGCATCAAACTGGTCATCGCCGAGAATATCGAGCGGATCTACCGGGAGAATTGCCAGAATCTGGGGATCCTCACCACTACCGACTTCTCGATCATCGACCGAGTGCGGCGGGGCGAGGCGATTCCGCTCGCAGCCTTCACCCAAGGCGAGGGCGAGATCACGCGCGGTATCATCGAGTACGGCGGGCTGTTCAACTTCAACGTCGCCCGGCTCCAAGGGAAGGTCGTCCTCGCGCCGCCCGAGACTCCGCGCCGGCCCATGACGCTCGGCGAGAAGATCATCGCCCGTCATTGGGTGGTGGACCCGTCGCGGGGAAGGATCGGCGTACCGGCCGTCAAGCCGGGAGACGAGGGCTTCGTGGTCACCGACATCCGGTTCAGCCACGAGTACGTGACGCCGATGGCCGCGATCTTCTTCGAGCAGCTCGTGGGCGAGAACGAGCAGGTCTACGATCCCGGCTCGATCCTCATGTTCCGCGACCACCTGACGTTCCTCCCCGAAGCGATGACGCCCGAGCGCGTCAAGGAGGGGCTCCTCGACGTCGCGCTCCAGCTCGAGAAGAAGCAGCGTACGTTCGCGGAGAAGCAGGGGATCAAGCTGTACGGCGAGCTGCGGCTCGGCCGCCACGGCGCCGAGGCGATCTGCCATTCGAAGATGCTCGAGGGGCACGCCGAGCCGGGGATGGTGATCATCGGCTCGGACTCCCACACCCCACACGCCGGCGCGGTCGGGTGCGTGGCGTTCGGCGTGGGGACGACGGCGATCTTCAATTCGTGGATCACGAAGGACGTGCGGCTCACGGTCCCGGAAACCGTCAAGGTCGTAGTGCGCGGGCAGAAGCCGGACAACGTGACGGCCAAGGACTTCATGCTCGAGATCTTGCGGCATCCGTACGTGAAGAGCGGCCAGGCCATCGGCAAGCTGGTGGAATACTGTGGGGGTGCTGTCGAGTCGCTGTCCGTCGACGAGCGGGCCACGATGACCAATATGACGGCCGAGGTAGGCGGGTTCACCGGCTACGTCGCCCCGGACGCGAAGACGGTCGAGTACTTGAGGGAGTACCGCGGCATGGCGCGTGGCGACGCCGAGCGGCTGTGCGCCGGGCTGGCGAGCGACCCCGACGCCGAGTACTGCGAGGTGATCGAGATCGACGCTGGCGCGATCCGGCCGATGATGGCGCTACCCGGCGACCCGGGGAACGGCCAGCATATCGACCCGGCGGCTCGGCGGATCCGTGTGGATATCGCGTACGCGGGTTCGTGCACGGCGGGGAAGAAGGAAGACATGGACATGTATGCACGGGTGCTCGCGGAAGCGGCGGAGCGGGGCGCCCGCGTCGCGCCGTGGGTGCGGTTTTACATCCAGTGCGGGTCGCAGGATGTGAAACGCTACTGCGAGGAGCGGGGCTACCTCGAGCTGTTCCATAAGGTGGGCGCGACGTTTCTCGAGCCCTCGTGCGGCGCCTGCATCAACGCGGGGCCCGGTGTGTCGAAGACCCGGGATGAAGTGACGATCAGCGCGATCAACCGCAACTTCCCAGGACGCTCGGGTCCGGGGCAGCTCTACCTCGCCAACCCGTACACCGTGGCGGCGTCGGCCATCACGGGCTACATCACGGAGTGGCAGCCCGGGCCGGTGGCCGCCCCGGCCTGACGGCCGGGGCTAACGGCCGCCGGTCGTGCCGGAGAGTTCTCGCCCTGGGGCAGGGGGAGCGCGCTTCTTCGGCCGCAGCGATTCCCGCTGGTACACGCTGCGTGGGTTCCACAGCACCCACGACGTGATGCCGAGGTCTTCGACCGCGCGGATCTGCTCGCGGATCTCGGACGGCGTGTAGCGGGGAAGCCGCCGGCCCAGCGTGAACGCCTGCAGGAAGGGGCGGATCTCGGCGGCGGCGGGGTGCGGCCGCGAGCGCTGCAGCGCGTCGGTCAACGCGGCGCGCACCACGCGATACGGCTGGCCGTTCGGCCATGCCAGCCCGAACGCCCCGCGGTAGTAGTGGCTGGGATAGACCATCGGCAGCACCACGTCCGCGACGTTGATGAAATCCTCCCACACTTGCCCGATGCCGAGATCGCCCGTCGTAGCAGAGGCGGTGAGGCCGAAAATGTCGAACGTGACGGGCACGCCCAGCGGCTTGAGGCGGTTCCGGAGCAGCGTGATGTGCTCGCGCACCGCCGCGCGCTGCGTTTCCCCGGCGTGGTGGGCCGGGAAGATCGCCGTCGCCATGCGCTCGCGCGGCTCGTCGGGGAAGCGGACATAATCGAACTGCACCTCGTTGAACCCCAACCGCACGGCCTCCGCGGCCAGCTGCGCCGCGTAGATCCACACCGAGTCGTTGTAGGCGTCCACCCAGGCGATGTTGATCCGGTCGCGCCACAGCCCGCCCGTGGTGCGATCCTTCACCGACCAGCCTGGCTTCCGCTCCGCCAGCAGCGGGTCCTTGGCGACCACGAAGCGCGCGATGGTGTAGATCCCGTGCGCCGCGAGCGTGTCGAGTCGGGCCTTCGCGTCCTTGGCGCGGACGCACTTGTTCGCCCCGATCTGCTCCGCCGTCGGCACTGCCGACGGATACAGGAGGCACCCGGTGTCGTCCTTCACGTCGACGACGAAGGCGTTGATCTCCGTCTCGTCGGCGAGCCGCACGAGCTGCCACAGCTTGTGCGACCCG
>Ga0209237_1000390_pt1 | contig 24537 bp, 27 predicted proteins | sample GraSoi013_1_40cm_2_FD_185820 | JGI IMG/M metagenome (GOLD analysis project Ga0209237, IMG submission 185820) | Grasslands soil microbial communities from the Angelo Coastal Reserve, California, USA - Sample 10_02_2013_1_40cm (SPAdes) (version 2) | ecosystem: Environmental > Terrestrial > Soil >...
CTCAGGCCGGCATGGGGCTGGCCTCGGCGCCAACCCCGGTCTGGGCTCGGACGTCGATCTCGTGGAACCTCAGCTCCGCAAGCCTGTCTGCCTTGAAAAGCTCGCCGACGTACGTGCCGACGATCGCGAGGACAAAGCCAACCGGAATTGCGACGATGCCCACGTTCTGCAGCGGGAAGGCAGGGTGGGCGACGGCCGGCAGGGTCCAGCCGGGGCCGACTGCGACCAGCCAGATGGTGACGACGGTTCCGCCTACCAGCGAGGCCACGGCGCCCCAGGTGTTGAACCGTTTCCAGAACAGCGTGAAGAGGATGGCCGGCAGGTTGGCGGACGCGGCGATCACGAAGGCGACGCCGGCAACCAGGGCCGCCACGTTGGCGGTGGCGCCGGTCTTGGCGGCGAGCCAGATCGAGAGCAGGCCGACGAGGGCGGCCGTGATTCGCGCGACGAGCACCTGCTCACGCTCGCTCACGGTCCCATGGAACAGGTGTGTTCGGACCACATTGACGTAGAAATCGTGCGAGAACGCGCTTGAAGCGGCCAGCGTCAGACCGGCGACCACGGCCAGGATGGTCGCGAAGGCGACCGCGGCGATGAAGGCGAGGAGGAACTCGCCGCCCGTGGTGCCGAAGAAGTAGCTGCCCAGGAAATCGGCCAGGCGGGGCATCGACATGTTGTTGTTCGGCTTTAGGCCGGGCGCGCACTTGAAGCCGGACACGACCTGGGCGCAGATGTTGGCCTTACCGATCAGCGCCGCCGCGCCGAAGCCGAGGAAGGTCGTCATCACGTAGAACGAGCCGATCAGACCCATTGCCCAGGCGACCGAGGTGCGCGCCGCCTTGGCATTGGGCACCGTGAAGAACCGCATCAGGATGTGGGGCAGGCCGGCGGTGCCGAGAATCAGGGCCATGCCCAGCGACACGTTCTCGACAAGCGCCTTGTCGACTCCCCAGATCGTCGCCTTGCCGTAGGGATAGAGGATGCCGGGACTCGTGAACGGAAGCTTGGTCGCGCTGTCCTTGACCGAATGGATCTTGTCGAAGAACGCGAGGAAGTTGAAGTTGAAATAGAACAGCACCAGCAAGCTGAGGAGGATGGCGCCTCCCATCAGGAGGACTGCTTTGACGATCTGCACCCAGGTGGTCGCAACCATGCCGCCGACGATGACGTAGATCATCATCATCAGGCCGACGAGGGCGATCGATGGGTCGAGCTTGGTCCCGAAGATTGCCCAGTCGAAATACGGTCTCAGGTTCTTGTCCAGGTCGGGCAGGAGAATCTTGATCAGGCTTCCCGCGCCGATCATCTGCGCCATCATGTAGCTCGCACTGACCGCCACCGTGGAGATGGCCGCCGCGGACCGTACCGGCACCGGCGACATCCGGTAAGAAAGCACATCGGCCATCGTGTACTTGCCGGTGTTGCGCATCGGCTCCGCGATGAGGAAGAGCACAGTGAGGTAAGCGACCAGCCAGCCGACGGAGTACATGAAGCCGTCGTAGCCGTTGAACGCGATGAGGCCGGCGATGCCAAGGAATGACGCCGCGCTCATGTAGTCGCCGGCGATTGCAAGCCCGTTCTGCCAGCCTTTTATGGTTCGGCCGGCGGCCCAGAACTGGACAGTCGTCCTCGTCCGGCGGGCTGCCCACGCGGTGATGACGAGCGTGATGCCGACGACGATCAGAAAGAGAACGAGGGTGATGCTCATCCTTTCTGCCCCCTGGCGGCGCGCTCACGCACCTTCTCCGCTAGCGGGTCGAACACCCTGGTTGCCTGGCGGATATAGAAGTAGGCCAGCACCCATGCCATCACGAACTCGGATAGCGCGAACAGATAAGCCAGGTTGATGTGGCCGATGATTTCAGTCCGCATCACATTCGGGAACAGCCCGTTGCTGAGCGGGAGCGCGAAGTAATAGACAAGGAAGAAAACAGTGGCCGGAGCGACGAAGCGCCAGCGCGCCCGGACCAGCTCCTTGAACTCGGGGGTCTCCTCGAGACCTTCCCAGTGGGCCGCCTCCGCGGCCAATTCCGGTGGCGCCTCCTCCCCTGGTGGCGCCTTTTGCGCGGGTAAGGTCTTGCCAACCTCCATGGCTTCTCCTCCTGTTCACACCACGGGCCAGAGCCCGCATTCCCCCCGACTAGGCCGCCGAAGCGGCTACGACCTCAACCCTATAGCTCCCGCCGCGGGAGTTCAAGAACGCAGCGCGTCATTGCTTACGCACGGCCGGGGTTGTCGGCCGTGGCGGTGACGATCGCTGCGTTGGCCGGCTGACCGCTCAGGTTGCTGATGGTGCAGCCAACCGTCGTCGTGGCGTTGTACCCGACGTCAGGCTTGACCTGCGCCTGGCAGCTGCCCACAACCCTCCCCGAGGCCGAGTCGCTCATGGTGAAGGTGACGGTGGACGCCGCCTTCGCGCCACCCATCCCGCCCAGATTCTTGAGCACCGCCGAGACGGCGCAGGGTGAGCCGCAGCCCGTGGTGTCGACCGACACCACGGTGTAGACAGGTGGAAGGGTCGAAAGGTTGGAGAAATCGATGACGGCGCCGGGCGCCGCGATTCCGAAGTCCTTGTCGAAGTTGCCGAACCGTAGGTCGGCGTCGCTGATGCCGTCCACCACGACACCGTGCTTCAGGTGCACTCGAAGGATTTGGTGAGGCGGGGCGCCCGCAATGAAGACATCCGCCCTGGGGCCCGAGAGGTTGACTGCGTCGAGACCATCGACCGACACATGATCGAAGCGCTGAGTCGCGGATGGGCCCAGAAACGTCGTTCTGAAACTGCCGCCATCGATGAAGTTCGTCAGGCGGGGCAAGCCGCCGGCCGAACCCATCCACCAGGCGTTGCCGGCAGCCCTGACCAGGTTCTGGGAGAGCGGGTCGCTGCCCATGTGCTCAGAGAGGAACTGGTGCCCTCGAAAGAAGGCCTGGCCGCCGATCACGATCGCTTCCAGGTCGGCGCTCCCGCCGCTCAACACTAGGTGCTCAGTGCTGGGCCTGACGAGCTGGAGATCGATCTTCCATGACGTGGTGGGAGGCGGAGCCGTCCTGCGCGCCCCGCTGGCCGGCGTCACCGGCAAGCTGGGGTCCCCGTTCTCCGTGTAGGAGCCTGTGATCTCGAAGCTCTTCGCCGCCGTCAGGGTGTCCGCGGCTCCGCTCTCCAGGGCACGGGTCGTCGGCTGGCCGAGGCCGAACGGTACGTCGCACGCGGACAGCGCGACGGTAAGTGCGGTTACGGCCAGCGCGGCGGCCGCGGCCTGCTTTGCCTGCCGAACGGAACGTAGAGTTGCCAAGGCGCTCGGCTCTGTAACGGGCTGCATACTATGACCGTTACCCGAACGTGGCGAGCACTGACGCAGCGCCTCCGCAGGGGCTGAGCCTTCCCGGCGATTCCCGGCCAGGGCGGGCGGCCGGCGGAAAGAAACGCAGATCTGCCCGCCTTTTTGGCCGCCAGTACGCAGTTGTGCTGCCCAGCATCCGCGACCCCCGGCTGCACGTTGCCGCGGTGCTGCTGACGCTCCAGGTGCTGGGCCAGACGGTCCTCGGATTCCGGCTCTCGGTGGCTCAGATCCTGGTCTGCCTCGCGACGGGCGCCCTGATCGAATTCGTGGTCGCCTTTTTCAAGGACAAGGCCATTCTGTGGCCCGCGAGCGGGTTGCTGACGGGCAACAGCACCGCCTTCATCCTGCGAGTCCCAGGCACCCTCCATGGCCAGTGGTGGAGCACTCACGGCATCGAGATCTTCATCGGCGTGGTGGCGCTCGGAATGGCGTCCAAGTACCTGATCCGGTGGCATGGGCGGCACATCTTCAATCCCTCGAACGTCGCCCTGGTCCTCGCCTTCGTCGTTCTCGGCGTGCAACACACCGAGCCGCTCGACCTGTGGTGGATCCCGTTTGGCCCGTGGATGATCCTGACCTACGCGATCCTGATCGGTGGCGGGCTCTTGATCGCCTGGGAGCTGAAGCTGATCGGGTTGGTGGTGGGTTTCATGGCCGCGTTCGCCATCTTCACCGCCATCGCGCTTGCCCCGGTACCCGACCACTGCATGGTCGCCAGCTGGCACGTGACCCCGCTCTGCGGACGCGATCTGTGGCAGATCCTGGTTACGTCGCCCGAGATTTTGATCTTCGCGTTCTTCATGATCCCGGATCCCAGGACCGTCCCGGACGGCCAGGTCGCGAGAGCTGTGTTCGGAGTGCTCGTCGCCCTGCTCGCGGTCCTCCTGCTCGGCCCGACAACGCTCGAGTTCTGGACCAAGACCGCCATCCTCGCCAGCCTTGTCATAGCGTGCGCGGGGCGCTTCGCGCTCGTGCGCTTCCTTGCCCCATTCGAGGCGGGCGGAGGTTATAGACCCGCTGTCGGCAGGATCCGTTGGCGGGTCCCGGCCGGCCTGGCCGTTGGCGTGCTGCTCGCTGGAGCTCTTCCGGTATCCGCCGCGATCGCCACCCAGAGCCCGGCGCCGGCCGCAGAGCTCCCGGACGGCTCGACGCCGACTGTCACGCTCAAGGTGAGCGCCGGGCCCACGATCGTGGACTGGGCGGCGGCCGCAGCGGGTTCCGCCCTGCCACCCGCGGGAGATTCACAGCCCGGTTCGGCGTCGGCCCGGGTCTGGAACCTTCCGCCCATACCGCCGGTCGGCCTGGCGGCGAACGTGACCAACTTCAACCCGGATATAACGCCGCAGGTCGCCGCCAAGATGGCTCATGACACGGTGCTCGACCTGATCATCGAGTCTGAGGCGCGCCGCGCTCATGACCTCAAGCTGGCCGAGAGCGGCGCCACCGATGACGGCCTCAAGGAATTCGTCGACGTCATCAACCAGGACATCGCGGATGGAAAGATCATCCAGAAGACCTACAGCTTCGACAGAATCAGCATTCAGCTATGGCTCCCGAAGTTCGCCACACAGGGGTCCCGCTTGGTCGGGATCTCACTTCACGGAACGGCCACCCTGACCACTATGGACGCGTCGGGCAATGTGCTGTCTCAGTCGAGCTCGCAGTACGACAAGAGCTGGGGAGTGACCGGCGGGAAGGACAACTTCGGCTACCAGCGCATCTTCGTCGACTACACGGGCCTGGCACCCGCGCCCTAACGACCGGCTGAGTCGTCCTCGCGAGTCGCCGCGGCCGGTATGCCGTGGGGTTCGTAAACGGCCGGCGGCTCGATGTCGAAGGCGTCCGCCAGCCGAACGAAAAGGCTGAAGAGGGCAGCCACGTATGCGGCCTCGGCGATCTGTTCCTCCGTCCAGCCCACGTCGCGCAGCGCCTGGACCTGCTCGTCGGTGACGCGATCGGCGGCGCGGGCGATGGTGCCCGCGAACTCGAGGAGCAGACGCTCCGGTGGCTGGAGGCCCGCCGCTTCGAGGTCACCGTTGCGAAGTGCGTCGGCAACTCCCCCGAACTCCTCGCCCTGCAACTGCAGGAACCACGTGTGGGCGCTCAGTCAATACCTGCAGTGGTTGATGGCTGAGACGTACGACGCGATCATCTCGTGTTGCGCTCTCCTGAGCGCGCCGTCGGTGAAGTGCATGCGTGACGCGGCCTGGATGGCGGCCAGGAAATCGGGCCGCAGGCTCATGGTTTTGAGGATTTCCGCCACGACGCCAATCGGGCTCTGAGCCTTGGCGGTGGCGTAAAGCTCGGCCAGCTGCCCCTCGGCGGCGGACTCCTGGACCACCTTGATCCGCGTCATGAAAGGTCTAACGGCCTCGAGCTGGAATTGGTGTCGGCCCGGCGGCGATGAGCCAGACGCCGATGACGATCCCCCACAACGGGATCGCGAAAGCCGGGAAGAAGAAGGGCGCGCCGATGGCCAGCACCCCTGCGATCAGCGTTGCCCAGCGGAGCCAGCCGGGCATCCAGCCGCCTGAGCTGGAAAACAGGGCGATGAGCGCGAATCCCAGGAGGATTCCTCCGGAGCCGAAGAGCACGTTCAGGCTCGCGTCTGAGAGAACGTAGGTCACGGGATGCGCGACCGATGCGGCACTTCCGCCCTCCGCTGCGGCCACCGCGATTCCAGTGACCAGGCCCCAGCTGACCGCAAAGGAGGCGGCGGAGGCCAGTCCGATGCCCCAGAAAATGCTCGCCGGCAGCTTGCGCTCGGGCTCTGCGCTGATCAATTCGCGAAGGTATGCGAGCAGAAAGACGAGGCCCCAACGCCAACTATCGCCAGGTATCCCGTGATGACGACGATCGGAAAGTGGCTGGTCTTGACGTATTTGACAACGGTCGGCTCGTCGTAGCTCCCACCTGGCGAGCCGCCTAGTGTCCCCACGACGGTCAGGACGCCAAATGCGATCGCGCCGGCTCCCCCCAGTATCGCGCCTCTTCTCATGCGGGACCATCCCAGGACCAGCGGGGTACGGGCAGGTCAGGCGGCACAACTGACTCCTTCGCCAGGTAGGAGACCACGTCTTTGGTGGCCCACTCGATGTAGCCGCGCATGCTCGCCCTGAAGTCGGGATCATCGGGCAGCTGCGCGTCCTCGATGGCCTGCACGAAGCAGGAGACAAAGTTGGGTTCGAGGGACTCGCCTCCCTCACGGGCGTGAATCTCGAGCATCTTCGATTGGCCGCCATGATTGCGCGAATACGATGGCGGGCCGCCTAAGACCTCCGCCCAGTAGGCCGCCAGGTTCTCGACGTGCCCCGGGCTGACGTGGTGTGAGAACACGTGATTCAGGTCGGGGTCCTCGAGGCAGCGCTCGTGGAAAGCCGCGGCAAGTGCGAGGAATGCTGGAGCGCCGCCGGCGAAGTCATACATCGATGGTCGGCTCATGGCCATGAGTTTCGCGCATCCGGGCGATGGCACGTGAGTGGCTACACTCCGCTCCGTAGTGACGTAGTGCATTGGTTCAGTCGCGCGCTCTCGGGCCTGCTGGTGTTCGTGGCCACATTCGCGCTTGGGGTCACCCTCTTCGCGCTTGGTGGCGCCTTCGGCTTCTACGCCTGGGTGATCGGTACCCCGCTTTCACTCGCCGACATGTCGAGCATCGCAGTGGCCGGCGGCACACTTTTCCTCGGGGCGGCAACCGCCTTGCTCACGCTGTCAACGCGTACAGCGGCAGCCGAGGCTCGCGATGAAGCTCGCGTAAATCGCGCTGCCGGCAGGGCCCTTCTGGATCTCTCTTTCGACAAGGATGTGCCCACGCTTTGGTCGACCGACGTCGGCTTCGCGAGGGTGATGGTCGTCAACCAGGGCCCGGCCATGGCGCAGCACGTCGTAGTGACGTTGGAAGGGATCGAGCCGCACAACCCCATGCTCGCCGCGCGATACCAGGTCCCAAACGGTCCAGTCCGCAGCGGCACCCATGTCCTCCCCTCCACCCTTCAGTGGAAAGGTCACGACAAAAGACGCAACCTCGAGGTTGTGTGCGACGTGAATCCCCGCGCCCGTGAGTATTTCGATGTCCTCGACTGGGTGTGGCGGGACAACTTGCCCTGGGTCCTGTTCTGGATCGACGAATGGAGGGAGGCATTCGAGCTCGGCTTCAATTTCGATGGGAAGCAACCGCCGTCGCCACTCGCCCTGGACACCGAGTACTCACTTCACATCAGCGCCAGCGCCTCCAACGCCGACAGGGTGGAGCGGGTGTTCAAGCTGAAGGCCGTCGCCTCCGAGCCCCACTTCGACTTCCGGCTACTCTAATTCGCGGCGCAAGCTGGATTCGAGCCCACACCAAGGAGGCACCATGCAGTTCTACAACCTGAAGACCAAGGAAAAGGTCGAAGTCCCTGACTCCGACATCAAGAAGCGGCGCAGCGTTCGGACCACGTCCCGGGGCACCCGCCAGGAGCGTTACGCGGTCGTTGCCGACGTCGAAGTCGACGGCAAGCCGCTGCGCATGTTCAAGTTCGTCAACAAGGGGACGTTCGACTCGCTGCACGTCCCAGAAGTTTCATAAGCGACCAGCCCTCGTTCGAGGCCATGCCGAAACTGCGCGTCCATAACGTCGCGATCTCATTGGACGGGTACGCAGCCGGACCTGACCAGGATGCGGACAATCCGCTTGGCGTGGGTGGACCTGCCCTGCACGAGTGGGTGTTCGCCACCCGCAGCGCGCGTCAGACTCACGGCGTAGGGAATGGCGGCGACGAAGGACTCGACGACGAGTTCATCGCCCAGGGTGACGTTGGTATCGGGGCCACCATCATGGGCCGCAACATGTTCGGCCCCATCAGGGGCCCGTGGAAAGACGACGGATGGACGGGCTGGTGGGGCGACAACCCGCCATATCACCACCCGGTTTTCGTGCTCACCCATCACGCGCGTGCTCCGATCACGATGCAAGGCGGGACCACGTTCCACTTCGTCACCGACGGATTCGAAACGGCGCTCGAGCGGGCGTTCGAAGCAGCGAACGGCGCAGACGTCAGGCTTGGCGGAGGCGCAGCCACGATCCAGGAGTACCTGCGCGCCCGCCTCATCGACGAGATGCATATCGCGATCGTCCCCGTGCTGCTGGGCGGCGGTGAACGGCTCTTCGACAATCTGGGTGGCGGCCCGGTCGGCTACGAGTGCGTCGAGCTCGTCAGGTCACCCTCTGTCGTCCATGCCCGATTCGCACGATTCGAAAGGACGGCATCCAAGTAGTCGTTCCCTCGGCAGCCATGGCCGTACTTGCCGATGTTCGGGAGGCGATCGCTTCAGTCCTCGATGAGAACCTCGTCGGCCTGTACCTGTATGGGTCGTGCATCACCGGCGACTTCGACGAGAACGTCAGCGACGTCGACCTGCTGGCGGTGCTCAATGACGACCTGAGTGAAAATCAGCTGGGGGCTCTCGCGTTGCGGCATGACGCGATTGCGCGGTCGCACCCGCAGTGGGATGACCGGGTTGAGGTCGTCTACATATCCCGCCGCGGATTGGCCAACTTCAAAGAACGTCCGTCGCCGGCGGCGGTGATAAGTCCGGGCGAGCCGTTCCATACGCTCGAGGCCGGGGACGACTGGCTCATCACCTGGTATCCGGTACGCAAGAACGGTGTGGCGCTCATAGGTCCCCCGCCTGATGAGGTGATCCCCCCAATCTCGCAAGACGAATATGTCGAGGCGGTGCGGAAGCACATGGACTCGTTCCCGCAGCGAGTCATCGGCACTCCACCGCTGGGCTCACTCGCCTACACGATCCTCACCATGTGTCGGGGGCTGTACACGGTCGAGCGTGGAGAGCAGGTCTCCAAGGTGCAGGCCGCCGCTTGGGCGGAACGCCGTCTACCCGAATGGTCTGAGCTGATCCGGAAGGCTCTCCTCTGGCGCCAGTCGCGTGACAAGACGGCTGCACTGGTGGCGGTAGCCAACCAAACCCGTCGGTTTGCTCAGGAGGTGGCCGAGCGGGCCTCGTCATAACGCTGAGTTAGTGGCTGTGCTCCGCCTGTGAGCGAGCAATGTACTTGGCCGGGTCCTTGTCGAAGGTTTGCTTGCAGCCGGCGGAGCAGAAGTAGAAGGTCACGCCTTTCTGAAACGATCGATATTCCGCACGCTGGGGGTCGACGCTCATTCCGCAGACGGGGTCGGTCGCCGATACGGGTTGGTCCATTTCTCCTCCGGGTGTTGCAGTTACGACGGGTGAAGGCCGGCGCGCGTGAGCCCGCAGCATCTCGATGCCGCCGGTGGTGATGAACCGCCACGCCAACACAGCCATCAGGACCAGAAATGCGATGTCCAGGCCTGTCGTGTAGTTCCAGGCCGGCTGGGTTTCGAACACGGTGACGTGGTGATTGGTCGGAGCCAGTCCCAGAAGCTGGAACGCGCCTCCGACCAGGAAACCGGCCAGGGCCATCGCGGCGTAGGAGACCCCGAGGAGATAGAGCGACGTCCGGCCGCCGTAGTACTTCCGATAGATGTTCAGGATCGGCAGGATGATCAGGTCGGCAAAGATGAAGCTGATCACCCCGCCGAAGCTGATGCCTCCGTTCCAGAGCACGGCCGCCAGGGGTACGTTCCCAACCGAGCAGACGAAGCTCAGCATCGAGATCACCGGGCCGATCAGCGGTCCCCAGAACTCGTTGAGGGTCGGGTTGTTGGTCAGGAAGAGTGCCTGCCACCAGCTGCTCGGCACCCAGGCCGCGAGTGCGCCCGCGATCAGGAAGCCCAGGCCCAGGTCGAGATAGAGCGCGTGCAGGTCCATGTAGAAGGCATGCGAGATGGCGGTGAATGCTCGCGGCGAAAAGAGCCGCGAAAGAAAGGGCCCATCGGTGATGGACACGTCCATCTCGCCGTGGGCCTCATGCGTCGAGCCGAAAACTCCGCGCTCGGCCTGGCGCCCGGCTTCGTCAACCATCCGCTGGCGCAGGGTCACTTTGAAGAAGATCCAGATGAGGACCGCCATCAGGAGGCCGCCGGCGAACTCAGCCGCGACGAATTGCCACCCCAACAAGATGAGCAGCACCAGACCGAGCTCGAATACCAGGTTGGTCGAGGCGAATTCGAAGATGATCGCGTTGACGAAGCTGGCCCCTCTCCGAAAGAGGGCCCTGGCTACGGCAACTGCCGCGTAAGAGCACGACGAGCTCGCGGCCCCGAGGCCGCACGCGAGTACGAAGCCCTTCAGGTCCGGTCTGCCCAGAGCACCGGCCACAGCTCGCTTCGAAACTACTGTCTGGATCATCGCCGAGAGCAGGAAGCCGAAAGCGAGGGGCCACAGGACCTCCCAGAGCATGAAGACAGAGATCTGGAGGGCATGCAGGATCGCGTTGACGACGAACAATCGGGCGCTAGCTCCTCACCAAACGCTCAACTGCCGCATTGAGCTCCCGAACCTTCGCGCGTCCGCCGCCAGACCGGATCGCCTCCGTCACGCAATGCTCGGTGTGATCAGCGAGCAGCTGGAGGGCGACGCTCTCGAGCGCTGCCCTGGTCGCGTTGACCTGGGTGAGGACGTCGATGCAGTAGCGATCCTCCTCAACCATGTTCTGGATGCCACGCACCTGACCCTCGATTCGCCGGAGCCTGGCCTCGATCTTCTGCTTGTCCTTCGTATAACCTGGCATGGACACAGTATACCCCCCAAGGGTATAGTGACTTGATGGATCATCACCACGGTACCGCCATGCGCTCCCCGCATGAGGTGATGGGCCACGACGGCCATGCCGCGATGTCGATGGACGCGATGGCCGATGACATGCGCAACCGCTTCCTGGTCGCGGCGGTCCTGTCGGTGCCGATCCTCCTCTGGTCGGCCATCGGCCGCCAGGTCTTGCATTTCGGCGCTCCGGCACCCTTCGGCCTACGCGATGATGTCTTCCAGCTGATCCTGAGCCTGCCCGTCATCGGGTACTCGGGCTGGATCTTTTTCGACGGGGCTGTGCGCGCGCTGCGAGCGCGGACGTTGGACATGATGGTCCTCGTCGCCGTCGCCATCGCGGCGGGCTGGACTTACTCGGTCGTCGTGACGCTTCGCGGCGGAGGCGACGTCTTCTACGAGGCGTCGACCGTCCTGTGCGCCTTTGTGCTCCTCGGCCACTGGCTCGAAATGCGAGCGCGAGGTGGCGCCAACGACGCGGTCCGCGCCCTGTTGGACCTTGCCCCGCCCAAGGCGATCGTCATTCGAGATGGCGCGCAGGTCGAGGTGCCGACTTCGGAGGTGCAGGTCGGCGATCTCCTTCTCATCAAGCCGGGGGCCAAGGTTCCCGTGGACGCCGCGGTCGGGGACGGGACCAGCGAGGTGGATGAGTCAGTCGTGACCGGCGAGAGCCTCCCGGTTGCGAAGGCGCCGGGTGACGCGTTGATCGGCGGTTCGATCAATACGAATGGAACGCTGCGTGCCCGGGCGACAAGGGTGGGCTCGGACACGGCCCTGGCGCAGATCGTGAAGCTCGTGCAGGAAGCCCAGAGCTCGAAGGCGCCCGGACAGCAGCTTGCGGATCGCGCCGCCTTCTGGCTCGTGCTCGTGGCGCTGGTCGGAGGCACGCTGACACTTGTCGCGTGGCTGCTCGCGGGCCGCAGCTTCAGCCAGGCAATCCTCTTCGCGATCACCGTGGTCGTCATCACGTGCCCCGATGCTCTCGGGCTCGCCACGCCGACCGCGATCATGGTCGGCACTGGGCTCGGCGCCAAGCGCGGAATCCTGTTCAAGAACGCGGCCGCCATCGAAGCCGCCGCTCGAGTCCAGGTCGTGGTCATGGACAAGACTGGAACGCTGACCAAGGGCGAGCCCGAGGTGACTGAGCTGTATACGGTCGGCATGCCGGAGGAGGACGTCCTCGCGCTGGCCGCGGCCGTAGAGCGAGACTCCGAGCACCCGCTCGCCGAGGCCATCGTCCGTCGCGCGGAGCATGCGCACGTGGCTTCTCGCGACGCGACCGACTTCGAGAACGTGCCCGGATACGGCGCGTTGGCGGCGGTCGGCGGCCATCGCGTTGCGGTGGGTAACGCGAGGCTGATGGCGCGAGAGAGCATCGACCTCGATGAATTGGCAGGCATGCGCGACGCGATGGCGGCGGAAGGGCGAACCGTCGTCGTGGTGGCGGTCGACGGCCGCCCGGTGGCTTTGATGGGCATCAGCGACGCTCCCCGCCCGACCGCGAAGGTGGCTGTCGAGGCGCTTCAGCAGCTGGGAATCGACGTCGTGATGCTCACGGGTGACAACCGGGCCACCGCTGAACGGATCGCGCGCGAGCTCGGCATCCGGGAGGTGATGGCTGAGATCCTCCCCGCTGACAAGGCGGGCAAGATCGCTGAGCTGCAGCGTGCCGGCAAGAAGGCGGCGATGGTCGGCGATGGCGTCAACGACGCTCCCGCGCTTGCCCAGGCCGACGTCGGAATCGCGATTGGCGCCGGCACCGACGTGGCCATCGAGACCGCAGACATCGTGCTCATCCGCTCCGACCCATTCGACGTCGCCACCGCGATCACGATCGGGCGGGCGACGCTTCGGAAGATGCGCCAGAACCTGGGCTGGGCAGTCGGCTACAACGCGATCGCCATCCCAATCGCGTCCGGGATTTTCGAGCCCAGATTCGGACTTGTGCTTCGACCCGAGATAGCTGCGCTCTCGATGTCAGGATCAAGCCTGCTTGTCGCGGTGAACGCCCTCCTGCTCAAACGCCTGAAACCGCCAGAGCCGGAGCCGACTGCGGTCAGTCCACATACGGTCCGTTGAAGAGGGGCCTCTCTCCGTAGGGCTTTCCGGCCATGAGCACGAACCGCGTCCCCGGCTGCGCATCCTGAACAGCCAGCACCCCGCCCGGACCAAGAACAGCGATCTGTCCGCGCTTGGCCAGGCTTCGGTTGGCGCCGAACGTAGCCTTCCCCTCGAGCATGTGGGCGAAGCCGTTGAAGCCGGCCTGGACGGGGATGCTCACATTTCCGCCCTTCGGCAGCTGAACGTCCAGGATGAGGCCAGGAGTTCCAAGCTCCACCGGCGAGCCCTGGCCGACCAGCACCCGTATGGTCGCGTCTCCCTCTTTCCGGACAGGAACCTCGTTCGGTCGCACGATTTGCGCAGTGGGTTCGACGTTCTTGTCTTTGCGCGCGAGGTTCACCCAGAAGAGAAGCCCGCGCATCTCGGTCCCCGCTTTACCCTCGCGGAGCTCGTCCTCTCCGAGTCCTTCCGCATGCCACACGCCGCGACCGGTTCGGATCTTCAGTAGCGATCCCTCCGCCAGGCGCGCCCGCTCCATGGCGCCCCCGGGACCGGTGCTGTGACCTGTGCTCGAGGAGCCCGAGATTGCGTACCACAGGTTGTCGAACCCGCGGTGCGGGTGCCCGGTGTCCTGGGTCGCCTGCTCGGGGCTGATCTTGACAGTGGCCTCGTGGACAAGGATGTACGGGTCCACCTGCGAGTACGGGATGTGCCTCGACGGCAGGGACTCGAGGACCTGATTGCCCATCATCGGGCGAATATGGGCGTCCTCCACGAGGACGATTTCGCGCTGCGCGGTGTCGATCTGAGTGGCCATCGCTGACATTTTCCTCCTGTATCAGTAAGACACTTGCATCCGCAAATACCTTCGAAACAGCGAGCTTATTGCATATGCAAGTACTGTCTGAATCCGACGCTGCCGGTCTCCTTGAGTCAGGTGAGTCGATAGATCCGTCTCGCGTTGCCGCTGAGCACTTGACGGCCGGCCTCGACGGCTTCTGTTGGTGTGAGCCAACCGGTATCCACCAACCGGCCCAACGCTCCGGCCAGTGCCTCTCGGTAGAGGGCGGCGGCGACCAGGTATACCTCGGGGAAGCGGGTCGCGTCGGTCGCATAGAGAATCTTGCTTGTTGGGCAGAGGCCGAGAGCCTCGTTCAGGGCCCGAGCACCGTCGTGCGCGGCCAACGGGATGGCGAGCGACAGGTCCATGTGGACGCCGGGGAAGACCGACGCGAGGTAGGCGGCTTCCCGGTGGAATGGATAGCAATGCAGCAGCACGACTTTCAGTTGGTCAAATCGGGGCTCGACAAACAGCCGCCTTAGGCCGAGTGGGTTGGTGAGGGCCAGATCCTCGTCCGGGTCTCCGAATCCGCAATGGATCTGCAGGGGCACTCCCAGCTCGCCGCAAACCTGCGCTGCCTCGAGCAGCAGTGAGTGGCAGAGCGGTTCGCCCTCCAGTCGAATGGAATGTCCGTCCGCGGCGCGGGCCCGCAGGTCCTTGAAGTCGGCTTCAGCGCGGGTCGGGTCAGGTTCTCGAAGCCGCAGCCCGGCCCTGTAAGCAGCGATGCTCTTCACTCCCACCGCTCCGCCATCGACAGCATTCATGAGCAGCTCCTTGACGGCCATCAGCCACTCGACGACGCTTTCGCAGGACGCCACCACCGCCTCGGCCGCGGTCTCCAGTCGCACCACTTCGCGCTGGGGGATCTCGATCGCTGCCGAATGCTCAGGCGGGCTCATCGCCTCGCCGCCGGCGAAGCCGTGGTCGAGGATCATCAGCCCGGTCCGCGACTTCTTCAGGAGCCGGTTGGCGTAGACCACCGGTTCGAATGCTTCACGTGCGCTCAAGACGCCGTCCTCGGTGGGCTCGCACTTCAGCTCGCCAGCAAGCCGGCGCAGGGCCGTTCGGTACACGACGGTCTGGTGAGAGTGTTCAGCAATGATCTCCGGATCAACGGCCTCCGTGAAGGCGCGGCGCAAGTCGGCGGGTGCCAAACGGGTCGAGAGACGGAGCAAGGGATGGCAATGGTGATCGACTGCCGGCAGCTCCTCCCACTCGGCGAGGAGGTGGGCGCCCGCAGCGTTCGGTCTAGAACTTGTAGGCGTGCTGGCGGAGCTCGAAGGCCTGGTCCTCGCTCGCGAACGCCGCAATGTCGGCCTCCTTCACAGCCATATAGGAGCCTGCGAGCCGGTCGCCGAGCGCGTCGATCAGGACCTGGTCGCGCCGCAAGTTGCCAACCGCCTCCTCGAGGCTTTGGGGCAGCCGGTCGGCATGGATCATGCGCCGCTCGTCGTCGCTCAAGAGGTGGGGGTCGGTCGTAGCCGGTGGCGGCAGCTCGAGACCGCGTTCGATCCCGTCCAGCCCGGCTGCGATGACGCCGCCCAGGGCGAGGTAAGGGTTGGAGCTCGAGTCGCTCGCCTTGAGCTCGACATTGGCCGACTGAGCCTCGCGCGACCTGGTCGGCGAGGCGACGCGGAGTGCGCCTTCGCGGTTGTCAGGGCCCCAGACGCGGTATGCCGAAGCCCACGTTTGGGGCTGAAGGCGCCGGTACGAGTTGACCGAGGCGCACGTGAGCGCGACGAGCGCAGGCAGATGGTCCAGGAGGCCGGCCATGAACTGGCGCGCGAGCGTTGAGAGGCCGTAGGCCTGGGTCTGATCGTAGAAGCGGTTGGCCGTTCCATCCTTGCTCCAGCCGGAGAAGTGGAGATGGCAGCCGTTGCCGGCCTGGTCGACCCAGGGCTTGGGCGCGAAGAGCGCAAACAAGCCATGACGCAAGGCGATGCCGCGCACGGTTTCCTTGTAATGGATGTGGCGGTCGGCTGCAGCGAGGGCGGGCGCGTGCTTGATCGACAGCTCCTGCTGGCCCCACCCGAGCTCAGGGTAGTACTGCTCGACCTCCATGCCCTGAGCCTCCAGAGCCTCGACGATCTCATCGATCACGCCAGCAGCCGTATTCATCCCGGTGCTGGTGAAACAGCCACTCTCATCGAGTGGTTGGTAGACGCCGTCCGCTCGCGTGGAAAGAGTCCATTCCGGCTCGAATGCGGCAAGCATGTGGAGGTCACGTTCCCCCGCCGCTCGGGCGACCATCCGTTTCAGGAAGTCGCGCCCGTCGGCCGGGTACGGCTGGCCTTCGAGCGTGACCATGTCAACCAGGACCGCGCCGGTGTGAGGTGCATATGGCGCGATCACAAATGTCGAGGGGTCAGGGACCAAGCGGATCTCGCCCACGGGACCCATGCCTTCGTACGGGGCGAGGTGATCGAGCATCGTGAACGCCTGCATGGCGAGCGTCAGTCCGATGCCGCGTTCGAGGCGCGTCTCGAGATCGGCGATTCCGCTGCATTTGCCGCGGATCACGCCATCGTTGTCGCAGTACAGGAATCGGACCAGCCGGATACCGGCGGAGCGCGCCTTTTCCGCCACCTGCACCGCTGTCATCAGGCTGACGACTGGGCGGCTTGCGATCGCCGGCTCGGTCCGAGGAAGTAGACGACCACCGCGACAACCAGCGAGGCTACCGTGACGCCACCCACGACCAGCAGCCACGGCCCGTTTGCAATCAGCGCAGGGTTCCACGACCCGGTCAGCGTGACCCAGATACCCGCCGCGCTCGCGACCGCACCGAAGATCGAGGCGGCGACGAAAACTCCGTTTGGTACGAGCTGTTCACGTTTGAACTCGGTTGGAAACTTGTTGCGAATGATCAGGACGTCGACGAAGAGGATGACCATCGAGAGGCACCAGATCACGGTCACAGCCGCCTGGAGTACGAGGTAGACCTGCGTCGACAGGTTCGGATTACCTGAAAAACCGATGAACGTCACGAGCGTGATCACCGTGGTGATCACCGCCTGGGTGATCACGGCGATGTGAGGAACCTTGTTCCGATTCACGCGAGCCATCGCCCCGGGCAGCCTGCGGTCAAGGCCGGAGACGAAAAGCAGGCGCGCGAACGAGTAGTTGTATACGGTCGTGTTGAAGAGAAAGAACGCGATCAGGATCAGCGTGACCACAGTGCTGACGCCGCTGCCCAATGAGATCTGCACGGCCTGGAGGATCGCCGTCGTCGAGTTGGCATCCTTCTGAGGAACGACAACCATGGCCCCCCACGTGAGCAGCAGGTATGCGGCCATGACGACGATCGAGCCCCAGAACAGGTAGCTGGTGATGGCTCGCCGGTCCTTGACCTCGACGCCCATGTTGAGCGGCACCTCGATTCCGAGGAGGGCGAGGATCACCAGGCCATAGAAGGTCGCGTTGCTTGAGTTCAGGCTGAATGCGGAGGGGGAGAAGTCGTTTGCCGCCGGGTGTCCGCCGAGCAGCCACGCGAGGCCCGCCAGCCCCACCGCCGCGATTGCGGCGCCGTAAACCACGAACACCACGTTGACCATGTTTTGCGTAACCCGGAATCTCAGGATCGACAGTCCTGTGCTGAACCAGATCACCGCGAGGATCACCACGCCCTGCTGCCAGGGTTGCTGGAGCCAGCTGCTGTTGAGGAACTGGAGCATCGTCACGATCAGGTCGGAGGTGGCGATCATGACCAAGATGCCGGGCCACCAGGCGCAGAAGCCCGCGAAAAATCCCCAAAACGTGCCTAGCGCCTTGTGCGTCCAGACGTAGATTGAGCCTTCGCCGGGGAACATGAGGCCGAGCTGGCCGGTGACGATCGCCCCCGGAATCAGGAATGTGATGAAGCCTAGGATCCAGTAGACGAATCCGGCCGGTCCAGCCGCCTGGATGACCGAAGCCTGGTTCGCAAAAAGCACGATCGCCACAAAGATGGCCACCATGTCGAATGGGCCCAGAACCTTGGGCAGGATTCCGGGCGCTATGCGCTCAGAAAGCAGCTCACTAGTCGTGCCGGACCTTCCAACGGCACCCAGGTTGCCTTCAGCAGTCCCCATGTTGAACCCCCCGTTTTCAACACTCAGGCCGGTTGTGGGTCTGATTCTCGCGGGACGACGTGCCGCGGTCAATGGGGCGTGCTTGAGATGAAACGTCCGATGGCGGATCGTCCCCGCGAGGTCTATTCGAAAGTCAGAGCAATCGCACGCCGCAGCACGACTGCATAACCGACGTCGAAGTCGGGGCGTGCGTTGAGCGGCAGCGCATTGCGCTGTCGCGCCCAAGCCACGGTGTGTGCGAAGGTGCCGACCCGGATCGCGAGCATGAACGCCTCGGAGAACCCTTTACCCCACGGCTCCAGGTACGCATCGCGTAGCCGCATGAACCACGGGTCGGTTGGCCGCAGGTTGTTTATCTCTTCGAGGAACCGGAATGTGACGACCAGCGACGCGAAGGGATGCGAGATCGACGCGTCGCCCCAGTCGAGGAGGCGCAGCCGCCCGGCCTGTTCGTACACGTTGCCCATGTGGAGGTCGTCGTGCTGGAGCGTCTCCGGTACGCCACATTCGGTGAGCTCGTCACAGAGCTCGGCGAAACGCGGAGCATAGCTTCGGAGCCGGCCGATCTCGTCGCTCGCCAGAGGCAGATCGTGGTGCAGGAGGTCCCGGTAGCGCGCCGGCAGCGTCGCGACCCGCAGGTCCGGGACGTGGTGGATCAGATGCTGGAGGATATGGGCGGTCTCACCACGTTGAAGCTCGGCGTACAGCGGAAGGACAGCCAGCCATTTCTCCGGCGGGTTGCCGAGTGTGCGGATGGGAGTGCCCGCGTCGCCGAGCAGAAGCCATGCCCGTTCCTCGTCGTATGCGAGGACCTCTGCGACCCGGTCGGGCCAACGAGCGAAGAGCTCTGCGGTGAGTCGCGGCTCGAACGCTTGCACCGGGGCGCACTGCTTGAACCAGGCAACGCCGTCAGCGAGCGGCACGCGCAGCACTGTCGCCCACGGGCGCACGTGCACCGCCTCGATGGCGCCGACCGGTTCGACGTGCGCCCGGATCCAGTCTTCAGCCGCAGCGCTGTCCAAAGAGTTCAAAAGTAGTGGCAAGGGTCCCTATCGCTTTATGTGTGCCGTGTCTGGTCAGTGCGTTCATGCGACACATGATCGAACCCTGACCTGGGGTCAATGTCAAAGCCCCTGTCGGGACTTTCCTCACGCGGCTTGCAATTTGCGTCCGATTCAGCCGCGGGGACCCGACCCTCAACACTCGACGGCCAACGTATCCTTGCCGACCAGCATGGCCACCGGCAGCCTGATCACGCACGTATTCGTCGGCGTCCCGGTCATTAACTACGCATCGGCCCGCACATGGTATGAGCAGTTCTTCGGCCGTCCGCCAGACGGTGTCCCCAAAGAGGGCGAGGCTGTTTGGCAGGTGACGACCACAGGCTTGGTATACATCGTCGCTGACAGACAACGCGCCGGTCGTGGGCTCGTCGTGATAGCCGTAAGTGATCTGGAACGATGTCTCGCCGAGTTGGAGGGCCGAGGACTGAAGATCCCACCGACGGAAACGGTCGGCAGTGAGCCGATGAAGGCTGTCTTTCACGATCCGGACGGCAACACGATCACCGTCTTCGCGGCTCCCGACGCCTAGGCCCACCCAAGTGGATTCGAGACCATGCCGCCACCGTCCGCCAGCGGTCGAGGGCTGCGGAGTTCAAAAGCAGCGGTATGGGTGGCTAGCGGGACTTGAACCCGCGACACCCAGATCCACAATCTGGTGCTCTGCCATGCTGAGCTATAGCCACCGTGGTGCGGGCCAAGAGTCCTCGGGCCCTGTTTGGGAACCACGATTTTACCCGCCCCGTTGCCGGACAATTGAGGGCGATGGCGACTCCGGCCGAATTCGACCAGATGATCAAGTCCGGCGAGCTGATCGAGTCCCCTCGGGAGATGACTCCCGAGTATCTCCGCGAGCTCAAGCACACGCTCATCGTCTCGGGCGATACGGAACTCATCTCCGCGCCCGCCTATTACCTCGCCGCTAAGCGGGCGCCGTCGATCAACGCCTTCATGACCGGCATCGCGATCATCCAGGACGAGCTCGCGCACGCCCACATCGCGTATCACATCCTTGAAGAGCTCGGTGAGGACCAGGAGAAGCTGATCTTCAGCCGCGATCCCAAGAGTTTCCGATATCCCTACGCATTCGACGTTCCGCTCGACACATGGACCGAGCTGGTGGTCGCCAACGGCATGTACGACCAGGCTGGCTTCTGCCTGCTCGGCGACATCCACGACAAGTGTTCGTACGGGCCCTGGAAGCGCGGACTCAACAAGGTCATGGCCGAAGAGAATTTCCACCTCCGAAACGGCCGGACGTGGATGAAGCGCATCAGTGCCGCCGGTGGCTCAGCGAAGGATGAGCTGCAGCGAGCGGTGGACTGGATGTTCCCGCTGAGCGTGGAATGGTTCGGCCTGCCTGACGACCTGAAAATGCACTCGACCCAGCTCGAGTACCGCCTGAAGGGCCTGACCAACGACCAGCTGCGCCAATGGTGGCTCTCGACCGTCGTGCCCTACTGCGAGCAGATCGGGATCAAGGTTCCGGCGCACAAAGAGACCAGGGACGACAAGGACGTCTGGAAGCTCGACTATCCGTTTCCATGCGAGTTCGACGCCAACGCCAAACGATGGGATTTCAAGCAGCCGATCACGTGGGACGACGTGCTCGTGCGCTGGCGAGGGCGGGGCCCTCGCAACGCCGAGATGGTCGCCATGTTCCAGGAGGAGTTCCACAAGTTCCGCAAGACACATCACAAGAACGGGTCGTGACCCAGCGACTCTGGGCTGCGCTGGCTGAGGTCCAGGACCCTGAGATGCCGGTGAACCTGGTCGACCTGGGGTTGATCTATCGAATCGATGAGCACGACGGCATCGTCGAGGTCGAGCTCACATTCACCGCAATGGGTTGCCCGGCGTCGGATTTCATCCTCGACGATGTTCGCGAGCGCCTGCTGCGCGAGGATGGCGTGCGCGAGGCGCGGGTGACTGTGGTCTGGGATCCGCCCTGGACGACCGCCCGAATGACACAGGCGGGTCGCGACGCGCTCGAAGCCTGGGGCCTGGCGGTTTGACCAGGTACAGACGCGTCAGCGGAGACGCCGTCGAATACGAGGTGTTCGCGCGCAAGACTCGCGGCGACCCGCTGCACCAAGTTGGCAGCGTGGTCGCGCCTGATGACGACCTCGCGGCCGCGTACGCACGCGCGACCTACGATGAAGAGCGCTGGATAGAGATGGCGATCGTGCGCAAAGACGACGTCATCGAACTCTGGCAGCCAGGCGAATCATCGGAGACGTGAGCCTCTCCGACCTCGTCCTCAGCATCGCCGACAACAAGCAGATGCTCGGCCTTCGGTACGCGGAGTGGGCCACGCGCGCACCCTCCCTGGAGGCCGACATCGCCGCGGCCGCCATGGGCCTCGACGACCTCGGTCACAGCCGCGTCCTCTACGGCTGTCTCGAGCCTCTTGGGGAGGACCCACGAGGTCCGGAGCGCGAGGTCGACGCCGGCAGCATCCGCTCCCTCCCCTATTTCGACGAGCCCTGGAGCGAGTGGGGACAATTCGTTGCCGCCAACTCCGTGCTCGACACCGCCTTCACCGTGATGATCGAGGCCTGCGTCGGCGGATCAGTCGAGGTGCTGCAGCACCGGCTCCGGAAGATGCTGATGGAGGAGCGCTACCACTTCCTCCACGGCCGCAGCTGGCTGCGATCCGGCATCGACACCGGCCCCTTGCACCGTGCGTGGCGCGAAGCGATCGAATGGTTTGGGCCGCCCGATGGCGAGACCGCGCAGCTCTACAAGGACGGGCGCTTGAGCATGGGCCCCGCCGAGCTCCAGGCTCGATTAGAGGAGCGTCTCGAGAGCAGGGTTCCTGAAATGACGATCGACTGGAAGCAATGGGATCCTATACGCCGGCGCGGCCGGTCAGGCGCCGTCGACGAGCGCACATTCGCCATGCTTCGCGGCCTCGAGGAAAAGCGATTTGCCCAGGCGAAAGAAGCCTGACCCTCGCGCCCAGCCGCGATGCACGCACTGCGGCGCGCGGGACGCCGAGGTGATCTCACTATTCGGAACTCAGGCGATGACGCTTCAGTACAGATGCCGGCGCTGCGGCACGCTGTTCGAGGCGATCAAGTACGAGTAGGACTCACCCGGCAACACCCGCAACAATGACGTGGTTGATCCCATCTCGACCCGACTCAACCGTCGCACCGAGCCCATCGAAGCCGCAGTAGTCGAGCACGGCGCGCATCACGTCAGGTGGGTAGTAATTTGCGCGGTAGCCCATGGCCGCTCCGCCGACCGCGTACGCGGCCGGCGTAAAGCAGTCGGTCACGAGCAGCCCGTCCGGCCGTAGGTTGGCGCGAAGCCAGCGCAAATGCTCGAGCATGGGCTGCTTTGGCAGCCAGGACGACAGACCGACGAACAGGGCCAGGTCGAACGGACCGAACTGGTCGCATTCAGCCCGGAATGCAGAGTTCGTGAGATCTCCCTTCAAGAAGTGAAACTCCGCCCCGATGCGTTCGACGGCCACCGCCAGCTCGGGGCCGAGGTCGCCCGCCGGGTCGAGGTCGGCGGCAACCAGCACGACACGGCCCATCTGGTCGCGGTTCTCATTCGTGAGCTTGACCAGCGGACGGCGCAGGTCGTACGCGAATCCGCTTGGCGCTGTGAAGATACGCACTCGAGCACCGGTTGCAAGCCGGCCGCGCAGCTCGTTCTCGATTCCTTGGACCAGGATCGCGAGCCGATCTCGCACCGCACGATGAAGTGGGTAGCCGTAGAAGGCGCGATCGACCAACCGGGGACGAGGTGGCTGGTCGTAGATCAACCGCATGATCCCAGCGGAGTAGCCGTCACGGAGGAAGGCCCGCCCGGGCGCGCTCAAGGGGAAGAGTGGCTCGCGCCAGGCGCCTTCGAAGAATCGGCGCGCGAGATAGCGCCCGAGGTACTGATAGCTCATCACACGCCGGAATACGCTGCGACGGCTCCTCGACTCATGCAGCGCTCCGGCGCGAGTGGCGCTGTCGGAGGCGGTTGGCAGATGCGGAGCCAGCTCGCGCGCAGCGGCAGCCAGCACGTCACCTGGGCGCATTTGTGCAGCGTCGATCACCTGCACCGAGTCCATCCCTTTATTGCGCCTCACCACGTCGAGCACACGCATGTAGCCCTCACGAGCGACGGTCAGGTCAGCGGGGTTCTCATGGCGGTCAACCTTCGCCCCGCGTGAGTGCACGCGACTGACCGCTGCCTCGGGCGTCAGGTCGAGAAAGATGACGCGATCGGGGATCCACACGCCCTGCATGCGGGTCAGCCTCGCCGTCATCGCAAGGGCATCGGCGGTCTTGAGGTCGGGGAGGCGGCGCCGGCTCTCGGGTCCCAAGCGGGTGCCCTGCAACAGGTGCTGGAATGCGTCATCGACGTCGTCCGCGGTGGGCGGATTCTCTACGTGGCCGCGGTAGTTGAACGCGCGGCCTGCGCCTGACAGCAGGAGATTGCCGTCGCTGACCATGACGTCGACGTGGTAGCGGCGCGAAAGCTTCACTGCGGCGTTGTCCTGCAGCAGCATCTGGAACACCTTGGCTACCGGATACAGCGCCTTGTGATCGACGACCAGGTGCGAAAGCCTCCGAAACAGCAGATTGAGCCGGGCAGCGATGGCATAGCCATGCGGGTGGAAGCCACGACCGGCCAGGTCCATCTCAGGCGCTCTGATCCAGAACTGGTCGGCAGCCGCCGAGCCCGCGATGAGGCCGCGTTCGGCGGCGACGATCACAGCGAGCGAGGAGGCCAGAGTGCTCTTCCCGCTGCCATCGATGCCGATGACCGAGACCTGGAGGGTCACGACGCCAGGCCAGGGACGAATGCGAGCACGCCGGCCATCTCCAGACTCAGCCAGCCATAAGCCCGCTCGGGATCCTCATCCAGGAAAAATTCGACGGAATTACGATCCAGCAGCCGCAGCTCGAATGGTTTGCCCGGTTCGAGCCGGCGCTTGAACGGCCGCTGCAGCCGTGGAGCGACAATGAGCCCCGCCGCGTCATCACCCATCGCCACGCCAGGATCCGGCAGCGGCGGCAGCGGCAATTTCAAGGCGACGGCCGCCAAAAGGCGCATGCGCCGGCCGCCATCGATCTCCACCAGCTCGCAGCGAGATGCCGCCACGGTGCCCGCCAGCATACGGGCGGCGCCAAACACCACGTACTCGAGGCCGTTGACATGCTCGAGGCCGACCAGAGACGCCACACGTTTGCGACCCGAAGGGTGCCGCTGTCGCCAGAGCGCAATGTCGCCTGGAACACGGCCCCACTGCCCGAGCCCGCACATCGTGACGGCGTGGCGGACATCTGAACCGCCGCCGCTGGTGCCGAACCGGCAGCGGATGACACCGCACGTTTTCGTGCTTCCACTCGCGAATCCGCTGCCCACCTGGCGTGCCGCCTCAACCGGATCGAATGGGATCCCGAGCTTGCGTGCGACCACATTGCCGGATCCCATGCGGAGCGCAGCCAGCTGCAGGACATCGGCGG
>Ga0209237_1000391_pt1 | contig 24524 bp, 24 predicted proteins | sample GraSoi013_1_40cm_2_FD_185820 | JGI IMG/M metagenome (GOLD analysis project Ga0209237, IMG submission 185820) | Grasslands soil microbial communities from the Angelo Coastal Reserve, California, USA - Sample 10_02_2013_1_40cm (SPAdes) (version 2) | ecosystem: Environmental > Terrestrial > Soil >...
CTCAACAGAAGCCACTCAGAGCAGTGATTCCCTCTCCCCTACGGGAGAGGGGCGTGAATTGCCCCTACGCCTGAAGCCGGTATCCGACCCCAGGCTCGCTCACGATGTAGCGCGGGTTGGCCGGATCGTCGCCTAGCTTCTTGCGGATCTGTGCGACGACATAACGCGTGTTGTATTTGTCACCGACCGCGTACTCGCCCCACACCTGTCGCAGCAACGTCGTGTGCGTGACCGGCTTGCCGGCGTGCAGCGCCAGGTAGCGCAACAGCTCGTACTCGGTAGGCGTCAGCTTCACCGAGCGGCCGCCGGCGGTCACCGATCGCCGCGCTAGGTCGATCTCGAGGTCTCCGCTACGGATCACTGGCTCACCGGCCGGCACGTCCGCTTGCCGTCGCAGTACGGCGCGGATCCGCGCCACGAGCTCGTCCGTGCCGAACGGCTTGACCACGTAATCGTCAGCCCCGGCATCGAGGGCACGCACCTTGTCCTTCTCGCCGGGCATCACGCTGACGACGATCACGCCGGCGCGCGTCGCGGGCCGCAATGCACGCAGGGTCGCAAATCCGTCCATCCCAGGTAAGCCGAGGTCGAGCAGGATGATGTCGGGTCGCCACGCGGCGGTCTCCCGCACCGCCTCCTCCCCGCTCCCCACTGCTCGAACGTCGAAGTCGTGGTAGCCGAGTCCGGTTTTCAGCGCACGCTGCATCTCGACCTCGTCGTCGACGACCAGGACCCGTCCACTCATCGAGCGGCGGTGATTCGCGCAAGGGGCAGCGTGAAGGTGAACCGCGGGCCGCGCCTCCGATTCTCGGCGAGGATCGTCCCCCCGTGCGCCTCGACGACCCGCTTGCTGATCGCAAGCCCAAGCCCGCTGCCGCGTGCGCGCCGGGTCCAGAAAGTTTCGAAAATCCGGTCGAGATCGGTCGGCGCGATTGCAGGGCCGTCGTTTTCGACCCACGCGGTCAGGCGGTTCTCATTCGCGCTCGCCCCGACGGTGATCCCTCCGTCCGAAGGCGCCCACTCGAGCGCGTTCTCCAGCAGGTTTGTAAGCACGCGCCCAACCTGGAGCTCGTCGACCTCGATGGGCGGAAGATCGTCCGCGATCTCCAGCTTGACCTTGCGCCCTTTCAACTCGGCATGCAGCTGGTGAAGCGCGGTCCCGACCAGGTCGGCGAATCGATGCGGCTCGCGCTCGAGCTCTACGCCGGCCTCGAGCCGCGAGAGGGCCAGCATGTCGCCGACCAATCGATCGAGCTTGAGTGCCTGGCCGTCCAGGTCCTGCAGCAGCTCGCGCTGCTCGTGCTGTAGGCCCGCCTGCGGAGCGGTCAGAGCCGTCAGCCCCGCGCGGAGTGACGCGATCGGACTCTTGAGCTCGTGCGAGAGCGACGAGAGGATGGCCGCCTTGAGCCGGTCTGACGCCTCGAATCCGCGCGCGCGCTCAGCCTCCAGCACGGCGCGGCGGCGGTCCAGCAGCAAACCGGCAAGGCCGATCAGCGCGGCCAGCATTCGCAGGTCGGCGGCATCGGTGCGGTCGGCCTCGATTCTCATCACGACCACCCCGCCGGCCAGCGGGAGGAACGCGGCGCCGCCTCCCTCCGGCCTGGTCCTCATCAACGTGACGGCGCCCTTCGAAATGGCGGCGCCAACCGGATGCCCGTTTTCATACGACCACGCGGCCTGGCGAAGCTCATCCGGGGTAACCTCGCCGCCGGCAAGATCTACGGCGCGGCCGAAATCCATCGCCACCAGGGCGAATCGGCTGACTCCCTTCAGCCGCTCCGCGCGCTCGCTGAGCAGCGAAAGGGCAGCCGTGACCTCGGGCGAGCGCAGGGCGGCGGTGGCCAGCTCGTACATCGCGCGCTCATCGGCCGCCAGCGCCTCGGCGGCGCTTTGCGTTCTTCTTAAGGAGCTCGCGAGCTGTCCGGTGACCAGCGCGACCGCCAGCAGCACGAAGAGCTCCAGCAGCTCGCTCTGGCCGCGAACTTCAAACGTGCCCACCGGCGGCACGAAGTAGAAGTCGTACAGAAGGAAGGCGGCGATGCTGCCGGCGACGGCGGGCCCGCGACCCCAGGTGGCGCCCAGCCACAGCACGAGGAGCAGGTAAAAGGCGCTGAGGCCGCGGACCTGGAACCGGATTGAGATAAGAGCGATCGCGCCCGTGACCAAGACCGCACCCACCAGAGCTGTGCCGTAAGGCGCGATGCGCCGAAACATGCGGCAAGAATACGGTGCGGTGTAAGCGGCTTAGGCCGCCCAGCGAATCCCAGGTCCGCGCGCGCGTGTCATCACTAACCGCTCTGGCGGTAGGAATCGGAACTCGCGTCCCGCCTTGATGACCTGCCATCCACCTTCATGGACGAGACGATGGTGGTAGTAGCAGAGCAAGAGTTCGTTGGCGAGGTTGGTTGGACCGCCCCGCGTCCAGGCGACGATGTGGTGAGGGTTCGACCAGTTGGCCGACCGGTCGCAGCCGGGGAACCGGCAGCCTCGATCTCTTACCCGCAGGGCCCGCCGCCGCGGAGCAGAGGTCACCCGCGTCGCTCGACCGACGTCGATCACCATCGAGTCGGCGAGCAAGACGCGCGAGATCGTGCAGTCGCAGGTGATGCGCTCGAGCGTGCGCGTCGAGATCGGCAGCGAGAGCTCGAGGTCCGCCGGCGGTGCGCCGACCTCATTCTTCAGGCCCTCGAGAGTCGTGGTCACTGTGACGTGTGGCCTGACCCCATTTCGCCGCGGCAGCCTCCCTTCGTCCATTGCGTGATGGACGGCCTCGTCCAATGCGTCAGCCATGCGTTGCGGGCGAGTCCGCTCATCTTCTGGGCCGCGGCGCTTTGCCAGTGCGTCCAACACCGTCTTCACCGCCGCTCCACACTCGGCGTCGAGCACACCATCGATTGCATGCATGCCATCCGACATCAGGCTTATATGAAGTCGGCGTCGCGAGTAGTCGTGCTCGGCCTCATTGAAGAAACCATCGGGGTCGGCCACATGACGCGCGACGCGGCAGATCATGCGCAGGTTGAAAACTGAGAACTGGCGCGCGAATCCCAGCATCTCTTCTTCGTTAAACAGATCGCGCTTGTCGCCGAGCTGGTCGCGCAGGTGGCACAGCACAGAAACGGATTGGTAACCGACCTCGCCAGAGCTCAGAGCCGCCGCGATCTTGGGCAAGGACTGCAACTGTTCACCGACACAGAGTCGATCGGCCGCCGAGGTGACCGACATGCCGCACGTCCGGCTGATCCACGAAGCAGCCGTGATGTTCCCGTTGACCTGGTGATCGCCTGACTTCTGAGCGTCTCGAACTTCAGTTGCGAACTCGCCCTCGAGCGCGTCAATAACGGCGCGCAGGCCTTTCGGATCTACACGCCGGTCATCACGTACCTGAAACTCGCGGACCGCTGCCTGCAGTTTCGAGAGGGGTGTGCCCCCTTCCCCCACCATGAGAGAAGGATACCAAACATTTGTTTGGACGTCAATGCGATTAACCGCCGTGCCGTCCGCTTACAAAAGACTGACGGCGCGGCTACTAGCGTCTGACAGGGCCTCCTCAAGGTAAGCATCGGCCCACACGAGCCGAAATCAAGGACGAGGAGACCTCACATGCATCCGTTGGCAGCAATTGCAGTCAAGACCATTGGTGGCGGCACAGCCGCCGCCCTGCTCAGCCTCGGCGTCGCCGGCAGCCTGGCTCAGGCGGCATCGAGCCCCAACCCGACACCATCCACCGCCGCCAAGCCCGCCAAGCACGACCACCCGGACCGACGCGCCATCGCTCTCGCTGTCTTCGAGTCGGAGGCCGACGTCCTCCACCTCACACCGGCCCAGCTTCGTCAAGACCTGCGTAACGGACAGAAGGTCTCCGACCTGGCCAACGACAGGGGCATGAACAAAGACCAGTTCGCGGCTGCCCTGGCCACCAACATCAAGCCGCGGCTCGCGGTTCTCGTCGACAAGAAGGTGATCACGCAGGCCCAGGCGGACAAGGTCCTGGATCGGATCTCGAAGGGCCACATACCTTTCTGGAACGGCCTCCATCACCACAAAGCCAAGTAGCTCGTAACTCCTCCCCCAGTTGAGGGTCCCCTCTCTACAAGGGGACCCTCAACTTACTTCCTTAGAAGTCGCTCCCTGACCTTGTTGTCGACGGCGATCTGCTTCCATTTGCGGCGCTCCTCGGTGCGCAGGCGCGCATCGCTCCGAGCGGCCACTGCGCGCAGCTCGCGCTGCAGCTTGCGATAGTTCTCCAATCGCGCGCCATCGAGCTCGCCCCTTGCGATGGCGGCATTGATCGCGCAGCCGGGCTCGCTCCGATGCTCACAGTCGTTGAAGCGGCAGCCCTGCGCGATCTGCTCGATGTCCTCGAACAGGTTGCCGAGCGCCTCTTCGCCTTTCCAGAGCTGCGCCTCTCGAAGCCCAGGCGTATCGATGATCATGCCGCCACGCGGAACCTGGAAGAGCTGCCGGTGACTCGTCATGTGGCGGCCCTCACCAGATCGGTGAACGCTGCGGGTCTTCATCAGCTCGGTGCCCGCCATGCGGTTGATCAGGGTCGACTTGCCGGCGCCCGACGGACCCAAGAGCACGCCAGTCCGCGCCGGCCGCAGCTGCTCGACGAGCGCGTCTACGCCCTCGCCAGTTACGGCGCTGGTAACCAGCACTGGCGTGCCGGCGGCGGCAGATTCGAGCTCCGTTCGAAGGTCATCAGGCGAGTCAGCGATGTCGGCCTTGGTGAGCACCACAACAGGCACTGCGCCGCTCTGCCACGCCATCGTCAGGTAGCGCTCGATGCGCCTCGCGTTCACGTCCTGCGCGGATGCGACCACGAACGCGACGTCGACGTTGGCCGCCAGCACCTGCTCCTTGCTTTCGACCCACGCGACCTTGCGCGAGAACGCGGTCTTGCGCTCGACCCAGCCGTGAATGGTCGAGATCGGGTCTCGATGGTGCATCGCGACCCAGTCACCGACCGCCGGCAGCTGAGCGCCGTCGTTCCGGAGGTGCCGCCCGGCGGCCGCGCGCAGCGCTTCGTCGCCATCGTGCAGCAGGTACTCCGCGCCGAAGTCGGCGATCACACGCGCGGGGGCATACCCCTGGTTGGCGAACAGCGCGAAACGTTCTTGAAACCATTCATCCCAGCCCAAGACGGCGAGCTGGGAACCGAAATGAAGAGGCAACTCGAATCCTCCGGTGAACGACAGGCGGACATGTCGGTCCGCACAAATCGGAGGACTACTGCCTAGTGAGCAGCTCCGGAGGCGGCCGACGGCCGGTAAACAGTCGTTTCACTTACAGCCATTCGAACAACACCTCCTCTTTTGATACGCGAGCCGAAAGCCTATCACGACTCAGCGGCTCTTGAAATCCGGCTTGCGCTTCTCCTTGAACGCCTTGATCCCTTCCTCCGCGTCTTCCGACACGAACACACGGCCGATCGCTTCGCGCTCGATCGCCAGGCCGAGGTCCAGCGGACCGCCATTGCCCTGCGTAATCGCGAGCTTCGCGTGTCCGATCGCGACCCCCGGTCCCGCGGCAAGCTTCGCGGCATATTCGATCGCGGCGGCTCGGCATGCGGCGGAGTCCGGAAACAGCTGGTCGACGATGCCGATCTCCTTGGCCGCGGCCGGCCCCATCGTTGTCGCATTGACGATGAGGTCCAGCCCCTTCGACTGTCCGACGAGTCGTGGCAGCCGCTGGGTTCCCCCGGAGCCTGGGAAGAGCCCGAGGTTCACCTCGGGAAGGCCGATCTGGTACGAGCCCTCCGCGGCAAACCTCAGGTCGCATGCGAGTGCCAGCTCGAGCCCGCCGCCCAGGCAGTGGCCGGCGATGGCGGCGATGAAGACGAGCGGAGTGTTCTCCATCTTTCTGAATGCTTCGTGGGCCATGAGCGCGGTCATGAAGCGTGACCGCGGGCTGCCGGCGGCGAAGGCGCCCACATCCGCGCCTGCCGAGAAGAACTTCTCTGACGCGCTGGTGACCACGACAGCCGACCGGATGCCGAGGTCGAGGCGCGCGTCGTCGATTGCGCCCGCGAACTCTCGCAGAAACGCATAGTCGTAGGTGTTCGCCGGTGGTCGGTCGAGCACGATGATCCCTACCGCGCCTTCCTTCTCGAGCCTCACCGACATGCCAGTGCCCTCCAAACGGCCCATAGCCGACGACGCCGATAATTATCGAGACAAGCAGACCACACGAAGAGGGGTGCCGAATGGCGACGATGATCATCGAAGGCGAGAGGACGCGGGCTGCGTCCGGCAAGACATATGAGGTCCGCAACCCGGCAACAGGCGAGGTCGTAGACCAGGTGCCCGCCGGCGGCGCCGCCGACGTCGACAAAGCGGCGCAGGCGGCGGCGAAGGCGTTCTCCAGCTGGTCCAGGCTCGCCCCTGCCAAGAGGGCCGAGATCCTGCACAAAGCTGCTCGGAACATGCTCGGCAAGGTCGAGGAGATCGCGCCGATCCTGACCAAAGAGCAGGGAAAGACGCTGCTCGAGTCGCGGCTCGAAGCCCAGCGATTCGGCGAGAACATCGCGTGGTTCGCCGACCTCGCCGACAAGATCCACGGCGAGCATGTGTCGCTTCCCGACACCACGACCTATGGCCTCGTGGTGCGCAAGCCGATCGGCGTCACTGGCGCGATCGTGCCGTGGAACTTTCCACTCACGCTCGCGGCCAACAAAGTTGCGCCGTCGATCGCTGCCGGCAACACGGTCGTGCTCAAGCCGGCCAGCACAACCCCGCTGGCGACACTGGCCTGCATCGAAGCGCTGATCGAAGGCGGCCTGCCGGAAGGGGTCGTCAACGTCGTCCTGGGCACCGCGACCGGAGAAGCGATCGTCGATCACCCGTTGATTCGCAAGATCGCGCTCACTGGTTCCACACCGACCGGTAAGAAGGTGATGGCGCGAGCCGCCGAGGGTTTGAAGAAGATCACCCTGGAGCTCGGCGGCAGCGACCCATGCATCGTGCTCGACGATGCGGATCTCGAGGCTGCCGCGCGCGCCATTTCGATCGGCCGGTTCTTCAACTGCGGGCAGGCGTGCCTCGCGGTGAAGCGGCTGTACATCCAGGAGGGCGCATATGACGCGTTGATGGAGAAGCTCGTCGCGCGCGCGTCCAAGCTCAAGCCCGGCAACGGCCTCGACAAGGACAGTCGAATGGGTCCGATGCACACCGAGACACAGCGCGCCGAGGTCGAGGCGCAGCTCAAGGACGCTGTCGACCGCGGCGCGAAGGTCGTGTACGGAGGCGGGCGGCCGAAGGGCGCCGAGTACGACAAAGGCTGGTTCATCGAGCCGACCATTCTCGAGAACGTTCCTGACGGAGCGCGCATGTGGACCGAGGAGGTTTTCGGCCCCGCGCTGCCGGTGCGGAAGATCAAGGATCTCGACGAAGGCCTCGTGCTGGCGAACAATTCGCAGTTCGGCCTTGGCTCATCGATCTGGACCGCAAACATGGCCGCGGCTCGGCGCGCGGTCGACGAGCTCGAGGCGGGCTACACGTGGGTCAACGCGCTGCAGATCGCCCATGACGAGCTGCCCTTCGGAGGCACGAAGCAGTCGGGCTTCGGCAAGGAGCACGGGGTGGAGGCGTTCCTGCAGTACACCGAGGAAAAGTCCGTCGTGTATGGCGGGGTGTGAAATAGCTTCGTAGCCCGGTCCGGTACTTGAGGTTGTGAAGGCTGGTCTCGGCGTCATCGCGGTGTTGGTTCTGCTGGTGGGCGCGGTTTTCGCCGGCCAGGGGCTCGGCTACATACCGGGCAGCGTCATGACCGGCGACGTCAAATGGTTCTGGATTGGCAGCGCCATGGTCGTCGGTGGCTTGGCCTTGCTAGCCGGCACATTCCTTCGGAGACCTAAGCGGGTTTAGCAGGCATCCCCACCCGGCCCTGCGGGCCGACCTCCCCGCGAGCGGGGAGGTGATCTAGGCGGTTCGGCCGTTGAGGCGGTCCCAGCGCGACTGGCACTCTACGCAGCGAGTCGCCGAAGGTTGGAACTTCAGCCGTGCCGCCGGGATGCGGTGGCCGCAGCCCTCGCAGATCCCGTAAGCGCCCTCCCGAACCCGTTCCAAGGCCCGCTCGACCTGCTCGCGGTTCTCGTCCAGAAGGTGGACGAGGATGTCGGTCGTTTCGCGGTCGGACATGGCCTGTGCGAGGTCGGTGTCCTCCGAGATCGAGGTGATCACGCCGCCGACGATTTCGGCCAGCGGCCGGTGGAGGCCGGCCTCCTCGCCGCAAGCGGTCGCCAGCTGCGCCAGCTGACGGCGGTTCGCTTCGAGCATCTCCTCGGGTGCGTTGTCAGGTCTTTTGCGCATCGCCATTGGCAAACCCCCTCTTCCTACTGAAATACCACAGCGAGATACGTTTGGATTCGTTCACACAACGCGGGGAACGTTTGCCCTACCCGGTCACTCACAATTAGTCGCCTGTGGCGAGGACCGCGAAGAGACCGACCATCGCCATCGCGCTTCTCGCGGTGGCCGTTGTCGCGTGCCAGCCAGGCACGAACACTCACCCCGTGCCAAGCGTAGCTCAGGTCGGAGCCAATCTGAAGTGTCCGTCGGGCGACCACCCGTTCGCGGACGATCAGGTTGGCTGGGGGTTCTGCTACCCAGGAACTTGGAGGTACACCGAGCGGGCGCAGGCCAGCGCCACTCCGCCAGGGCTCGATCTGACCTTCGACGTCACCGACATCCCCTGCGCGTCCCCGCCGCCGGGCAGCAACGCATCCGCACGTCCCATTTGCTCGCCTAACGCAGGGCTGTTCGCGTTCATGATCATCTCGACCTACGAGCGGGGCGGCTCTTCGAGCGTAGCGGCGTGGGTGCAGGCCAACCTGACCCCGGTGCAGCTCACTCCGACCTCGAAGCCAAGCCCGACCTCTCAGCCAAGTCCGACGCCACTCACACTGCAGCCGATTCAGTGGGGGAACGCGACCGAGGCCGCGATCATGCCGGACGGGCGGCGCATCGCCCTCACGCCGCACCACGTCGTGATCCTCGACATGCATTCGGGCCAAGGGCACCTGGACCTCGAGGCGTCGATGTCCACGCGCCTGAGCACGTGGAAGTTCACGTACTGACGGAGACGGGAAACTCTCTCTAGGGTCTCTTGAACAGGGTCTGCATCTTGATCGCCAGGCCCATGTCGCCCTTGATTTTCAGCTTGCCCTGCATGAAGGCGGAGGTCCCGTCCATCGCGCCGGTCATGATCTTCACCCAGTCGCCGGAGTCTGCCTGAAGCGTCAGGTTCGGCGTCTCGGGAGGCTCACCCTTTCCGGATTCGGCCTTGCCCTCGTGGATCTTCACCCACCACTTGCCCGCGTTCTCGCCGCTCAAATCGAACACGATGGTGGCCTTGGTGGCGCCCGCCTTCTCAGGGATCAGGTAGTTGGGCAGGTGCTCGACGATCTGGTCGGGTGACAGCTGGACTTCAGACATGCGCTCCTCCTGAGCAAACTCAGCAGCCGATACCGCCATCTTAGACAATGCCGGGACATGGTTGACCTCGCGCTCAGCGAAGTGGCGGAGGGCGTGTTCGAGCTCCGCCTTCCCATCCCGTTCGAGGACGGTCTCGTCAACGTTTTCCTGTTTGCGGACGGGGACGACGTCGACCTGCTCGACTGCGGGATGAACTCGGACGAGTCGGTCAATGCGATCCGCGCCGCGGTGTCGCAGGTCGGCGCGAAACGAATCAGGCGCCTTGTCGTCACCCACATCCATCCCGACCATTACGGAGCCGCGGGCGTAATTGCAGGAGACGGAGGCGCCGACCTCTACCTCCACCGGCTCGAGGTCCCGCTCGTCAACCCACGGTATGTCGAGCTCGAACATCTCGTCAAAGAGGTGCACAAATACCTGCTCGTCAACGGCGTCCCCGCCGGTGAGGCGGACGTGCTGAGCAACTCGCAGCGGGCGCTGAGTCAGGTGGTGAGTCCTGCGGAGCCTGCGGTGCAGCTCGACGGCGCCGAAACCCTGGAGATGGGCCGCAGGCAGCTGCGCGTCGAGTGGACCCCAGGACACTCACCCGGACACATCTGTCTTTACGAAAGTAGCGAGAAGCTTCTCTTCGCCGGCGACCACATGCTGCCCGAGCTGTCTCCAAATATCGGTCTCCATCCCCAAAGCACGCCAGACCCGCTGCACGAGTACCTGATGAGCCTCGAGCGGCTTGCGGCGTACGAACCACAGAAGATCCTTCCCGCGCACGGACGGCCCTTCACGGATGCCGCGAGCCGTGTCGCTGCACTTGTCGCGCATCACCGTCGGCGGCTCGACCAGATCCTCGAGATCGTCTCCGCGGGCGAGCGGAGCGCCTGGCAGCTGGCACTCGAGCTTTGGGGACCCCGCGAGATCCTCTACGAGAAGCGGCTCGCGCTCCAGGAAGGGCTTGCGCACCTCCAGGCGCTCGCGGTCGAAGGCCGCCTCGAGAAGCTGGTCAGCCCCTCGGCGGTGCGGTGGCGGCCGCCTGCATCGCGGGCTTGATCCCGAGCGGAAACAGGTCCGCGGGATAGCAGCCGACTCCGACGACCCCTGGTCCCGCATGCGCCCCGACGACAGGCCCCAGTGGCTGGATCATCAATGTGTCTGCAATCGGCTCGAGCTCGTGGCCCACACGCTCCGCATCGCCCTGTGCGTCCGCATGGCCGACGATGAGGCACACGCCCTTGCCGCGGTTGACCTCGCGCGTGAGCTCGACCACACGATTCAGGGCCCTCTCGAAAGTGCGCACGCGTTCGAGAGGCGTCACCAGCCCGTCGCGAATGCACAGCACTGGCTTGACCTGCAGCACCGAGCCCAGCAGCGCGCTCGCGCGACCGATTCGCCCTCCGCGCCGAAGGAACTCGAGGGTCGCGACTGAGAAGTAGGTGTGAACGTGAGGCCTCATCGCCACGATGCGGCTTTCGATCGTGGCCGCGTCGAGGTTCTGCTCCGAGAGCGCAGACGCCACAAGCGTGACCAGGCCCAGCGACATCGAAACCACCTCCGAGTCGATGACGTGCACACGCTTCGGATCGGTCATGTCCGCCGCCTGGCGCGCCGACGCGTAGGTGCCGCTCAACTTTTCGGAGATGTGGATCGAAACGACAGCGTCGTGGTCCTGCAGCAGCGCCGCGTACGTCTCGGCGAAACGGCCTGGCGACGGCTGCGATGTCGTGGGATGCGTCGTCGCGGAGGGAAGCCTGCGATAGAACTCCTCCGGCGTGATGTCCACGCCGTCGAGCAGTGACTTGCCGTCGAAGTGAAGCGTCAGCGGCACCACGGAGATCGAGCGTGCAGCCGCAAGGGTGGGCGGAAGGTCGGCCGTGGAGTCGGTGACGATGGCGACTGACTGCCTCGTCAACTGAAGTGGTCCTCTTCCATGTGCCTGCCCTCTTGGCGATGGAACATCCGGCGTTCCAGCGGCCGTATCGCCACCAGCGTCACGAGTACCAGCACCGTGGTGAAGATCGCGATCTTGTAATTTCCGAATCCGACCACCATCCCCATCGCCGCGACCACCCAGATGGTGGCGGCAGTGGTCAGGCCTCTGACATCGGTCCCGTGCCGGAGAATGGCGCCGGCGCCGAGAAAGCCGACGCCGGTCACTATCTGCGCCGCAATGCGCGTGGGATCGGTGCGGGTGCCGAAAACCGATTCGAGGCTGATTGCCGTGAACAGACACGCTCCGACCCCCACCAGGGCCATCGTGCGGATTCCCGCCGGGTGGCCGTGGTACTCGCGTTCGGTCCCAATCGCGATCGCGAGGATGAGGGTGACGACGATGCGAAGGGCGAAATCCAGATCGCCGCTGAGTGGCAGCGGCTCAGCCCCGGCCCGGGCGCCCGCCGGGTTCGTCCTTGGCCTTGGGCTCGTCGGGGAGCTCCGGCAGGTCAAGGCTGTTGACGAAGTCCCGGAACACTGCCAGGCGCTCGTCGTCGATCGGGGACTCCGTCTTGTCCTTATCGTCGGTCGATTCGTCGGCCTCAGGGATGATGCCGGCGGCGTCCATGACCTCGGTCGCCACGAAGATCGGGCACTCCATGCGCACCGCCAGCGCGATGGCGTCGGAGGGCCGAGCGTCGAAATCGAGGTCGCGCCCGTTCTGCTTCACATATAGACGCGCGTAGAACACCTGGTCGGCCAGGCGGGTGACGACGATGCGTTTGACGCTGACGCCTAGGTCACCGAAGGCGGTGGCCATCAGGTCGTGGGTCAGCGGGCGCCCGAGCGGGTTGCCGGAGATCTTGGTCGCGATCGCCTGGGCCTCGAAAGATCCGATCCAGATCGGGAGGTAGCGGTCCGCCTCCTTCTCCTTAAGGATCACCAGGTGCTGGGCGGTCGGCATGTGGATCCGAATGCTGTCGACCGCGACCTCGATGAGGTTTTTCATCCTCCGCCCCATTCTACCTCCGGGGCTTTCTGGCACCCCCCCACTTTGAACTGGGCCGCCACCATGAGGTCCGTAGAATCCAAACGTGGCGAAGGGGAAGCGCGGGCGCCTGGTTCTGATCGACGCCCACAGTCTCATCTACCGGGCGTTCTTCGCCCTGCCGCCGATGAGCACTTCGGACGGGCAGGTGACGAACGCCGTTTACGGCTTCACGTCGATGCTGGCCATCGTCCTCGCCTCGCGACCCGAGTTTGCGGCGGCCGCCTTCGACCTGGCCGCACCCACCTTCCGCTCGAAGGAGTACGAGGAGTACAAAGCCGGCCGGCGGGCGATGCCGGACGACCTGCGACCACAGATCGAGAAGGTGCGCGAGGTGCTGGAAGCGTTCTCGATCCCGATCTACGGCGTCGAAGGCTTCGAGGCGGACGACGTCATCGGCACGCTGGCTCGCATCGCCGAAGAGCGCGGCCACGCGGTGACGATCGTGTCGGGCGACCTCGACTGCCTGCAGCTGGTCACCGAATCGGTTGAGGCGCTGGTGCCCCGCCGCGGCATCACCGACACGTTCGTTTACGGGCCGGATCAGGTGCGCCAGCGCTACGGCTTCGAGCCGCCGCAGCTCATCGATTTCAAGGCGCTGCGCGGCGACACATCGGACAACATCCCCGGAGTCCCCGGGGTCGGCGACAAGACCGCCGCCAAGCTCGTCCAGGACTACGGCTCGATCGAGGCCCTCCTCGAGCGGGTCGACGAGCTGCCGCAGGGTCGCCTGAAAACCTCGCTCAAGGAGCACGCCGACAAGGTGCGCCTCGGCAAGCGGATGGTGACGATCGTTCGCGACGTCCCGGTCGAGCTGGAGCTCGAGCGCTCGCGATGGACGCGGTACGACTACGAAAAGGTGCGCACGGTGTTCGACCGGCTCGAGTTCCGCCAGCTGCTGAGCCGCTTCCCGCCGCCGGACCAGGTGCCCGTGCAGCCCACCCTCGCGTTCGAGCCCGCGCCTCGATCCAGTGGATTGAAGATCGTCGAAGACCCGGCCGAGGCCGCAAGCCTCGTCGCAGGCGCGACCGATGTGGGCGTCTTCACCTTCACCGAGACCGCCGGTCGCGGAGCGCGCACATGCGGCGTCGGCGTGGCCACTGCGCGCGACACCTTTTATGTATCGGGCGCGGAAGCGATGGATGCGGTCGCGAGCAGCCTCACCGAGGGCCTGCCGATCAGCGGCCACGACGCGAAAGAGACCGAGCTCGCGCTGCGTGCGCTCGGGGGCGGGACCCGTGAGTGGGCGTTCAGCACGTACCTGGCCGCGTACCTGCTCGGCGCGGGTTCACGCGACCCGCGACTGGAAGACCTGGCGCGCGAGTTCCTCGACATGACGCTGATCAGCACCGAGCAGCTGCTCGGCACCGGACGCAGCGCCCGCAAGCCGGCTGATGTGCCGGTGGAGGAGGCGGCGGAGTTCGCGGCGCGCCGCGCGGAGGCGATCCTCAATTTGCGACCTCGCCTCGAGGCCGAGATGCGCAACCTCGGTGTCGACTATCTCTTCCACGAGATCGAGCTCCCGCTGTCGCGTGTCCTCGCGGACATGGAATCAGAGGGCGTCGCGATCGACGTCCCATACCTCAAGCAGATGCAGGAGGAGCTGGGCGCGCAGCTGACGGCGATCGAGTCCGAGGTGGAGCAGGTGGCCGGCCAGAAGTTCAACCTGTCGGCGCCACAGCAGCTCGCGAAGGTACTGTTCGAAGACCTGCGGCTGCCGGTCGGCAAGCGCACGAAGACCGGTTACTCGACCGATGCCGACACGCTGGAAGCGCTGCGCGAGAAGCATCCGATCGTCGGCCTGATCCTCGAGCACCGCCAGCTGTCGAAGCTCAAGTCCACATACGTCGATGCGCTGCCGCAGCTGGTCGATCCGCTGACCGGCCGCGTGCATACGTCATTCGGCCAGGCGAGCACTGCGACCGGCCGGCTCTCCTCATCCAACCCAAACCTCATGAACATCCCCATCCGCACCGAGCTCGGCCAGCGCATCCGCCGGGCGTTCAAGGCCAGCCGGCCGGGTCACGTGATGGTGTCGGCCGACTACTCGCAGATCGAGCTGCGCATCGCCGCGCACCTGAGCGGCGATCCCGAGCTGCTTGGCGCCTTCAAGGCTGGGCAGGACATCCATACCGCCACCGCGGCTGCGGTGTTCAAGATCCCGATCGAGTCCGTTGACCCGAACCAGAGGCGGCTGGCGAAGGTCGCGAACTTCGGGTCCATCTATGGCCAGGGCGAATACGGCCTCTCGCAGCAGCTGGGTATCACGGGCGACGTCGCGCGCGAGTTCCTCGGCCAGTACTGGTCGACCTACTCGCGCTTGCGCGAATACCTCGACGACGTCAGGCGCAAAGCGCGCGAAGAGGGATTCGTGGTCAGCGCGACCGGCAGGCGGAGGGCGATCCCGGATCTTCGATCGCCGAACTACCAGCTGCGCAGCGCAGCCGAGCGGATGGCGATCAACTTTCCGATGCAGTCGCTCGCCGCGGACATCATCAAGATTGCGATGGTGCGACTGCAGCGAGAGATCGAGGCCGACCACATCGAGGGCCGCATGCTGCTGCAGGTCCACGACGAGCTGCTCTTCGAAGTTCCCGAAGGCGAGGTGGACCGATTCGCCGAGACCGTGCCGCGGATCATGACGGGCGCGTACGAGCTGGAGACGGGAATCGAGGTCGAGGCGAAAGTCGGCCCGAACTGGGCGGACATGAAGAAGCTCGCGGTGGTTCGGGTCTGATGTCGTTGGATCTCCCCACCCGGCGAGCTCGCTGCGCGAGCTGGCCGACCTCCCCACTGCGTGGGGAGGCGAGTTATGCCTGAGCTACCCGAGGTCGAGACGATCGTCGCAGACCTGAGGCCGCATCTCGTCGGCCGGACGATCGTGCGCTGCGAGCTTCGGTTTCCATCGATCGTCAGGCACCCCGAGCCCGAGGTGTTCATCGATTCGATCACCGGCCTGACCATCGAGGGGGTGGGGCGGCGTGGAAAGTTCATCCTGATCGCACTCGGTGAAGAGCGGCTGCTGGTCGTTCACCTGGGCATGAGCGGACAGCTCCGGCTGGTCGATGCCGCGACCGAGATCGCGAACCACACCCACGCGATACTCGACCTTGATGACGGTAGGCAGCTGCGGTACCGCGACCCGAGGAGGTTTGGGCGCCTGCTCCTTGGGACCGAGGACGAGCTGCTGACCTCGGGCACGCTGCCCAGGCTCGGGCCGGAGCCCATCGACCCTGCGTTCGACGCCGAGCAGCTGTTCCAGCGCTTACGGCGCCGGCGCGCGTCGCTGAAAGCCGTTCTGCTCGACCAGGGCACCGTCGCCGGCGTGGGCAATATCTATGCCGACGAATCTCTGCATCGCGCCAGGCTCCGCCCGGATCGCTTGGCGAAAAGCCTGAGCCGCAAATCGGTCCGGCGGCTGCACGAGTCGCTGCGTGATTCGCTCGAGGTTGCGATTCGCAACCGCGGCAGCTCCGTCGACACCTATCGCGATGCTTGGGGAGAGATCGGCAACCAGCAGGAATCGCTTCTCGTGTACGGGCGTGCCGGCGAACCCTGCATGACCTGCGGGCGGCCGCTTTCGATCGTGCGCATCGCCGGACGCAGCACCGTGTTCTGCCGCCGTTGCCAGCGCTGAGGTCGCGGCTCGTCGCCGCCGCCGCGCTGGCGATCGCGTATCTGGCGCTGGCGATGGCCGTCGCGGCGGGAATTCTGAACGGTCTCGACAAGCAGGTGCTGCAGGCGATGTCGAGCCTCTGGAGCGAGCCACTGCACCCGTTGTTCCAGGCCATCGCGGAGCTAGGCGGCCTGGAGCTGACCACCATCCTGATGATCGCCCTCGCCATATTCCTGGTCCGGGGCGGATTCGGCGCGGACGCATGGGTCGTGCTCGCGTTCGTGGCGGCACAGGTGCTCGAGGTCCTCTACAAGGCAAACCTCCACCACCCGGGACCGCCTCGAACCGTGGCGCACACAGACGGTCCGAGCATCACCGAGCTGGTCTCGGCCTCAGGCCCGCTCGCCAACAGCTTTCCAAGCGGGCACGTGGTGCGAGCCGTGATTGCGTATGGACTGATCGCTTTCGTCGTCCAGCGCCTTGCGCCGTGGCCGCTCGCGCGGACGCTGGCGATCCCCGTCGCGACTCTTCTGATCCTGCTGCTGGCGTTCGATCGCCTCTACCTCGACCTGCATTGGGAATCGGACGTGCTCGGCGGGCTCCTCTTGGGCGCGATCGGGCTGCTGGCCGGGACGGTCTGGCTCGACCGACCTCGAACCACCGACAATTAGACGTGCAGATGGAAGATCGCCCTGTGATGATCATGGTCACTACCGGAGGGCGTAACGACGCCGAGCGCCTCGGCGAGGGTCTGGTCGTGGAGCACCTCGCGGGCTGCTGCACGGTGGTGCCGATGGTCCATTCCACCTATTACTGGAAAGGGCAGCTCCGGCGGGAGCACGAGTCATTGCTGCTGGTCAAGACCGTCGAATCGCGCGCCCAGGCGGTCCAGGAATACGTTCGCAACAACCATTCCTCCGAGCGGCCTGAGATCCTCCAGGTGGCAATCGAAGATGGCTCGCCGCGGTACCTCCAGTGGCTCGCCGAGCAGGTCGCCGAACGCCCGGTATAAGGGGGTCTCCCAGCGTTAAGTGAACACTTAGACTTCGGTGGGGTGGCGACCGCAGTTGACGAACGCGAGGGGCGTCGTTCGGGTGGCAAGCGCCGCCAGCGGAAGCGCGCCGAGAGGGTGAAGGTGCTGAAGGAGGCGCCGCCCAGCGCTGCCGACGATCTCGAGGCCTTGGCCACCGCGGTCGCGGCAATGGCGGCCCCCGCTCCAGCAGCGACGCCCCCGAGTGACGGCAACGGCCACGTGCTGGCGCTCGCCCCTGCCGAAATCCTGCCGCTCACCGAAGCGCCGCCGCCCGAAGAGTTCAACGACCTTCTCGGCCAGGCGGTCGGGCTGCGGCTCGATTCGGTGTCGCGCGAATATGGCCGTCGCGATGAGATGCACGTGACGGCGCTCAAGGACATCTCGCTGCAGATCGGACCCGGCGAGTTCGTCTCCGTCGTCGGCCCGTCCGGATGCGGCAAGACCACTCTCCTCTCGCTCATGGGTGGCCTCGACAAGCCCACGTCAGGCCATGTCTACGCCGCCGGTCTACCTGTGGACCAGCTGTCCGACGGCGACCTCGCCGATTACCGCCTCCAGCGCGTCAGCACCATCTTCCAAACCTTCAACCTCATCCCGACGATGACTGCGGAAGAAAATGTCGCGCTGCCGCTCACCATCGCGGGCGTCGAGCTCGACGAGCGCCGCAAGCGGGCCCGCCACCTGCTCGAGCTCGTCGGCCTCGCAAACCGCGCGAACACACGGGCGAACCGGCTGTCCGGCGGCGAGCAGCAGAAAGTGGCGGTGGCAAGGGCGCTCGCCAACCGGCCTGGGCTCATCCTCGCCGACGAGCCAACTGGCAGCCTCGACTCCGCGGCGGGCGAGGTCATCCTCGACCTGCTCGAAGACCTCAACCGGCGTGGCGCCACGGTCGTCCTGGTCAGCCACGACCCGCAGGTGGCGCGCCGCGCGCGACGCGGGATCCGCATGATCGACGGCCGCGCCCTCGAAGTGGGTCAGGGCAACGAGACCGTCCGCAACCAGGACCCGGTGACACCTCCCACCCGGCTCCACTGGCGGGACACGCTGAAGGTGGGACTCCGAAGCACGGGGCGGCGGCCGCTTCGTACCTCGCTCACGACGACCGGCGTGGCCATCGGAATCGCGGCGATGACGCTGATCGTCGCCCTGGCCGGCGGCCTTCAGTCGGCGCTTGCCTCACCGGCGCTGGCGCGAAGCCAGCTGCACCAGGTCGCGGTGTATCCCTCTGGCGATGTCAGCCCGGGATTCAGCTCGGGCACGGTCGCGACTCTTGGCAAGCTCCAGCACGTCCGAGCGGCGTGGGGCCAGGTCGCGATGAGCGGGACGTTCGCCGTCGAGGGTGCCTCGACACTGGCGGTCGACCATCCGACCGGCGCGCTGGTGTCACTCCCACCGCGGAGCTCATCACCGGGGATCACCGTCATCGCAGGCCGGCTGCCCAGCTCGGACTCGGCGGATGACGTCCTCCTGACCGACCGGACCGTCAACGCCCTCGGCTTCAAGACACCGGCCGCGGCGCTGTCATCGACCATCGACTTCAACGCGACCTCCGGAAGCATCGTGGTTTCGGGGCCGCCCGCTAGTGCCGTGAGAAACCAGCTGCTGCTGCCACTGACAGTGGTCGGCGTCGTCTCGAGCCAGTACATGCCCGCCGGCGCGCCCGGTGGGTTGGTGCCCTACGCGCAGGCTACGGAGTACTGGTCGCGGCTCTCTCAGATGAACGGATGGAATGCGGGGGAGTTCGCCAGCATCACGCTGCTTGCGGATTCGAGCGCCGCGGTCGATGGAGTGCGCCACCGGGTCGAGGCACTGGGCTTCCAGGGCCAGACCTTCGGCGATCTGTTCCGTGGCTTCGAGGACCTGCTGAGCAGGCTTCGCATCGCGCTGCTGGCGCTGGCAGTAGTCGCGCTCCTGCTCGCCTGCCTCGGGATCGCGAACACGATGTACAGCGCGGTGCTGGAGCGAACGAAAGAGATCGGCGTGCTCAAGGCGGTGGGGGCGCGGTCGCATGACGTGCTCCTCCTGTTCGTAGCCGAAGCCGCCTTGATCGGCCTCGCCGGCGGGCTCATCGGAACCATCGCCGCGATCGCCCTCGCGCAGCTCGGCAATGCGGCCGTCGACAGGCTCGCCCAGAGCGTCACCGGGGCCGGCATCGAGGTATTCCGGCCCGACATCGCGATCGCGATTGCGGCTCTGCTCGTGGCTGTCGTCCTCAGCACAGTCAGCGGCCTGCTGCCGGCGGTGCGTGCCGCGCGCCAGGACCCGAGCCGCGCGCTTCGCTACGAATAACCTCTGGGGTCCCCGCGACGAAGTCGCGGGAGCAGGCCGATGAGGGCGTCCACATATCCGCTCGTCGATGCCGAGGTGGCGGCGGCGCTCGTCCTTGAACACACGCCCGTGCTAGCTGTGGAGCGGGTTGCGCTGGGCGAGGCCGTCGGCCGCATCCTGGCCGGAGACCTGCGCGCACCGGCCGACCTGCCGGCGTTTCGCGCGAGCGCAGTGGATGGATTCGCGGTGCGCGCTGCTGATGCGGGCAAGGCGCTGCGCGACGTCGGTGAGTCCGCTGCCGGGCGGCCGTTCGCGGGACGTGTCGAGCCGGGTACCACCGCGCGCATTCTGACCGGGGGGGTCGTCCCCGACGGCGCCGACGCAGTGGTCATGTTCGAAGAAGTTCGCATCGAAGGTCAGACGGTGACCGTGCCTGCAGACCTCCGCGCCGGCAGCAATTTTCACCGCCCTGGTGCGGACGTCAAAGCGGGGGAGCGTGTGCTCTCCGCCGGCACGCAGCTTGGCGCAGCCGAGCTCGGCCTCGCGGCGGCGCTCGGTTTCGCGGAGGTCGAGGTCCATCGGCGTCCGCGGGCAGTGCTGATGTCCACGGGCGACGAGCTAGTCGAGGTGGGGAGGAAGCCCGGCCGAGGCCAGATCACAGACTCCAACCGCTGGGCGCTGCTGGCGGCGCTTCGCGAAGCCGGCGTCGAGGTGCGAAGCCTGGGCATCGCCCCCGACGAACCAGTGGCCCTTCGACGGCTGGTCATCGATGCTTTGGAGACGGCGGACGTGCTGGTCACGTCCGGCGGCGTGTCCGTCGGGACTCATGACCTGGTCAAGCCGATGCTCGAGTCGCTGGGCACGGTGCATATCGGGCGGGTGAAGCTCAAGCCAGGGAAGCCGTTCACATTCGCGACAATTCGCGCCCCTCTCCCCAGCCCTCTCCCCGACGGGGAGAGGGTGAAATTGGCCTTCGGGTTGCCCGGATTTCCTGTTTCGTCGTTGGTGACTTTTGAAGTCTTCGTGCGGCCGGCGTTGCGCAAGCTGCAGGGGTACGCCCGGCTCCAGCGGCCGACGCTGCCCGTACGTCTCGGCTACGACGCACGTGCGACCGCCGACCGGACCGAGTACCAGCGCGTGACGCTCAGGCGCGAAGGCACGGAACTAGTGGCCGACACCACCGGATCGCAGTCATCGTCCCGTCTTGTGTCGCTCGCGGGCGCACACGCTCTCGTTCGAGTCGCACCCGGCGATCAAGGAATAAGGGCTGGCTCGATCGTGGAGGCGATGATCCTGGCTCTACCGTGACCTGGGTCGATCGGATCGGTTTCGCCAGCGCCGGTCAGCATGCTTGCGGGGATCCCATTGGACACCCGGAGGTGGGCGTGACAGATTCGGGGGAGACCGCTTGCCGTTCCCTTTGGCCTCTCTCGGCTTGTTCCTGAGCTGTTCGGCGCGATCTTCTTTGCGCCGGCCGAACTCCTCAGTCTTGCCCCGACCCTGGTTAGTCAATGGGGCCCTCCTACTCTTTTTTGGCTAAATATTCAACGCATGGGGGACCCGGGATCCCCGGACCAAATTGTCCCACGAACGTCCGTTCGCCTTAGAATTAGAGGACCCATGCCCTCCCGCTTTCGTGTCGACGCACCCTTCAAGCCCGCCGGCGACCAGCCAGAGGCAATCGAGCAGCTGGTCGAAGGCGTGCACTCGGGGCTCAGCCAGCAGGTCCTCCTCGGGGTCACCGGGAGTGGCAAGACCAACGTGATGGCCTGGGCGGTTGAGCAGCTCCAGCGACCGGTCCTCGTGTTGAGTCCGAACAAGACGCTGGCGGCTCAGCTGTGCGCCGAGTTCCGGCGCCTGCTGCCGGATAACGCGGTCGAGTACTTCGTCAGCTACTACGACTACTACCAACCCGAGGCATACATCGCACGCACCGACACGTACATCGAGAAGGATTCGAGCCGCAACGACGAGATCGACCGCATGCGCCACTCGGCGACCTCATCGCTGATCACCCGTCGCGACGTGCTGGTGGTCGCAAGCATCAGCTGCATCTACGGCATCGGGTCGGTCGAGGACTACATGGGCGAAGCGCTGAAGGTGGAGAAGGGTCAATCGATCCGCCGCGAGGTCTTCCTCCGCAAGCTCACCGAGATGCTCTACGAGCGCAACGACTACGACCTGGCGCGCCTTCGCTTTCGCGTTCGCGGCGACGTCGTCGACCTCGTGCCGGCTAACGAAGAGAAGGTCTACCGCGTCGAATTCTTCGGCGATGAGATCGAGCGCATCCAGGAGCTCGACGCGGTGACGGGCGAGATCCTCGGAGCGCGCAACGAGTTCACAGTCTTTCCCGCATCCCACTACGTGACGCCCGCGGACAAGCTGCGGCTCGCGATGGTGGACATCGAGGCGGAGCTGGAAGAGCGGTGCAAGTGGTTCGAGGAGCACGGCCGCCTGCTCGAGGCGCAGCGGCTGCGGCAGCGCACCAACTTCGACCTCGAGATGCTGCGCGAGACGGGAACATGCGCGGGAATCGAAAACTACTCGCTGCACCTCACGCGTAGGCAGCCCGGGGAGGCTCCATACACGCTGATGGACTTCCTCCCGGACGACACGATCATCTTCGTCGACGAGTCCCACGTGGCCGTCCCGCAGATCGGCGGCATGCTGGGAGGCGACCGGTCGCGAAAAGCCGCGCTGGTGGAGTACGGCTTCCGGCTGCCGAGCGCCTTCGACAACCGCCCGCTGAGCTTCGAGGAATGGGAAGAGCGGGCTCAGAACGTGGTCTACGTCTCGGCCACCCCTGGGCCATACGAGATGCGCCGATCCCAGCGCACGGTCGAGATGGTCGTGCGCCCCACCGGCCTCGTCGATCCGACTGTCGAGGTGAGGCCGACCGAAGGGCAGATCGACGATCTGCTCGCGGAGGTCAAGAGGCGCGCGGAGCTGGGTCACCGCTCGCTGGTGACGACGCTGACGAAGCGATTTGCCGAAGACCTTGCCGACTACCTGCGCGAGTACGGCGTCAAGGTCCGCTACCTCCACTCCGAGCTGGACGCGATGGAGCGCATCGACGTGCTGCGCGACCTGCGCACCGGCGCCGTGGACGTGGTGGTTGGAATCAACCTCCTGCGCGAAGGCCTCGATCTGCCCGAGGTCGCGTTCATCGGCATTCTCGACGCAGACAAGGAGGGCTACCTCCGCGCCTACCGATCATTCATCCAGATCATCGGCCGCGCCGCGCGCAACGTCGACGGTCACGTGGTCATGTATGCAGACCAGATCACCGACTCGATGCGGCAGGCGCTCGACGAGACCGAGCGCAGGCGCAACCGGCAGATCGCTTATAACGCGGAACGTGGCATCACGCCGGAAACCGTGAAGAAGGCGATCTACGCGCTCGAGATCAACGAGAAGGACATCCAGGCGGATGCCGTCGAGCTGATGGTCGGAGCGGGGGTGCCCCGGGAGGACCTGCTCGCCATCGCACGCGACCTCGAGAAGGAGATGCGCCGGCTGTCGAAGGAGCTGCAGTTCGAGGATGCTGCCCGCGTGCGCGATCGCATCATCGCGCTGCGGAAGAGGCTTGCGGGCGAGGAGTCGGGCAAGGAAGACGACGCCGACGTCGCGCTTGCGATCGCAGCCGCTCCAAAGCAGCGAACCACGGTTCGGAACTGGAGGAAGTCGCGACGGGGCCCGTAAAGAACGTGCACCGCGCGCAGGCGTTGCTCTCCGCCGAACCCGATGGATGGATGGAGACGCTGGGCGCGCGCATCACCGAGGCCGAGCCGGGCCGCGTGGTGCTGGAGCTCGAGGCCGGCCCGCAGCACCGGCACGGCGGGGGGGTCGTGCAGGGTGGCGTCATCACTCAGATCGCCGACGCGGCCATGGGGATGTCGCTGGCGACCCTCCAGGAGGACGGCCTCTGGAACACGACCATCGAGCTGAAGATCAACTTTTTGCGACCGGTCGTCGAGGGGCGCCTGCGCGCGGTCGGCCGCGTCGTCGAGATGAAGCAGACGCTGCTGTTCAGCGAGGCGGACGTGCTGGACGATCGAGACCGCCTGGTCGCCAGGGCCTCCTCGACCTGCATGCCCGTGCCCCAAGGACAGGGCCGTGAGTGAGCTTGTGATGGCCGCTTCGCGGGCGTGGGATTGGCTGGGAATGCGGCTTGTCGAGACCCGCGAGGGTACGGCGGTGGTCGAGATGACAAGCACGGAAGACATGGCCAACCACTCGGGTTTCGTTCACGGTGGGATGATCAGCACGCTGGCGGATTCGGCCATGGGACGGTCGGTGCGTACGCTGAACCCTGCAGTCACCCGCGCGATGAGCTTCGACCTGAAGTTGAGCTTCATCAACGCGGCCAAGATCGGCGAAAAGCTCCGGGCGACCGGCCATGTCATCCACGGTGGACGGCGGACCGTCGTGGCCGAGTGCCGGGTGGAGGGCAACGACGGCAGGCTAGTGGCCACGGCCAGCGCGACGTTTGCGGTCGCGAGGGAAAAGGAATGATTCAGAGTTCACATGCCGACTGACCAGATAACCATTCGAGGCGCGCGCGAGCACAACCTAAAGAACGTCACGCTTTCGATCCCGCGCGACAAACTCGTGGTGTTCACCGGGCTGTCAGGGTCGGGTAAGTCGTCGCTTGCCTTCGACACGATCTACGCCGAAGGGCAGCGGCGGTACGTCGAGTCCCTCTCCGCGTATGCCCGGCAGTTCCTCGGTCAGATGGAGAAGCCGGACGTCGACGTCATCGAAGGCCTGTCGCCCGCGATCTCGATCGACCAGAAGGGCACGTCAAAGAACCCGAGGTCGACCGTGGGCACGGTCACGGAGGTGTACGACTACCTGCGACTGCTGTACGCGCGGGTAGGACATCCGCACTGTCCCGTGTGCGGCCGCGAGGTGCGGCGGCAGACCGTGGAGCAGATGGCCGACCACGTCGAGAAGCTGCCCAAGGGCATGCGGGTGATGGTCCTCGGGCCGGTGGTCAAAGGTCGCAAGGGCGAGTACAAGTCGCTGATCGAGGACGTTCGGAAGAGCGGATTCGTGCGCGTGCGGGTCGATGGCAGCCTGTACGAGCTGGGCGAGCAGATCCCCCTCGACAAGAACAAGAAGCACGACATCCAGGTCGTGGTCGACCGAATCGTGGTCGGGCCCGACCAGCGCACGCGCCTGGTGGACTCGATCGAA
>Ga0209237_1000393_pt1 | contig 24509 bp, 22 predicted proteins | sample GraSoi013_1_40cm_2_FD_185820 | JGI IMG/M metagenome (GOLD analysis project Ga0209237, IMG submission 185820) | Grasslands soil microbial communities from the Angelo Coastal Reserve, California, USA - Sample 10_02_2013_1_40cm (SPAdes) (version 2) | ecosystem: Environmental > Terrestrial > Soil >...
ATACGCCCCTACGTTCCGGGCGCACACGCAGGTGCGCCCCTACGGGAATTGGGCAACCACAGGGGGTTGCCCCTACATCGGATGAAGAACCCCTCACCCGCACCCTCTCCCTCAAGGGGCGAGGGATTGTTAGGCGAGATTGCTTCGCTGCGCTCGCAATGACAGGGAGGGTCGCAATGACAAGGGGGCTCGCAATGACAGGTGCGGGCTATGTGCCCCCCTTCATCTGCGCGTCGATAAAGTCCTCGTATTCCAACTCGACACCACAGACCGTGCAGGCGATCGGCTCTCCAGGCGGAGGCGGGAGGACTTCGTCCTTCTGCAGCACTCCACGGCAGACGTGGTAGAAGTGACCGCGGGCATTTTCTTCATCTAGGGGATCAGAGATATACGCCAGGACCATAGAGAGGCAGTCTATAGACATCCGCAGCGTTTTTGCAATCCTGCGTCTCTTGGATGGGGCGCCTTGATTCTCTCATCGAAGATGCCTATCCTGAGCGCGTACAGTAGCGGAGGGTATTGAGTGGACAGCGGAACAGGCCCGTTACGTTCCTCCCAACTGTTTCCCAAAACGGTTAAGTTCAGCACGCTGGCTCTGCTTGCCATCCTGCTGGTCTCCCTGGGCAGTATTGCCAATCAAGCGTCCGTCGCGGCGTATCTTTCCTTCTTCGCGATCATCCTGCTCCAGGGGATCGAGTTTCTCTTCCCCATCTCCCCGGATGCGACCAGGACGGACCATCCCTGGCGGTTGGGAGTCCTCCGTGTCAGCATCGTGCTGCAAGTGTTGCTGGCCTCGCTGCTGGTCGCGGAGACGGGCGGAAGCGGGAGCATCTATGAATTGATCTATCTGCTCCCCATCGTCTCAGCGGCTACGATGTTGCCGGGGCGGGAGGTGGCAATCGTGGTCGGGAGCGCCGTGGCCGCGATGGTGGGGTTCATCGTGACCGGCAGCCCTCTGACTACTTCAATTACCCGCATCAAGGATGTCCAGGACGCCGTGGCGTCGATGGTCTACTTCACGATGGCCGGCATTCTCATCTACTTTTTGACGAAAAACGAACGGGATCAGCGCGTCCATTACCAGGCAATGGCCGCGGCGATGGCCGAAACCAATGTCGAGCTCCGGCGTGTCCAGGCGGAGTTGACCGAGCGCCTGGCGCAATTGGCCCATATGGAGGAGCGGGTCCAGCGCATCAGCCAGATGGCTGCACTCGGGGAACTGGCGGGCCAGGTTGCACATGAAGTGCGCAATCCTCTGGGAATCATCAAAGGGGCGACCGAGATGCTGGCGAAGCGCGTGTCCGATCCCGCCATGCAACGGCATATCGCCGTGCTGCTGGAAGAAGTCGGGCATTTGAACAAGGCGGTGGAAAGCGTGCTCCGCCTTGGGGCGCCTCTCCGCATCCAGGCCGACCGGGTGAACTTGCAAGATCTGCTCCGGGTGGTGGTACAGGCGGCTACGGCTGGGACGAGGCCTGGAAGTCACACCGTGCGGCTGCACTTCCCGTCGGATCCCCTCTGGATCAATGGTGATCGGGAGTTGCTGCGCCATGCGCTGGTGAATCTGGTGCGCAACGCGATCCAGGCGATGCCCACGGGCGGGACGGTGACGGTGTCGGCGCAGCCTGTCTCCGGAGACGGCCAGTTCCTGCTGACCATTAACGATACTGGCGTCGGACTGACCGCCGAAGAGCTCAAGCGGTTGGGCGAGCCGTTCTTCACCCAGCGATCGGGCGGCGTCGGGTTGGGATTCGCGCTGGCGCGCCGGATCGTGACCGAGCATGGCGGCACGCTGGACGCGAGCAGCACGCCTGGCCAGGGCACGACCGTTGCCATCAGGCTGCCCCCACACATCCTCGATCCGCCGCGCCGGTCCGTCGCGGGATCCGTGGCCCAAGGCTAAGGGACAAGGGTGACGATGGCGACGATCCTGGTTGTGGACGATGAGAAGAACTACCTCTGGATGCTGGAGGAGCTCTTCCAGGGCGAAGGCTACGAGGTCCTGACCTGCGAGCGGGCAGAGGAGGCCCTGCCGTTGCTGGCGGAAGGCCGCGTGGATCTCCTCTTGACGGACCTGCGCATGGCTGAGATGGACGGCATGGCCCTGCTCGGCCGCGTGCGGGAAATGTCTCCCGCCAGCTCCACGATCATCATGACCGCGTTCGGGACGGTCGAGCGGGCCGTCGAGGCGATGCGCCTCGGCGCCTACGATTTCATCCTCAAGCCGTTCAACCAAGCGGACCTCCTGCGCACGGTCGCGAAGGCGCTGGAACGGACGGTCCTGCTGCGGGAGAACCTCCGGCTCTCCCAGACACTCTCCCACCACTATCACTTTGACCAACTGATCGGGAAGAGCTCCCTGATGCAGGAAGTCTTCGAGAAGATCAAGCGCGTGGCGGGCTCCAAGAGTCCTGTGCTGATCACCGGCGAGAGCGGCAGTGGCAAGGAGTTGGTGGCGCATGCGATCCATTTCAATGGACCGCGGTGCGGCCGGCCCTTCCTCCCGGTCAACTGCAGCGCCATGACCGTGTCGCTGGCCGAGAGCGAACTGTTCGGCCACGAACGGGGCGCCTTCACCGGCGCCACCGCCCGGCACCTGGGGGTCTTCGAGCAGGCGGCCGGTGGGACGTTGTTCTTGGACGAGGTCGCCGAACTTCCGGTGGCGCTGCAGGCGAAGCTCCTACGTGTGCTCGATACCCAGGAGATCCGCCGGGTGGGCAGCGAGAAAGCGGTGTCCGTGGATGTCCGCATCCTGGCTGCCACCCATCGTGATCTCAAGACCGAAGTGCACGCCGGACGGTTCCGGGAGGACCTGTTCTTCCGGCTGAACGTCGTCCGAATCGACGTGCCGCCGTTACGCGATCGCGCCGATGACATTCCACTTCTGGCCGAGGCCTGTCTGAGAAATCTCGTGAAGGAAGGCGGAGTCCGCGGGACACGCTTTGCCCCGACTGCCATCGAGTTGCTGGTCCGCCATCCCTGGCCCGGCAACGTGCGGGAACTGGAGAATGTGGTGGCCCATGCCGCCCTGATGGCCAAGAGCGAGGAGATTCAGCCGGGCGACTTGCCGCTAGAGCTGACCGCGGCCAAAGAGTGGCTGGCTGCCTTGGATCGCCTTCTGCCGGCCAAGAGCCCGCTCGATGCCACGCTCACGGCGATCGAACGGCATCTTGTCCACCGTGCGCTGGCCCAGAGCAACGGGGTCCAGGCGAAGGCAGCGGAAATACTGGGAATCAGTCGTAGCCTCTTGCAATACAAGCTGAAAGTCCTTGGAGAACCAGAAAAACCTGCCACCTAAAAGCTCTCGATCTGTAAAAATTTTTTGACGGATATTCAAATTTCTTGACAGACCGTGACCCTCCGCGGCCTGACCCATCCCGTACGTTACGTGTAACTTACTGAAAAAGCTCACTATTTCTGAATGCGCTGATAATGCACCGTACGGCATGAACCCTGCGTAGTTCTCTTCGATTCTGAGGGTTGGGCAGCATAAGTGCAACTAAGACAGCCCATGGGGAAGTTCGGTGGAGGCTATGGGACGGACTAAAGCGTGAGCATTCTTTCAGTTCTTCAGTGGATTTGTGTGATGCCCGTCATCGTCGGGTCTGTCTATGTGGTTATCTGTCTCTTGTGCGTTGTCCGCTACCGATCACAGAAAGCCCAATCCTCTCCAACACCGGGCAGAGAATGGCCGCCAGTCACCATTCTGAAACCGGTTCACGGGCTGGAGAAAGATCTCGATAAAAATCTCCGCAGCGCCTGCCTTCAGGATTACCCAACTTATCAAGTGGTCTTCGCCGTCCAGGATGAGAAAGACCCCGCGATCCCCGTGCTCAGAGATCTCGAACGAGAGTTTGGCCCTCAACGGGTGTCTGTGGCCATCGAGCATCGCCAGGTCGGTACCAACGGCAAGATCAATAACTTGATCGGCAGTCTGATCCATGCACGTCATGAGATCCTGGTGATCAGCGATAGCGACGTCTATTTGAGGCCGGATTATCTGAAAGCCATTGTGTTCCCCTTAGCGGATCCGGACGTGGGGTTTGTCTGCACGTTTTTTATGGCAACTTCTGCAGACTCCTGGTTCGAGAAGATGGAGTTGCTCACGATGAACGCCGGCTTTTTCCCCGACACGGTGTTCGCTCATGTGACTGGAACGGCCAAGTTCTGCATTGGAGCGTCGGTGGCCCTTCGGCGTTCCACTCTCGATGCAATCGGGGGGTTGGAGAGCTTGGCAGACTATCTGGCTGAAGACTACGAGATGGGTCGGCGCATTTGGGAGACAGGCAAAAAGATGGCAGTCGCGCCCTATGTGGTGGGAATAACGGTTGACTGCAAGACGCCCTCCCAATGGTGGAGCCATCAGGTATATTGGGATCAAAACAGCTGCGTGGTTCGGCCTGGCGCATTGATCTCCACGTTGATCATCCGTCCTGTCCCATTTGCGCTGCTCTTCGCAGCAGCCAGGTTAGGGGATCCACTGGGGCTATCGGTCCTTGCAGGAGCCTTGGCGCTGCGCCTCGTCACCACGGCGGCGATTCTCGGGTGGGGGCTTCGGGATCGTGAAGGGCTGAAGAGCCTGCTGCTTCTTCCTTTCCGGGATCTGGCGGCTGTTGTCTCCTTGCTCCTCGCTTTTATGAAACCGACCACGGTCTGGCGCGACAAGGAATTTGTCCTGACCCGCGATGGACGCATGGTTGCACGGGAGAGAGCCTTGTGCGAAAGCTTATCGTCACCGGCGACGACTTCGGTCTCGCCGTTCCGGTAAACGAGGCGATCGAAGAAGCGCACCGCCGGGGGATCCTGACCACCGCCAGCCTGATGGTCGGAGCCGGGGCGGTAGCCGATGCGGTGGAGCGGGCCCGGCGACTCCCCACGCTGAAGGTGGGGCTCCATCTCGTGCTGGTTGAAGGACGCCCGGTCCTTCCCCCTCGCGAGATCCCTGATCTCGTGGACGGCCGGGGCGAGTTTTCAACCAGTCTTGTCGGCGCTGGTCTGAACTTTTTCTTCCGGCCCGGCGTGGGTCGGCAGTTGGAGGCGGAGATTCGCGCGCAGTTCGAGGCGTTCATGAAGACAGGGTTTCCCCTGGATCACGTCAACGCCCACAACCATATGCACTTGCACCCGACGGTCCTGGGCTTGATCTTGAAGGTCGGACGGGACTACGGCCTCACAGCCGTCCGCGTTCCCTATGAGCCGTTGCTTGCGTCGTGGCGTGCGTCAGGAACGGCATTTTTCTCCCGAGCCGCCTCTTGGTTGTTCCTGAGGCCTTGGAGCAAGCTGTTGCAAGCGCGCTTGAGGCACGCCGGCGTGCGTTCGAACGACTATGTCGTCGGCTTGCACGACAGCGGGCAGATGGACGTGGATCTCGTGCTGCGCATGCTACGCCACCTACCGCACGGCGTCACAGAGATGTATTTCCATCCCGCAACGCGCCGCTGTCCTGAAATTGATCGCACCACGCCGACCTACCGGCATGAACGGGAATTCGAAGCGTTGGTCAGTCCAGCGGTCCGCGAGGCCATCGCGGCGGCAGGCTTCCAAAGAGTCGCGTTTAGCGAGATGTAACGTAGGTGCCGAGTTCCGAGCATGGAGCGTTGAACCGAGCACGAGGAACACGATGACGCGGTATCTGGTGACAGGCGGAGCCGGTTTTATCGGCTCGCACGTGGTGGAGGCGTTGCTGAACCGAGGAAAGCGAGTCCGGGTGCTGGACAACTTCTTCACGGGGAAGCGGGAGAATCTCGAGGCCGTACGCGGCGACATGGAGCTGATCGAAGGGGACGTGCGCGATGGCGGGCTCTGTCGGGAGGCCATCGGCGGGATCGACGCCGTCATTCATCTCGCGGCGCTCCACGAGGTGGTCCGCTCCGTGGAGTGTCCGCTGGAGACCCATGAGGTGAACGTCACGGGCACGTTGAACCTGCTGGCGGCCGCCCGCGAGGCGGGCATCCAGAAGTTCGTGTTCGCCTCGTCCTCGGCCGTGTACGGGGAGAATCCGGTGATCCCGCGATCCGAGCGCATGCTGCCGTCTCCCACCGCCTCGCCCTATGCGGTCAGCAAGCTCGCCGGGGAGCATTACTGCCAGATGTTCTGGTCTCTCTACGGCCTCGACACGGTCTGTTTGCGCTTCTTCAACGTCTACGGTCCCCGGCAGGATGCGGCCTCGACCTATGCCGCGGTCATCCCCAAATTCATCTCCCTCCTCCTGGCCGAGTCGGCGCCGACGATCTACGGGGGTGGCGAGCAGTCGCGCGATTTCACCTTCATCGCGGATTGCGTGTCGGCGGTCCTGGCCGCCTGCGAGGTCCCCGGCCTGTCCGGGATGGTGCTCAACGTCGGCACCGGCCACCGGACGACCGTGAACGAGTTGTGTGCAATTCTACAGAAGATTCTGCACACGGACCTCTCGCCCACCTATGCGCCGCCCCAACCAGGGGATCTGCCTCACGATCAGGCCGATATTGAACAAGCGCAACGCTTTCTGAGGTATCGCCCGCAGTACGATCTCCTCCGCGGGCTCCACGAGACGATCCGGCACATGCGCCTTGCACAGGTCCTTGCCAAGTCCAGAGTGTAAAGGAGAGAACGATGAAGACCTTGCTCTTAAATCCCCCCTCATTCGAGATGTTCGACGGTGGTGCCAGTTCGCGCTATCAGGCCACCCGTGAGATTCCTTCCTTCTGGTATCCGGTGTGGCTGGCCTATTCGGCGGGGATGATCAAAGACAGCCGGCTCTTGGACGCGCCGTCCCATAGCGTGAGCCCGGAGGAGACGATCAAGATCGCCACCGAGTACGAGTTTCTTGTGCTCTTCACCAGCACCGCGGGGTTTAAGAGCGATGCCAAGCTGGCCGAGGCGATCAAAGCGGCCAACCCCACGATCAGGATCGCCTTCGTCGGCCCGCACGTGACCGTCCAGCCGGAGCAAAGCCTGAAGGCCACGCCGGCGATTGATTTCGTGGTCAGACGGGAATTCGACTACCCGGTGGCGGAGTTTGCCGGGGGAAAGAAGCTGGAGGAGATTGCCGGCATCAGCTTCAGCAAGGATGGACGCATCGTCCACAATCCGGATCGCCCGCAGATCGAGGATCTCGATGCCCTGCCCTTTGCGGTGGATGTCTATAAGCGGGACCTCGACATCACGCGCTACAACATTCCCTATTTGAAGCACCCCTACGTGGCCTTCTACACGTCCCGTGGATGCCCGGCGCTGTGCACCTTCTGCCTCTGGCCGCAGACGATGAGCGGGCACCCCTGGCGGACCCGCGGCATCTCCAACGTGGTCGAGGAGGTGAAGCGCTGCCTGGAGTATTTCCCCCAGGCGAAGGAAATTTTCTTCGACGATGACACGTTTCCCTGGGCCAAGGACCGCACGATTGAGATCTGCAAGGCTTTCAAGCCTCTGAAGTTTACCTGGTCCTGCAACTCCCGGGTGACGGCGGGCTACGAGACCTTGAAGGCGATGAAAGAGGCCGGGTGCCGGTTGCTGATCGTCGGGTTCGAGTCCGGCGATCCGCAGATTCTGAAAAACATCAAGAAAGGCGCTACGGTCGAGCAGGCACGCGAGTTCATGAAACATTGCCGGAAGCTGGGCCTCGTCGTGCACGGCGATTTTCAGGTCGGGCATCCAGGGGAAACGCCGGAGACGATCGAGCGGACCATTCAATTTGCCATGGAGCTCGATCCGGAAACGATCCAGGTCTCGATGTCCCACCCGTATCCCGGCACGGAGTTCGACGCCTACCTGAAGAAGCACAACTATGCCGTGGACACGGTGATGACGGACGAGGGGGGACACCAACTGCCTGTGTTCCAGTATCCGGGGCTGAGCCGGCGGGACATCATGCACGCGGTCGAGCAGTTCTACGACCGGTATTATTTCCGCCCCCACGTCATTTTCCGGATCTTGCGCCGGGCGGTCTTTGATGGCAACGAAAGAAGCCGGCTCTACGTGGAGGCCAAAGAGTACCTCAAGGTCCGCGCGCAACGGAAGCGTTTCGTCAAAAGCCAGGCGACGGCCTGATGCAACGGTGGACTGAACGGATAAGGATTATTGCTCTCTTGGCGGTTGCCATCTTCAGCCAAGCGGTGGGCAATGTGCTGTTGAGTCAGGGCATGAAGCTCATCGCAGGAGAGAGCCAACTGACCTGGAACAATTGGGTCTCCATATTCTTGCAGGCTGTCCAGAGTCCTTCGATTTTGCTCGGAGTCGGATTCTATGTCATTTTTTTCGTGCTCTTCGCGGCAGCCCTGTCCAGGGCAGATTTGAGTTTTGTGCTGCCGGCTATCTCATCCGAAGTGGTCATCAACGTCGCGTTTGCCGACTACTTCTTGAACGAAACTGTCTCCGCGATACGATGGATCGGAGTCCTGTTGATTTCCGTCGGAGTCGGCCTGGTGGTGCAATCCTCGCCGAGAACGTTCGGGATTGCGGGCGGCCAGGACACCATGGCGGAGGGTGGCAGGTGAAAACGGCAATTCTGATTGCGATCATTGTGCTCGCCGATTCGGTAGGAGATGTCCTGCTCACCAAAGGCATGAGGCAGGTGGGCGAAGTGTCCACCTTTGCGCCGAGAGCGCTTCTGGCGATCGCCCGTAGGGCCATTCGCAATCACCACTTTCTCGCCAGCATTGTGTTCATGGTCACCCACTTTGTCGGGTTTCTTGCGGTCCTGTCCTGGGCTGACCTCAGTGTTGTGTTTCCTGCAACCACGTTGGTCTACGTCATTGGCACCCTTGCGGCCAAGTTCATCTTGCAGGAAACGATCTCCACGCATCGCTGGGCGGGGACGATGCTCGTCTGTCTGGGCGTGGGGTTGGTGTCGCTCCCGTGAATCAAGTGTCAGCGAAACTGATAAGGAGCGGTGAGACCTTGGAAAGTGTGAAACAGGACATCGCGCCGGGCCGGCGTGTGCCGGCTGCGAAGATCCAGTTTCTGCCAGAAGACCGGGCCTGGATCGCCGAAAGGATCCAGGACGTGCTGGCCACGGGGCAATTGACGCTGGGCAAATACGGCGCCGAGTTCGAGCAGCAATTCGCCAAATTCTGCGGAGTCCGGCATGCCATCGCCGTCAACAGCGGCACCAGCTCCTTGGAGATCATCCTGCGCGTGCTCGGCGTCGAGGGAAAGGAAGTCCTCGTTCCCACCAACACGTTCTTCGCTACCGCTGCGGCGGTCGTGCACGCCGGGGCACGTCCGGTGCTTGTGGATATGGATCCGGAATCCTTTGCCGTGCGGCCAGAAGACGTGGAGAAGAAGCTCACGCCCAAGACGGCTGGCTTGATCGTGGTGCACATCGGTGGGATCGTCTCCCGGCGCATCGGGGAGTTGCAAGAGCTGGTCCGTAAGAAAGGGCTTTGGCTGGTGGAGGATGCCGCCCATGCGCACGGCTCCTCCTACCGAGGCGTGAAAGCCGGCACGTTCGGGCTTGCCGGCGCCTTCAGTTTTTATCCAACCAAAGTCATGACCTCCGGGGAGGGAGGGATGATCGTCACCAATGACGATCGCATCAACGAAGAGGCGCGGATCTATCGGGACCAGGGCAAGGCAAGCTTCACGCAGAACGCGCACGTCCGGATGGGGTACAACTGGCGCATGTCCGAGCCCCACGCCATCATCGGTCTGAAGCATCTGGAACGCCTGCCGGCCATGATCGCGGACCGGCAAAGGATCGCCGCGATCTACGACGAGGGCTTCAGGGGATTTCGGAATCTCAGCCGCGTGCAGGTGCCGGCCGGCGGGGCGTGCAATTACTACAAGTATATCGCCGTGCTCAAGGAGACGCGGGACCGCAGGGAGCTCAAAACGCTCCTGAAGGATCGCTACGGGGTGTCCCTCGCGGGGGAAGTGTACGAGGAGCCGCTCCACAAGCAACCAGTGTTCGAGAAGTATCGGTCGGGGCCGTTGCCCGTTGCGGAAGACTACTGCGCGCGGCACATATGTCTGCCGATCTTTTCAGGCATGGAGGAAGGGGATGCACACCAAGTACTGGGTGCATTACGAGACGTGATCGGATAACAAGGGGTGTTCCAATGGCTAAAGTCGTGGTGACAGGGGGAAGCGGGTTCATCGGCTCGCATGTGGTGGATGTCCTGATGGAGGCGGGGCATCAGGTGACCGTCGTGGATCACCGGGTGCGGCCGCATCGCCAGGATGTCGGGTATGAGGACGTGGATCTCATGGACCTCTCGTCGGTGCTGGCGGCCACCAAGGATGCCGAGCACATTTTTCACTTGGCGGCGGTCTCCAACGTCAATTATGCACACAAGTACCCGGTCTACACCACGGCGTTGAATGTGGTGGGAACGGCGCATGTGCTGGAGGCGGCGCGGCTCAATGGCGCCCGCCGGCTGTACCTCGCCTCGACCGTCTGGGTTTACAACGGGTGCCCGCAGAACGGAGGCGCCTTGCAGGAGTCGACGCCCTTCTATTTGGACGGCGCCGGGCATATCTATACCTCGACCAAGATGGCCAGCGAGATGGTCTGTCACAATTACAGCCAGCTCTACAAAGTCCCCTTTACCATCCTTCGGTACGGCATCCCCTACGGGCCCCGCATGCGGGAAGAGCTGCTCATTCCCATCTTCATCAAGAAGGCGCTCACTGGACAGCCCCTGAGCGTGTCGGGCAGGGGAGAGCAGTACCGGAATTTCGTGTACGTGCGGGACATGGCCGAAGCCCACGTCCTGGCCATGAAAGACTCCGCCGTCAATCAGACTTACAACCTCGAAGGTCCGCGAAAGGTCACGGTCTTGGAAGTGGCGGAAGGGATCCGGAAGGCGATCGGGGACCATGTGAAGATCGAGTTCGTGCCGGCGCGCCCCGGCGACTTCGGTGGCAAGGAAGTCTCGGCGGGAAAGGCCAAGCGGGAGCTCGGATGGTATCCGACCGTCTCGTTCGAAGACGGGCTGAAACGGACTATAGATTGGTTCCGCCAAAAATGGAGTAACTAGCATCTCCGGGTGGCATGATCTTACCTGTCGACAAATCCTCCTCGCTCTCTCGCCTACTCGCTTTCTGGTGGGTGCTGTTCGTGATCATCCAGCAGACACAACGACTATTTTTGTTTCCTGAGACCGCCGCATTGGAGTGGCCGACGACCGGCCTTCTGATGAGAACACTGGGCGCTGGTCTCGTGGGCGATATGATCAGCGCGACAGGCGCCGTTGCCGTCGCGGCCGTTCTCGGCGTTCTGCTCAGCATCCCGGCCTCTCGATTGAGTAAAACGGCCAAGAGAAATGGCGGGTACACGACGAGATTGAACGTAGCGCTGGCGGTGGTTGGCGGCCTGTTGTTGGTGATCCTGATTGTGGACGTCGGATATTATGGCTTCAGCCAACAGCACGTGAACTTCGTGTTCTTTGAATATCTGGATGACCTGCTGCACACGTCCGGCAATGAGACGGGGGCGTCCCAAGCTGCGGAGCAGACCGTTGCCGAACTGGAGGACGGCGAAAAATGGGGCGTATGGATCGGGACCTTTCTGTTGCTTGAAGGCTTAGCCATAGCGGGCTGGTGGGTTGCATTCAAGCAAAAGATTGGACCGATGCTGGCTCGATGGGACACTCAGCGACCTGTTGTGGCATCTGTGGCGCTGGTGACAGCCGTCGTGAGTGGAGCGGCTGGGCTAGGCCCGTTCGATCAGTCTTGGTCCCCTCGCACGGCAACCGACAGCGAAGCCTATTTCAACCTGGCGCAGAATCCCCTTCTCTTCGCGCGAGAGCCGTTGCGTGACGCCTTTCTGTCACAATGGTCCTGGATGCCACGCCGTATGCCTGGAGCGATCAAATTCGAGGAAGCTGTGCAGGTGGCCCAGGAAGCGCTGGGACGGGGAGCAAGCTTTCCCTTTCCTCAGTATCCGTTGGTAAAAGAAACCAACGAGCGCGTCGAGGTTCGTTTTGATGAGCCGGTCAATGTGGTGTTGATTTTTGTGGAAGGGTTGGACAGGCGATATCTCGATCGAACCATTGACGTCTCGGTGGATTCGAAACAGCCACTCGCTCCAGGTACGCCATCGGGTCGGTCCATTCGTCTCACGCCCTTTCTCGACCGCTTGAAGGACGAGAGCCTCTACTTCGCAAACTTCTTCAGCAATGGGGTAGCGACGACGAGAGGCCTCTTCTCGACATTCTGTTCTTACTATCCGCGTCAAGGAACAGCGGCCATCAAGACCCGATACGAGCAAGACTATTTGTGTTTACCTTCCCTTCTGCGGAAGGGCGGGTTCAGAACGGAGATGGTCATCAGTCTGGATAGCGACATACCAGGAATACAGCCATTCATGGCACGGAATGGTCTCGACCGCCTTTACGGCGAGAGTGACTTCCCGGCAGATGCCGAGCGGCTTGGCGTGGGTCTCACGGATGGCGCTCTTTTCGACTTCATGCGAACGCGGATCGCCGCCTTGCAGGCTCGCGGAGGACCGTTTTTCCTCGCCGCGCTCACCGCCAGCATGCACCATCCGTTCACCATTCCCTTGCGGCATCCGGAGGTGCAGGCTCTGCAACATCACAGAGACCGCTACGTCGCGGCGCTTCGCTACTTCGACTTAGAGTTCGAGACTTTTTTTACGTCACTGCAGCGAGACGGGCTGCTCAGGAACTCAATGGTGATCGTCTTAGGGGATCACGGTCGCCATGAACCGGTTGGGACGACGGACATCGAGCGGCAAGGCGGCCGTTTTCTCGTGCCGTTGTTCATCTGGGCGGACGAGTCGCTTCGCACGCCGGACACCTATCGCCCTCGCCATATTGAGAGGATCGCCAGCCAGGTCGACCTCGGGCCGACCATCCTTGCCCTCAACGGCATGATGCCTCGCATCTCCCCGTTTGTCGGGCGGGATCTCAGTTGTCTCTTCGTCCGCGATTGTCTTTCCGATAATACGGCCTACCTCAGCAGTGTCTATGACGATCTGATCGGGCTGGCTGATCAGGATGGTCTCTGGCTCTACTCCTTTCGGAGAGAGTTGTTCCATCAAATCGACTTGAAACTGAAGGGTCAGGCACGGCCGCTCACCGTTACGGCTACGGACGTCGCTCCGCGCTACCGTCGCCTGCTTGCTCTCTATCTCACCACCAACGTGCTGCTCGAGAAGAAACAGATTTGGTCATGGAAAGATTTGGAAGAGGAACTATAGAACGGCCTCGGTAACGTTCTTCTAAGTCCGCTGCCCCTGTTTTTCTTGACCTACCTGCCTAAAAAGAAGTAAATAGGAGCCGCACGTCAAGAGCCACATGTCTTGAGGAGACCGCTGGCGATGGATCACAAAAATCGTGGTACGTTGCGTTTGGTGCTTGAAGAGGGCGGGCCTGGTGTCTGCACGTTCGCCATTAACAACGCCTGCAACGCACGTTGCGGGTTCTGCAATTTCGCCTTGGACAAGCTGCCGCGCGAGGACTGGGTCTATGTCTCACGCAAAGGGGCGTTGGATGCGCTGGATATCTTGTATGCCCAGGGGATCCGGTACTTGGTGATCACGGGTGGCGAGCCCACGATGCATCCCGACCTCGGCGTCATCGTCAAGCGTGGGGCGGATCTAGACATGAAGGTGATGCTCGTCACCAACGGAGGTCTCCTGCGGCCAGAGCGGATCCGGGATCTGGTCACCGCCGGCATCTCCAGTTTCATCATCTCCATTGATGCTGCCACGGTGGAAAGCCACGAGCGCAATCGCGGACTGCCAGGCGTATGCGAAAAAATTCGTGAGGCCAACCGCCAATTGAAAGAGCTGAAGATCCACGCCACCGCGTCAGTAACTATGAGCCGGCTGGTGGATTATGAAGCGCTACCGGGTTTTCTGGAGTCACTGGGCTTCACCTCCGTGACGTTTTCATACCCGCTTCGCCAGCTGGGATCGAGTTTTCTCGGATACTCGGACTCGCACCTGGTGGACTTCACCAATGAAGAGCTTGACGAGGCCTTTGAGCGGATCAAGCGCCTCAAGAAGCGGTTTCTGGTTTTGAATCCGACTCCCTCACTCGAGGAAATGCAGCGTTTTGTGAAACACGAGACGCAACGTTTTCCTTGCCTGGGCGGATTTCAGTACTTCCACCTTGATTGGCATCTTATGCTGTGGCGGTGCCATTATTGGGAGAAGCCGATGTGCTCGATTTACGAGTTCGATGGCTCGCAGCGAATCCGCGATGGGTGCACGCGGTGCATGATCGACTGCTATCGCGACTCAAGCGTCATGCAGTACGTCGGCGTCTCCGTCCATGACGCCTACCAGGCCCTCCGCGCCGGGAAGCTGGGTGAGGCTGCCAAGGCCCTCGCGCGCCCGGCTAACCTAGGTTCGTTGCGCGCGATCCTCGAAGAACTTCCCTGGCTACTGCGGTTCTGATAACGAATGTCTCTCCGTAGCGGACTGCGCCAGCTGAGGTGCCTGCTCTCAGCATTTTGGCTTTGTCTGTTCACCGGGCCTCTAGCCACCACCGACTCCATCGCTTCAGACGAGCCGGCTTCCACACATCATCATGAGCGTTCAGCAGCCACCCAGCACGAACCCGTGTATGAGAAGCTTCCCCCGTCCGGGTTGTCGCCGGAAGAGGATTTGGAATACTCGCGGTTCATGCACCATTCCTCGGGTGTGACGGTATTGGTCATTGGTGCGCTGTTGTTACTAGATCGGTGGACCGCTCACCGGCATCGGCTGCTCAGGGTCGGCAGCGGCTTGACTTGGCTGGCGTTTGGAGCCTTCTTATTTGTCTTCAGCGACTTAGAAGCTTGGCCGATCGGTCCGGCTGGGTTTGTCGAGAGTTTTTCTCTGTCCACGACCCACGAGTGGATTCAGCATCATCTCCTTTCCATGATTCCCATGGTGCTCGGAATCTACACGATGCTGTTTGGTTGGAAGGAACCCAGGCCTCTGTGGAGGTACCTCGCGGCCAGTATCGCGATGCTAGGAGGAGCTGCCCTCTTAATCCACCAGCATTTGGATCATCCGGGCATCGATTTCGTGAACATCCAGCATCGTTTCTTTGCCCTCACATCCTTCTTCATCGCTGTGAGCCTGGCACTGGAGGGAAGCGCGCGGTTCGCATGGAAAGGAAAGCCCTACCTGCTTCCCGCCGGGCTTCTGCTCCTGGGCGTCCAGTTAGCCCTCTACGTCGAGTGACGCCTGAACACAGGCCTGCTCAGGACGGTGTGTTGCTTTGCATGAAACGGCGGTCGGCGGTGGCATCCTGATCCGCTGGCTTGGTGTCCCATGGTGCCTTCTCTTCTTTGGGCTTGCTCATCCTGCGCCTGCTGCGGAAACGGATGCGCCGTCGGAGGGACGTCTGGCGGTGAAGGCCGAGAGCGAACAAACAGGAACCGTTCCTCCGGAACAAACCGGAAGTGCTCCTCGCAAGGAAACAGTACCTGGGGAAGCGACTGAGACGGTCTCGGAGGACGTGCGTCCCAAACAGGAGCATGTTTTAAAGACCCTGCCCGCAAAAGGCGGCTACACGGTGATCCCGCTGCCCGCCTTCGCCTACACCCGTAATGAGAACTACTGGATTGGCGCGCTGGTGCCGATCCTGAGGGCAAACGACAAGGAGGAAATCGAAGACATCTTCGCGCCGCAGTACCTGCATAATAAGTTCATCGGCGAGAGCTTTTCCCTCAACTACTACGGATACCGCCACGAAACCGTTCAGTATCGCGCGATCGCCTCCTACGCCTCGAAAGTCGAGCGGACTTTCGAGTTGGGGTATAAGAACACGGGGGCCGGTGGAGGGCGCTATATCCTGGCGGCCGAGGGCAACTGGTTCAAGAACGCCTTCGCCCGTTTCTTCGGCATTGGGAACCGGAGGTCCGAACAGGACGAGACGACCTATACCTCGCGGGAAGCGAACATCAGGCTCAGCGCCGGCCTCAACCTGGGTCAGAACTTTTCCGTCCTCTGGACGGAGCGCTACCGCAATGTCCGGGTCGATGACGGGGTGATCCCGTCGCTGCCCCAGACGAAAGTGCAATTTCCCACCCTCGAAGGCATCGATGGCGCGCAGATCTTCGGACACCGCCTGACGGCCCTGTACGATAGCCGCGATAATCTGCTCACCCCGGTGCAAGGGACATACGCCTCTGCCTACTTTGAACTCGCCCACAACCTCATTCACGACGAGCCAGACCGGTGGTTCCGGGTGGCCATCGATGCCCGGCATCTGATTCCCCATGCCTCGGGGCGCATGGTCTTCGTGGGCCGCTTTCTGTTTGACCATGTCTTCAGCCAGGGCGTCCCCTTCTACGAGCGGCCGACGCTGGGCGGGGAGAACACGCTGCGCGGGTTTGGCTTGAACCGGTTTGTCGACGACAATCTGTACCTGGTCAACCTCGAAGAACGCATTCGCATATACGAAAAGCGGATATTCGATAATCCCATCGAGTTGGAGGCGGCCCCGTTTCTGGATTTCGGACGGGTGAATAGAAATTTCATCGATCGCCTGCAGCGGACGCAGTTCAACCCCGGCGTTGGAATCCGCGCCCTCTCCCGGCCCAACGTCGTGGGCCGATTGGACGTGGGGTACGGGAAGGACGGCGGCAATGTTTTCGTCGGGCTGGATTATCCCTTTTAGCGTGGGCCGGCGACTGTGAGCGCGTACCGTTTCCTGCCGTTGCTCGTTGCATTGTTCCAAGTTGCCCTCCCGGCGACCGCTTGGGCGGTCTGCACGGTGGAGCGGGCGCTGCCCGGCGAGCCCGCGCTCTTCGTCAGGCACTTCAGCTCGGAGTGTACCAGGGCGGATCGCGCCGCGCAGGCGGTGCCGGCGGGCGAGATTCTCGAGGCCCTGAAAACCGGCAAGGGCGTGTCCATCCAGAACGGGGTGGTCTCTGGCGATCTGCTGCTGACCCGCCTTCCGACGGTGCCGCTGGCATCGGTCCCCCTGCCGCCCCCGGTGCTCGCGACCATGGCGGGATCTTCCGTCACCGAGGCCCGCGTGATCCGCGGGCCGTTCGTGATCCGAGATTCAGTCTTCGACGGTTTCCTTGACACCCAGCTCAAGCCCGACATGGTCGAGCATCGGATGCTGGGCGACATGGTGGTAATCCAGGGACCCGTCGCGTTCCACGGCACCACCTTCACGAAGAGCGTGGACCTCTCCCGGACGATCTTCCTGGCGCCGGTGGACAGCTCCGAGGCCGTGTTCCTAAGCAACGCGTTCTTCCTCACGTGCATCTTCGACAAAGCGGCGAGCTTCGAGAAGACGGCGTTCGCCGGGCACACCCGCTACTATCGGGCGGTCTTTCACGAACCGGTCACGTTCCTGCGCGCCGGGTTCAGCGGGCTGACGAATTTCCTCGCGGTCACGTTCAAGAAGGAGTCGAGCTTCTCGCGCGCCTATTTCAAGATGGGCACCGGGTTCTCGGGCAGCAAGTTCGAAGGGATCTCGGACTTCTCGGAGGCCGTGTTCGAGAAGAACGTCTTCTTCATGCATGCCGTCTTCGTCGCGGATACCTACTTCCGGCGCGCCACGTTTCGCGGCGAAGTCAACTTCTCCGACGCCGCTTTCAAAGCCAAGGACGACTTCGCCAAGGTCTTCTCCCAGCAGGAGCCCAACTTCACCCGCGCCAAGTTTGCCAACCCCCGCTCCTCTGCCGGGTTCGAGAACCCCGTGTTTCTGGCCATCGTGGGGACGGCTCTCCTGATTTTCCTGATCGCCTTCATCATGATCCTGAAAAAGGGGTAGCGCCCACTATATCTTGAAGCCCGACTTGCCTTTTGCCCTAAATCTGGTATATTCAGGCCTCTATGGCGGAGAATTGTGACACCGGTTTCGATCCGGCGGAGGACTCCTATCGTATTCGCCTGAACGAGTTCGAGGGTCCGCTGGACCTCCTGCTGCATCTGATCAAGAAGGATGAGATCAACATCTACGACATCCCAATCGCGACGATCACCAAACAGTACCTCGACTACATCAAAATGATGAAGTCGCTGAACTTGGTCGTCGCTGGCGAGTTTCTGGTGATGGCGGCCACGCTGATCCACATCAAATCGCGGATGCTACTGCCAGTTGAATCCGACGGGGACGACGAGGACGAGACAGACGAAGACCCCAGGGCCGAGCTGGTCCGCCGGCTCCTGGAATACAAGCGGTTCAAGGAGGCGGCTGGCGAGTTGGTGCAGCGCGGCCAGCAGTGGCGGGAGGTCTTCGGCCGTCAGCCGATTGTCGACGCGAGCGGTCAGGGTCTGCACGGGGATGAGGACGGCGCACTGCTGGAGCTGACGCTGTTCGACTTGGTGGATGCCCTGCAGGGAGTGCTGCAGCGGGTTCCGGCGAAGACGCTGATCGAGGTGACGGCCGATCACCTGACGGTCAAGGACCGCATGAATTACATCCTGGAGCGGCTGGAGCACGAGCCCGCCCTGCCGTTTGAGGCCCTGTTCTCGCCCGACGAAGGGCGGCTGGTCGTGATCGTCACGTTCTTGGGCTTGCTGGAGTTGATGCGGATCAAGCTGGTTCGCGTCTTTCAGGCCGAGGCCTTCGGGCCCATCCTCCTGTTCCGGACGTTCCTGCCGGTGGGGGTCGAGGATGCAGACGCTGAGGAGAATGCACTGTGATGACACCGGAAACGGTAGAGGCCGAGTTGGAACGCGACGGCCCCAACGGAAATGGGAACGACAACACCAGCCCCTTGTCGGGGCTGAAGGGCATCCTCGAAGCGATCCTCTTCGTGTCCGGAGAGCCCCTCTCCGTGGACCGCATGCTAGGGGTGGTCGAGGGCGTGTCCCGCGCAGAGCTGGTGAGCGCCCTGCAAGCGCTCAAGGCCGACTATGCGGTGGAGGGGCGAGGGCTACAACTAGTGGAAGTCGCCGGTGGATTCCAGATCGCCACGCGGCCGGACTGCGCGCCCTGGATCAAGCGGCTGGAGAGGGCCAAGGAGAGCGCCAGGCTGTCGCGCTCGGCCATGGAGACACTGGCCATCGTCGCCTACAAGCAGCCGGTAGTCCGCGCCGAGATCGAGCAGATCCGGGGCGTGGATTCCGCGGGCGTGCTGAAAACGCTCCTCGAACGCCGGCTGATCCGCATCGTCGGGCGGAAAGACGCCCCCGGCCGTCCCATCATGTACGGGACGACGAGGCAGTTCCTGCAGGCGTTCGGGCTGAAGGACCTGGCGGACCTGCCAGCGCTCCGGGACATCAAGGAACTCAAAGAAGCCGAGCAATTCACACTCCCGACCCCGGACGTGGACGCCGAGGCCTCTTCTGAGAAAGGCCGGAGTTCCACGTCTGAGACCGAGTCCAGGGGCGTATAACGGCGCTCAGGGCGTTCGTGGAGTCTCAGGGGGAGACGTCGCTGGTTGAGGTGCCACTCGGCTCTTTGGCATGACCGCCACGCTGGTGCAGGTGCCCGCGACCTCGTCCACGTGGTGGTCCACGATCTTGACATCCTGAAGTAACTCGTTGACCGTTTCCTCACGCACCACCTCAATATCCTGTTCGGCAGGCGCTCCTGTGCGCTCACGCACGCGATCCACGGCGTGTTCCTTCACCCAGACGCGGATTTGCTTGGCCAGCTCGGCGCGGGCAGCGAGTTCTGAGACACGCCGGCAGACCAGGCGACCCTTGGACAGGTCGCCCTGGCCAGTGCCCATCAGGTACTGGTCAGCAGGATATGGCAACGCGATGGCAGGTGGCTGGACTGCAGGCTCCTTTCCCTGCGGCGGTTGCTGTTCCATCTTGTGCAGTTCTTGGAAGAGTTGATTCGAGCCTTGTTGGGGAGACGCGGACTGCTCTGCGGCGCTTAAGCAAACGGGACAGAACAGCATCGCGAGACAGAGGGAGAGCCCCTTCCAGCTTGCCTTACGAGTCTTACCGTGTGCGCTCATAACCTCTTTATACAACTCCTTCCGCACTCTGCAGTCAAACGGTCTTAGCGTCTGCGTTGGCCACCCTCACTGGAGTGTTGGGGGCTGGTCCTGGGCGCCTGACGCGATAGCGCAAAAGGCGCGCGCGACACATGGTGGGGCGGGTGCGGATGGATCTGGTTGAGCGTCGGTGGGAGGGGACGTGGTGACGGAGACTGCGCGAGCTGCGGGGGCCTGGATGGAGAACTTGTCGGCGCGGGCGGTGCGGGCGGCGCAGGCTGGATCTGCTGAAGAGTCGGTGGTGGTGAACTTGCCGATGACGGGAGCTGGGGCCGTGCAGGCGGCTGAGCCTGCGCAGGAGTGCGGGGTGGTACGCTCGCAAGCGGTGGCTGGGGCGGCACAGAGGGCCCCACTGGGATGGTGATCACCCGCTGGATGATGACGAGGTGCGGATTCATGGGGTTCACCTGTCCTGCCTGGACAAGGAGGCCTTGCACCTGCCCCAGTCCGATCCAAGGGCTGGGGTGCACGACCGGCGTGACCAACACCCAATCCGTCCAGGCCTGAGAGACGAGCGCATCGGCTTGGAGATTGTTCAGCACTTGTTGGCGTTGCTGGCTGGCAGTCTGGACCTGGTCCGGCGTTGCCGCGGTCGTCAGGGCCTGGTTGGCCGCCTCCAATTGCTGGTGGAGTTGGTCCACCTCGGTCTTGAGGGTTACGAGCTCACGCCGGGCATCCTCGTTTTGGCGCAGCGCGGCAATGGCCTGCACGACGTCGTCCGGATCCACCTGGGCGGTCAAGTCCACGCGAAGCACCACCGTGTCTCCCTCGAGGCGGGTGTTGATCTGCTGATCGAGGACCAAGATCAGGCCCGCCGTGTACGTCCGGATCTCGTCTGAAGTCACATCCAGGTTGGTGACCACGGTGACACTCTCAAGGTAGGTCGCAACCTGTTCGAGGGCGTGCCGCTTGGCAGCCTCGGTCGCCAGGCGCACCGCATCCTCGCGGGTATCGCGGGGCCCCATACGGTACTCTCCGTCTGCGGTCACGGTCCGCGTTTCCGCGGCGGTGGGTTCCACACAAACGCTGCTGAGGCTGAAGCAGATGAGCAGGAGGGCGGTGAGGGAGTGCCCTCGCTGTCGTGGAAGCAGGTGTGTGGTCTTAGTAGTCATCGCCTGTAGTAAGGATAACACAGTTGGCTGGTTACGTGGAGTTCTGCTAAGCTTGGTATTCTTCTTGCCTTCTGGCTGGGTGGAGGAGCACTGACCATGGGAAAGGACATGACTCGCTTCGTGAAGCGCAAACCCCTCCGTGAGGTGCTGGTTGAGCAGGGCTTAGTCGCGGGGCCTCAACTTGACGCGGTCCTCGGCAAGTTGGAGGACGGACGCAGGCCGCTCGGGCAGGCGTTGGTGGCGGAGGGCCTCCTCTCCGCGGAGCAGTTGGGCCGGGCGCTGGCGGCCCAGTACGGCTTGTCCTATGAGCCCTTGACCGAGTACCGGGTGGACCCCAGGTTCTATCAAACCATCCCCGTTGAATTGATGTATCGCCATCCGTTTGTGCCGCTCGCCGAGCAGGATGGCCTGCTTATCGTTGCCATCCACGATCCCGGCAATCTGCCGGCCCTGGACGAATTGGAGCTGCTGCTGAAGCGCCCCCTCCGGCTGGTGGTCAGCACCAAGGACGCGATTCTGGCGGTCTTGACCCGGAGCGAAGGGTCGAGCCAGGCGTTGAAGGATATTGAGGCAGACTATCGGCCGATCTTGCTCCGGGAGGACGAGCGGGGCGACGAAGTGCTGTCTATCGAGAAGATCGCCAAGGACCAGAGCCCAGTGGTCAAGCTCGTGGATACGATCATCTTGAACGCGTTGCAGCGGCGGGCGAGCGATATTCACGTGGAGGCCAGCGACCGGGCGGTACATGTCAAGTATCGGATCGACGGGATCCTGACGCCGGCGCTCGATCCGTTGGACCTCAAGCTCCATGCGCCCTTGATCTCGCGAATCAAGGTGATGTCGGAGCTGGACATCGCCGAACGGCGCGTGCCCCAGGACGGGCGGTTCCGGATCCGGCTGGACCGGAAGACGGTGGACTTTCGCGTCTCGATCCTGCCGAGCGCGTTCGGGGAAGTCGTGGTGGTCCGCATCCTGGACAAGGAGTACATCGCGGCGGGGGTGGCCGCGTTGCGGCTGGATCGCTTGGGATTCAACGCGGAGGACCTGCGGCGGTTCCGCCGGTCCATCACCGAGCCCTATGGGATGGTGCTGGTGACCGGCCCGACCGGCAGCGGCAAGACCACCTCGCTGTACGCCGCGATCAGCGAGATCAATGTGCAGGAGAACAAGGTGATTACGATCGAGGACCCGGTCGAATACCAACTGGCCGGGGTCGTGCAGATTCCGGTCAACGAGAAAAAGGGATTGACCTTTGCCCGCGGCCTTCGCTCGATCCTCCGTCACGATCCGGACAAGATCATGGTGGGCGAGATCCGGGATGCCGAGACCGCGCAGATCGCGATTCAGTCGGCGCTGACCGGCCATCTGGTCTTCACCACCGTCCATGCGAATAACGCCTTTGACGTGATCGGCCGGTTTGTGAACATGGGGATCGAGCCGTACAACTTTGTCTCCTCGCTGAACTGCATTCTGGCTCAGCGGCTGGTGCGGACGATCTGTCCAGCCTGCCGGGAAGAGGTCCGGCTGGATCGCGCGCAGGCCGAGGAGTCGGAGCTCAACTATGACCAGTATCGTGAGGTCCCGCTGTCCCAGGGCCGTGGGTGCGAGCACTGCCACGGGACCGGGTATCGCGGGCGTCAATGCATCACGGAGTTCCTGGACCTCACGGATGAGATCAAGGAAATGATCTTGGATCGAAAACCACCGTCCGAGATCCGCAAGCGCGCGGTGTCCCTCAGCATGACGAGCCTGCGACAAGCCGCCGTGGAGAAGTTACGGGCAGGGGTGACTACGCTGGCTGAGATCAATCGGGTGACCTTCATCGAACAGGTGTGAGATGCTGGGATTCGGCCCGCCGCGGTACAGTTTGAAGCTGGGTCCGCGTCAGGCGGCGTGGGCGGTGCGTTCCAGGGACTGGCGAGGACGGCCACACCTCTGGTCCGCCGTGGTGGACCTGCCGTCCGTCCTCCTCAGGCCCTCGCCAGTCGAGCCCAACATCAGCGACGTTGAGGCGCTGAAATCCTGCCTTCATGCCTTGATCGGGATACCGGTCGGACGCCAGGCCCCCTGCTGGCCGATCGCGCTGGTCTTGCCGGATCTCTGCGTCCGGACCGTGCTGCTGCATGTGGACACGTTGCCGTCCCGCTCGAGCGAACGGGACGCCCTCATCCGCTGGCGTCTTGAAAAGGAGGCGAGCTTTCCGGTGGCGAGCGCCAGAGTCGTGTCGCAGGTCGTCGGACCGCACTCCGTGCTCGTGGCGATGATCGGGGAATCGGTGATGCGGCAGTACGAAACGGTGTGCGATGACCTGGGGCTGGTCCCGGTCAGTGTGACGGCGACCAGCCTCCTGCTGCACAACTTTGCGCGCGCGTCCTTCCCCGGTGAGGAGCCCACCGGCTGGGTGTCCATACTGGACGAGGGGTTCACGTTCATGGTTCACCAGGCCGGCCGTCCGGTCTTCGTGCGTACCAAAACTCAATCGCCGCAGATCCAGGACGATCTCGTCACCTCGTTAGCGTTCTATGAGGAGACCCATCCGGGGACCGCGCTTCGGCGCCTGTATGTGCTCAACGAAGAGCGGGAGTCTGATGCGATCATGGCGATTTCCAAGGAGCTTGATCTGGACGTGGTCCCCGTGGGGCCGACTCTTGTTCAACGTGCCTGGCGTGTGCCGCTCGATGAGGCCACGCCGCCTGGCGTGCTGCCGGCGATCGCGGCGCTGGCGCCGATGCGAAAGCAGGACATGCCGGCTGTCGATCTGAGCGGCAGCCATTACGTCTATTGGGGTCGTGTCTGTGCCGCGCTGCTGCTGGTCTCGCTGCTTCTGGTCGGATTGCTCGCCTGGAATGTCCGAGAGGCCCGTGGCATCCGGGCCCAGGCGATGGAAGTCGAGCGGGCGCTGGCCCGTGTTCAGGAGCAAGACCGTCAGATCCAGCTCCGAGCACAAACGGAGGGGGTGGACCTCTCCGATCCGGCGATGGGTCAGCTCACAGCCCAAGTTGTCTTTGCCAACGACCTGATCGCTAAGCGCGCGTTTTCCTGGACTCGGTTCCTTAGTGATCTGGAAGAGACAGTCCCGTCGCGCGTCTCGATCAACAACATCCGGCTCGATTTCAAGGGCGCGATCATCGCGATCGGTGGATCGGCGCTGAGCTTGAAGGATTTGACCACCTTCATCATCAGCCTGGAAGACCATCGGGCCTTTAAGGACGCCACTCTGCTTCAGCATCGGGTCCGCGACAATGATATCGTGGAGTTCAGCTTGACCGTGCGGTACCTGTCCCAAGCCCTGGGATCATGACTCTCGGAGCACCGATATGGCGCCGATTGCGGCGTCAGCCGTACGGTCCCCTCATTCTTTGGATGGCCGTGGCTGGCCTATTGGGTGCCGCTCTGGTCGGGGTACATCTACTCGTAGTGGGGCCAGCCCAGGACCGGCTTGCCCAGGCCGAAGCCGCGTGGATGGCAGCGAGACAGCGGATAGCCCAACGCCTGGGGGCCAAGGAAGCGCGGAAGCAAGTGACCGTGATCCTGAATGCCGTGCCGGGG
>Ga0209237_1000394_pt1 | contig 24499 bp, 22 predicted proteins | sample GraSoi013_1_40cm_2_FD_185820 | JGI IMG/M metagenome (GOLD analysis project Ga0209237, IMG submission 185820) | Grasslands soil microbial communities from the Angelo Coastal Reserve, California, USA - Sample 10_02_2013_1_40cm (SPAdes) (version 2) | ecosystem: Environmental > Terrestrial > Soil >...
CGGTCCGCTTACGGATCTCTATAAATCGTGCGATGTCGTGTGCGTGCCGAGTCGCAATGAGCCGTTCGGAATCGTCGTTCTGGAAGCGTGGAGCTGCGGCAAGCCTGTAGTCGCCACGATTAATGGTGGTCCCGACGAATTTGTCTGGCACGAAGTGAACGGGCTGAAGGTCCGTCCCAATCCGGACTCCATCGCCTGGGGGCTGGGGACGCTGTTCACCAATTTCGAATGGGCACGGTGGATGGGACGGAACGGCAGGACAGCAGTGGAGACCGCCTTCTCGTGGGATACGATTGTGGATCAGGTTCTGGGAGTCTACAGCGCCGCATCCGCTCGAGGGGCGGCTGCATGACGACGGTGATTACTCATGATTGAAACGACGAAAAGCGCACTACCTGATATTGTTGAGGGTCTCCCGAATATTTGTGGATCTGAAGACCGCATTGCAGAAGCGATGGCGCGCCGAGGCCCCTACTATGTTCCGGAATCCGGGGTTGATTTCAGCCGGGTCCGCAGCGCCTTCAGCATCGCGCTGCATATGCATCAGCCGTTGATTCCAGCCGGCGGTTCGGATCTGCATACGGCAGCGATCGTCAGTAATCTGAAATACATGATGGATAACCCGCAGATCGGCGATAACCACAACGCTCCGGTCTTCCACTGGTGTTACAAACGTATGGGCGAGTTCATCCCGCAGCTCGTTGAGGAGGGTAAGAAACCGAGAGTCATGCTGGATTACTCCGGCTGCCTGTTGTACGGCTTGGGCGCGATGGGCTTGAATGATGTCTTCGATAATCTGAAGCGCATCACACTCGATCCCGCTTACCGGCGATCGGTCGAGTGGCTCGGTACCGCATGGGGACATGCGGTTGCACCTTCAACTCCCGTTCAGGATTTCCGGCTCCACGTCACCGCCTGGCAGCACTATTTTGCGGCGATCTTCGGTCTCGATGCGCTGAGCCGCGTCCGTGGGTTTTCGCCGCCGGAGATGGCATTGCCGAATCATCCGGAGGTTTGTTACGAGTTCGTCCGTACACTCAAAGACAGCGGCTATCGATGGATTCTGGTCCAGGAACATACGGTGGAGCGCGTCGACGACGGCGCGGGAATCCGGCATCCGCACCTGCCGCACCGCCTGGTCGCGCGAAATGCCCGCGGCGATACGGTCAACATCACGGCCATTATCAAGACGCAGGGCAGCGACACAAAGCTGGTCGGCCAAATGCAACCCTACTACGAAGCCAAAGGCCTATCGCGCGTCGAATGGGCGGGGCGTTCGATTCCTCTTCTCGTTACTCAGATTTCGGATGGCGAAAACGGCGGCGTCATGATGAATGAATTCCCTCCGAAGTATCTCTCAGTGATGCGCGAAGCTTCAGACTCCGACACGGTACCGGCGAGCGTGACCGAATACCTGGAGTATCTGGATTCCATCGGCATTAAGGAAGAGGACCTTCCGGCCGTCCAGCCGATCCTGCAGAAACGTATTTGGGACCGGCTCGGCCCGCGATCCAGCGCGGAGAAACTGGAGAACGTACTGGAACAACTTCGAAAAGAAGATCATCGTTTCCACGTCGAAGGCGGAAGCTGGACCAACAATATTTCATGGGTGCGTGGTTATGGCGACGTCCTTGGCCCCATTGAACAGACCAGCGCGCGCTTTGCAGAGAAAACCGCAGGAGTTCCGACATCCGAACACCGGTACCGAAATGCCTTGTTTCATTTGCTCACGACGCAGACTAGCTGTTACCGCTATTGGGGAGCCGGAATATGGACGGATTACGCGCGAGAGGTTTGCCGCCGCACTAACGACATTCTCGATTACGTTTCTAAAGGGTGAGTCATGAAGTGCTGGTTTTGCGATAAAGATGCGAAAGGCACCTGCGCGGCGTGCGGCCGCGGGCTCTGTGCCGATGGCGAATCCCTTTCGCCGGTTGTGCCCGCGTTCCCGCCTGCATCTGTTTTCTTGTTGTTGGTCGATAGAAACGTGCCGTGAGAGACATTCCGTTTGACAGTCAGCCGAGATCTTCCCGTCGATGTTCCGAATCAGCTCTTTGCAAATTAATTGCCGCGCCCGGCCTTAGGTGGCGATCGCCGGTCTAGAGGGTTTCCAGGTCGGGCCGTTGGTCCTGTTCGGCTGCAAAAAAACGGCCCGCGCCTGCGGCTGCTATAATGACCCGCTTATGACCTGGTTCAAGCGCGAGAAGAAGCCGATAGAAGCTCCTGATCAGCGCCGCGTTCTTACGGAAGGGTTGTGGATCAAGTGCAACGGCTGCAAGGATCCGCTTTGGAAGAAAGATCTCGAAGGGAACCTTCAAGTCTGTCCAAAGTGCAACTACCACTACAAGATTTCCGCCTACGATCGCATTAACCTTTTGATGGATGCCGGCTGGATCGAGCACGACGCGTCGCTTTATTCCACCGATCCGCTCGATTTCAATGCGATCAAGCCGTACAAAGAAAGCCTTACGTCCCTGCCGGAGAAAGTGGGAGTCCGGGAGGCGGTCGTCAGTGTAGAAGGACACATGGATGGCGTTCCTGTCGTTTTGTCGGCCATGGAATATAGCTTCATCGGGGGGTCAATGGGTTCCGTTGTCGGCGAAAAAATCACACGAGCCATCGAACGGTCACTCGAGAATCGTTCGGCCCTCGTGGTTGTTTCATCTTCAGGCGGCGCCCGCATGCAGGAAGGAGCGCTCAGCCTTATGCAAATGGCGAAGATTTCTTCGGCTTTGGCACGCCTGGACCAGGCCCGCCTTCCGTATATTTCTGTCCTTACAGATCCCACGACGGGCGGTGTTACCGCCAGCTTCGCAATGTTGGGCGATTGGAATATCGCCGAGCCCGGGGCTTTGATCGGATTTGCCGGGCCGCGCGTGATTGAACAGACCATCCGCCAAAAACTTCCCGCCGGATTTCAGCGCAGCGAGTTTCTCCTACAGCACGGAATGCTCGATGCCATAGTCCATCGCAAAGACCTTAAGACTTTCATTAGCAACTCCCTGAAATTTTTCATGGCGTAAACTATTTGCATGCACGATGAGATCACTGTCATCGGCGGAGGCCTTGCCGGTTCCGAGGCAGCCTGGCAGATTGCTCGGCTCGGTCACCGGGTGGAGCTCTATGAGATGCGCCCGGTTCGGAGCACGCCGGCGCATCGCACGGATCGGCTTGCAGAGATCGTTTGCAGCAATTCGCTGAAGTCCGATCAGCCTTACCACGCTTCATGGCTCCTGAAGGAGGAGCTACGCAGGCTCGGCTCGATTCTCATCCGGATTGCCGATTCGGTTCGAGTCCCCGCTGGAAGCGCGCTAGCTGTAGATCGGCAACGCTTTGCGGAACGCGTCACTGACGTCATTTCAAACGAACCCAACGTTCATCTCATCCGAAAAGAGGTTCCGGAAATTCCGAATGACGGCATCGTTATCGTTGCGAGCGGTCCCCTGACCTCACCATCCCTTTCCGAATCCATCCGCAGTTTCTGCAGTTCGGAACACCTTTACTTCTACGACGCGATTAGCCCGATCGTCGACGCCGAAACGATTGATCACGCGAAGGTCTACCGCGGGAGCCGGTACGGCAAAGCAGCCGATGATTATTTGAATTGCCCAATGGACCGGGAGAAATATAACGCTTTCTACGAAGCACTGGTCTCGGCGGAAAGCGTTCGGATTCACGAGTTCGAAGAGGCGTGTTACTTCGAATCGTGCCTGCCCATCGAAGAGATCGCGCGGCGCGGGCGCGACACGCTGCGGTTCGGTCCGATGCGTCCTGTCGGCTTGATTGATCCCATCTCCGGCCGGATGTCGTATGCCGTTGTTCAACTCCGGCAGGAAGACTTGATGCAATCCAGCTACAACATGGTTGGATTCCAGAATCATTTGAAGTTTCCGGAACAGAAGCGGATCTTTCGCATGATCCCCGGCCTCGCCAATGCAGAATTCCTCAGGCTCGGGCAAATCCACAGGAATACCTATATCAATGCCCCGCAGACTTTGCTGGCGTCTTTGGCGGCACGACGCGATCCGCGCATCTACTTCGCCGGACAGCTTGCTGGCACCGAGGGGTATATCGAAAACATCGCGACAGGTTTCATAGCGGGAATTAATGCAGTTCGGACAACCCGAGGCGAGGATCCGTTGGTTCTGCCTGCGGAAACAGCAATCGGAGCACTATGCCGCTATGTCTCCAGTCCACAGAAACACTTTGCGCCGATGAATATCAACTTCGGCCTGCTTCCTGAAATCGACGTTCCGCGACGACTGCCAAAAACAGAAAAGCAGCGCTTGCTCTGCGAGCGTGCTCTCGATCTATGCCGGCCCTCATCAACATCAATGGTGTGATTACGACACCTGAAGAAGCCAAGATCTCCGTTCTGGATCACGGTTTGTTGTTCGGCGACTCGGTCTATGAAACGCTCCGGACCTACGGTGGAAAACCTTTTCTGTTCTCGCGTCATTATGCTCGGCTGGAGCATTCCGCAGCGGCGATCCATCTGAAACTTCCGTGGACGAAATCCAAGACCTTCGAGGAAATCCGCCGGACCTGCCTGCCGGGGGAATGCCGGATCCGTTTGCTGATCACGCGAGGAGTCGGAGATGCCTCAGCGGACATCGGGACCTCGGCTGACCCCGCAGTGATTATCATTGTGGTGCCGCTGGTTCCAGCCCCGGAACACATCTATACGGATGGTGTCGAAGTTGTGATTTCCTCGGTGCGGCGGAGCGGCTGGTTTGCCGAAATCAAAACCGGCAGCCTCATCCATCAGGTGATGGCCCGTCATGAGGCGAATACGAGAGGGGCCTATGAAGCGATTCTTCTCACCGCAGATGGAAAGCTTTCCGATGGCATCACAAGCAACATCTATATAGTCTGTGACGGTAAAGTCCTTGCGCCGTCGCACGATGCGGGAATCGTTGAAGGAATTACGCGAGGCGTGGTCTTGACTTTGGCGCGCGACATGGGACTACAGGTCGAGGAAGGAATTTTTGATGCGGGCCAAATTGATCGGGCCGATGAAATGTTTCTGACAAGCAGCACCCGAGAAGTCGTTCCGATTGCCAGGGTCAATGACGCCGCTGTCGGCAGCGGCAAGCCTGGACCGGTGACTGTGGCGCTTCTGAGGGCTTATCGATCCGCCGTGGGGCGCCTCATCCGAGAGGACTGATTATTGCAAGAGGAAATTGAGGCGTTTGTCGAAGCGCTCCGCAATCGAGCCGTTTCGGAACATACGTTGTCCAGTTATGGATCGGATCTTCGGCATTTCCAGTTTTTCCTCAAGCTTCGCAAGAGGTCCCTTCGCTCTGTCGATCATATCTGCCTTCGAGACTTTTTGAACCACCTTCACGAACGAAAACTCCAAAAAACGTCGATTGCCCGAAAGCTGTCATGTCTGCGGACTTTCTTTGATTTTTTGGTACGCGAGGGCCGGCTGAAAAGCAATCCCGCAGAATTAATTTCATCGCCGCGGCTGCCGAAGAAACTGCCTGTCTATCTCAGCGAGCGAGAAGCGGCCGTGGTTGTCGAGCTGCCGCGAGGTACGGCGCTCAAGGACTTGCGCGATCGAGCGATTCTCGAATTGCTGTATGCGAGCGGGCTGCGCGTTCGCGAGTTGGTCAGCCTGAATGACGAGAACGTCGATATGCTGCAGCAACTCGTCCGGGTGATCGGCAAAGGCAGAAAGCAGCGGATCGTTCCTTTCGGCGAATATGCCGGACGGGCTATGGCGGAATATGTCAGCGAACGCGATCGTCTGGGCCTGGCTAACCCTGACGCCACGGGTCATACGCCTCTGTTTGTCAGCCTCCGCGGACGCCGTCTGAATGCGCGCGATGTGCAGAGGCTGGTTGAAAGAACACGTCTCGGTCTTCCTTCCGGCCGGCGTCTGACAGCACATACACTCCGGCATACCTTCGCTACGCACTTGCTCGAGCGCGGGGCCGACCTGCGCGCGATCCAGGAACTGCTCGGGCACGCCAGCCTAGGAACCACACAGAAATATACGCACGTCAGCCTCGAGCACCTTCGCGCCGAGTACGAGAAAGCGCATCCTAAGGCGAAGAGGAACGACTAAACCGTCTCCCAGTGGGAGAGGGCTTTTATGTATAATGATTGTTTGTCTTTGTCGAGGAGGATACGACTATGTATGCCGTGATCCGATCGGGCGGAAAGCAATACCGTGTAACGCCCGGACAGACGATTCGGTTGGAGAAAGCGGCCGGCGATCTCGGTTCCAAACTGGAATTAAAGGATGTTTTGCTTGTCCAAAACGACGGTGACATCCAGCTTGGCTTGCCTGTGCTTGCGAATGCAATCGTCGAGGCTACGGTCGTCGAGCAGGATCGCGCGAAGAAAATCATCGTATTCAAAAAGAAGCGAAAGAAACAGTACCGCCGGACACACGGCCATCGTCAGAATTACCTGGCGGTTCGAATCGATAAGATAAGCGTTTAACCAAGTCGTAACCAGGAGTTCTCACATGGCGCATAAAAAGGGAGTCGGCAGTTCACGCAATGGCCGCGACAGCAACTCACAGCGGCTCGGCGTCAAGCGTTTTGCCGGCCAACTGGTGACGGGGGGATCGATTCTCGTCCGCCAGCGTGGAACGAAATTCAAGCCCGGCCTGAATGTCGGCATCGGCAAGGATGACACGTTGTTCGCCAAAATTGCCGGCGTCGTGCGGTTTGAAGATAAAGGCAGCACCGGCAGATTTATCTCTATCCACCCAGTTGAATAGCCACAAAAAGGCACAAAAGTCACAAAATAGTAAAAGAGCTTTGCGATTTTTGTGCCTTTTTGTGGCTATTTCCCATGTTCATCGACGAAGCGAAAATCACGGTTAAGGCCGGCGGCGGCGGCCACGGCTCGATCGCGTTCCGCAGAGAGAAGTTCGTTCCGAGAGGGGGCCCTAGCGGAGGCGACGGAGGCGCTGGGGGCAGTATTTATCTCGTCGCGGACACGCACGAAAACACACTTCTAAAATTCCGCTTCAACCACATATTTCGCGCCGAACGCGGCCGGCACGGTGAAGGTAGCAATCGCCAAGGCCGTAGCGGAGGCGATCTCGAGATCCGGATTCCAATTGGCACCGTCGTGTACGACGATGATACGGGGGAGTTGCTCCACGATTTTACGGAGCCTAACGAGTACGTCCTTATGGCCAAGGGCGGCCGCGGCGGGCATGGCAACGCTCATTTTGCGTCCTCTTCGAATCGCGCGCCGCGAAGGGCAGAGGACGGAGCGGCCGGCGAAGAGAAAAATCTGCGTCTTGAATTGAAGCTGCTTGCCGATGCCGGTTTAGTGGGTTATCCGAATGCGGGTAAGTCCACGCTGATATCGCGCATTTCCGCGGCGCGCCCAAAAATAGCCGAGTATCCATTTACGACCCTGGAACCCCAGCTCGGTGTTGTCTCTTTGGATACGGATAAATCCTTCATTCTTGCTGATATTCCCGGTCTTATTAAAGGCGCCCATCTCGGTCATGGTCTTGGAATTCAGTTCCTAAGGCACATCGAACGCACTCGCCTGCTGCTTCATCTGGTGGATGTGTCGGGGACGAACGAGCGCGATCCAATCGATGAATTTCACGCCATCAACTGCGAGCTCGCTGAACACAATCCTGATTTGCCGAAAAAGCCAAAGATCATTGTCGCAACGAAGATGGATATCGCCGATCCCAAGAAAGTTCAAAAACTCGCACGATGGTGCAAGAAGAGTGGTCTCGAAATGCTGAAGATCTCCTCTGTCACAGGCGAGGGCCTCGAAGACCTGAAACGCGCGGTTTTCGAGAAACTATCCAGTGATATCCTGAAAGTTTAATATGAAAACCACAGCATATCCGTCGCGTGTAGGTGCTACTCCTATAGGACAAGGCCTGGTTGCCGAGGAGACTGTTGAAGAAGAAACCGTTGTGGAGAAGCTTGAAGGGCCGGTCGTCCCGTACGGGAAGATTCCGGATAACGAAATTCGATATGCATTCGAGACGGACACCGGTCGATGGGTCATCGCGCGCTCCAATGCGCGGTACATCAATCATTCATGCGACCCCAACTGTTACATTGCGGAGAATCTGGACGTTCTAACGTCGCGCAAGGTTCACAAAGGCGAGGAGCTGACCGTCATGTACAACGAAATGCCGCTGGAGAAATACATGAAGAGCGGCTCCATTTTGCCCGATTGGGATGAGCGGCGCAGCTTCGATTGTTTTTGTGGCACGCCGAAATGTATCGGACGCATCAACCGGTATGTGGTTCCGGTGCCGGGCGATCCGAATATCAATGGCGTGCGGATGGGAGCGGTCGAACGGCGGGGCCGCGGAATGTTTGCGCGACGAAAATTTCTGAAGGGCGAGCTGATCGAGCGCGCGCCGGTCATAGCGCTGAACGAAAAGCAGTGGCCGTTCGCTCAAAAAACCATATTGTCGGATTATGCATTCGACTGGGGTGAGCACGACGAACAGGCGGCGATCGCCTTGGGATACGTATCGATCTACAACCATTCGTATTCGCCGAATGCCCAGCTCGAAGAACTCTTGGACGAGTTGATGATGGAGGTGGTCGCGATTCGAGATATCGAGCCGGATGAAGAAATCACCATCAATTACAACGGCGATCCTGCGAAACAAGACCCGCTTTGGTTTACCGAGCAGGCTCCCAAACGCCGTACACGAAAGCGCGGGAGTTCCCACTAGACATTCATGTTAGAATCAGCCCCGGAACATGAGGATCGCGATATTGGGCGGGAGCTTTGACCCCATCCATAACGGACATCTGGCTGCAGCTCAGTCAGTCGCTGAAACCTTCCAAGTTGATGAATTCCACTTCGTGCCCGCGTTCACTCCTCCACACAAAACGTCTCGCGGAATGACATCGCCGTTTCACCGGTTTGCGATGGTGGCACTGGCAACCATTTCCATTGACCGATTCCGAACGTCTACTATAGAAGTAGATGCTCTCGAAAAACGTTATACGGTAGAAACTCTTGAAGCGATGAAGAAATCGTTTCCCGGCGCCGACCTCTTGTTCATCATAGGGACCGATATGTACCAGGAAATTGAGAACTGGAGAGATTATCGGCGCTTGTTCGAATTAGCCCACCTGGTGATTGTGAATCGGCCAGGGTTCCCGTTTCGCGACGACGTCGCGCCGTTTCAGCTCATCAAAGAAAAGACCGTTGTAACCCTGCCGGCAACCCCCCGGGTTTTTTATCTGCCGTTCATCGAGCAGCCGATTTCGTCCACGGAAATCCGCGATGAGCGCAGGCGCGGAATCAACGTTAGCCGATGGCTGCCGCCGTTGGTGTGGAGTTACATCGAAAAAAATAAACTCTATTCATAAAAGGAGAAAACGAAGAACAATTGATGGACAAAGAAACTCAACTATCTGAAGCCATCGAAGCAGCACTCGACAAGAAAGCTCAGGATGCGGTGGTGCTGGAGCTTGTCGAGATTTGCTCCTTCACCGATTACTTTCTCATTTGTACCGGAACCTCAACGCGTCACAATCAAACCATTGCAGACCACATCGAAGAAACCCTTAAGAAAGAAGGTGTGCGGCCGTTGCACATCGAAGGGTACCCTGAAGGCGATTGGATCCTTCTGGATTACGTCGACTTCGTCGTGCACATCTTCTCTGCACGGGCGCGTGAGTTTTACGATTTGGAACGCCTTTGGCGAGCAGGCAAGCGTCACCATGCGCATGAACTGATCGCACAACGCGCCCTGTAAAAACTTGCGCCCGGTAACCTCCACCAGCTACGATTCGCGGTATCCATTTGTTTTCGCTCCCGACTCGCCGATGTTGGCCGTATATCGGACGTTCGAAAAGGTCCTCGATAATCCAACGACCGTTCTCGTCGAGGGTGAAAGCGGTACCGGCAAAGACGCCCTCAGTCAATGGCTGCATTTCAATGGCTCGCGAAAAGACGGACCGTACATTAAAATCGATTTTTCATCATTGCCCGAGGAACTTGTCGAATCGGAATTGTTTGGGTTCGAGCGCGGCGCGTTCACTGGCGCCGTTTCTGCGAAACTCGGCAAACTGGATCTGGCGCAGGGTGGGACCGCGGTGCTCGACGAAATCGCCAGCGTCGATCTTTCAGTCCAGGCCAAGCTGCTCAACGTCGTCGAAGCGAAAGAGTACTACCGCCTCGGCGGCACGAAGCCGGTTGAACTGGATGCCCGGATCGTTGCCCTCTCCAGCGTCCCGCTTGCTCAGGCGGTCGAACGGCAGATCTTCAGGCAAGATCTTTTTTTCCGGCTGAATCTCATCACCATCCGCATTCCTCCCCTTTGTGAACGGGTGAGTGAGATCTTTCCGATGGCGGAGTTTCTGCTGGAACAGCTTGAAAGGAAATACAAGATCAGATCCAAACTCCATCCGGATTGTCGCGGCGTTTTCGAACAGTACGACTTCCCGGGCAATATTCGAGAGCTTCGTAACGGGCTGGAGCGAGCAATAGTAATCATGTCAGGAGCGGAAATCACGCCGGAGGCGCTGCCCAGTTCGTGGCACACGTCCCGTCCTGCTAAAAACGCGAAGATGCCTTCATTGGAACAGGTCGAACGGGACTACATTACCGAGGTGCTGCGGCAGACACACGGGAAGAAAGTCAAAGCCGCGAAAATTCTCGGCATCAGCCGGAAGACTCTGCTTGAAAAACGGAAAAAGTACGGTCTTCAATGAAAGTCCGTGTGGTTTGGGTCGGAAAGACCAGGAACCCGCACACGGCAAAGCTCTGCGAGGATTATGCAGCGCGGATCAAACATTTCCTGCCGCTGGAGATCGCCGAAGTCAAAGAGCAGAAGATCCTATCCGTGTTGGATACATCGGACCGCGTCATCGTCCTGGACCCGAAAGGACACACGTGGACGTCGGAACAATTTGCGAAATTCGTCGGCCAGCACATGACGGCCGACCCGCGCAGGCTGACATTTATTATTGGGGATTACGCCGGCCTTCCTGCGGTACTTAAAAAGCGGGCCGATCTGGAATGGTCGCTCTCGCCCCTGACGTTTACTCACGAACTGTCGCGGGTACTGCTTCTCGAGCAGATCTACCGCGCACTTTCCATCATCCATAACTTTCCCTACGCGAAATGAATAGCGTTGTGTATACTAATTTTACCCTTTGCGTTTCCCCGAACGCGCTTTGCTCGATTTCGTACTCAATCTCCTGTTTCCAGTCACGTGCATCGTATGTCACGCTCCAGTCCGGGAGCGCAGATGGGGAGGGGCATGCCCGGAATGTTGGGCTAGCCTCTTGGCACTGGAACCGCCCTTTTGTCCAAAGTGCGGCGAACCGGCACCTGCAATTGAAGGACTCTGCGGATTCTGTCGTCGCGGTGAGCACAATTTCGACTTTGCTAGATCGGCTCTGCTGTTCACGCAGACGCTTCGCGACATCATTCACCATCTGAAATATGCGGACCGTGTATCGCTCGCAACTCAGCTTGGAGATATTTTGAGCGAATGCCGCCGGCGCGAGCCCTTTACCGGCAACCTCGTCATTCCGGTTCCTCTTCACCGATCGCGCCAACGGCAGCGGGGTTTTAATCAAGCCGAACTGATTGCGGCGCGGCTCGGCCTTCCAATGGCGACGCGGCTGCTGCGCCGGAAGAAAGATACACCGAGCCAGACCGGCCTCACCCGGAACGAGAGAAAGCGGAATCTCGCGGGCGCTTTTGAAGTGCGGGGTCGGGTAAGCGGCACGATAATGGTGGTTGACGATGTGTATACCACGGGTTCCACACTGAATGAAATTGCCCGCACTCTGAAGTGCGCCGGAGCCGACCGGGTGGAGGTGCTCACGGTGGCTCGTGTTCCTTCTTATCGCGCGGCAGAAACTGCCTCGGCCGCTGTAGCGAGAACCCAATGAGATGTGCTCTCCAGAAGCTCTGCGACGAAGCGCGTGTGCAGCGCGTGTCCCGCGCGATTGGCAATCAGGCCGCCCAGCACCGGCTGGCCGATCAAGGCGAAATCCCCGAGCAGGTCGAGGGTCTTGTGCCGAACAAACTCGTCGGCGAAACGAAGCGAGGTATCGTTCAGCATACCGGTTTCCGTAAGCACAATCGCGTTCTCGAGCGATCCGCCCCGGATCAAACCACCGGCTTGAAGCTGTTCCACGTCATGATAAAAACCGAATGTGCGCGCCGGCGCAATGGTTTTAGCGTAATTCGTTCCGGTCAGTTGAACTTCGATACTCTGCTTTCCGATGAGAGGGTGTGGAAAATCGATGTCATACTTAATGCTAAAGGTATCGGAGGGGTAGATGCCCAGCGTTTTCTCTCCCTCCCTGAGCACGAAAGGCTTCGTAATCCGGATATATCGCCGCAGGGCCCGTTGCGTGAGTACGCCAGCACGAGCGATCGCTTCCGCATAGGGGAGCGCACTTCCGTCGAGAATCGGGACTTCAAAGTTGTCCAATTCGATATAGGCATTGTCGATTCCGATACCGTACAGCGCCGAAAGAAGATGTTCGACTGTCGAAATCCAAACACCCCGGCTCATCAATGTCGTGGCATAGGCAACCCGGGCCACCGAGGCGACGTCGGCCAGAAGCTCGAAATTGTCCAGATCGACACGGCGAAAAACGATGCCTTTGTCGGCGGGAGCTGGAAGAATCCGCACGGTCGCATGCTCACCCGTGTGGAGGCCGATTCCGCTAAATTCGACGGGAGTCCGGAGCGTCTGTTGGTGCATCGGCAACGCGCTAGCAATTGCCGCTCCCAATCCTGCTGCTGAATAATGAATAACTTACAAACCTGTCACGATAGAAAACCGTGCACATTTGTGCACACTGTGTGTCGGTAAACAATCATGTTGAAGCACCCTTTATTCTTGATCATCGATGGCATGTCTCAGGCCTATCGCGCCTACTTTGCGATCCGAGGTCTTGCGAGCAGCCAGGGTTTGCCGACGAATGCGGTGTACGGTTTCGCGATCATGCTCAAACGCGTGCTCGAAAAGTATCCGCCGGATTACATCGCGGTCGCGCTGGATAGCTCGGAACGCACCGCGCGCCATGCGCAATATGAGTTCTACAAAGCCACACGAAAGAAGATGCCGCCGGATCTCTCACAACAGCTGCCCTACATTCGCAGATTTTGTGAGGCGATGCGAATTTCAGTTCTCGAGATCCCCGGACACGAAGCCGACGACATCATCGCAAGCGTTTCGACGCAGGCCCTCGCCGCCGGACTGTATCCCGTGGTCGTTACTCTCGATAAGGATCTGTACCAGTTGATCGATACCATCCTGGTCCTGAACACGTCGAAGGACGACTTGATCGTCGATCGCGAAAAGGTGCGCGAGCTCTTCGGGGTTACTCCGGAACAGATTCCGGACCTCCTCGCGCTTTGGGGCGACAGCTCGGACAATATTCCCGGCGCGCCGGGAATTGGTGAAAAGGGCGCGCGCGATCTGATTCAAAAGTTTGGCTCGGTTGAAGCGCTGCTTGATCGCGCGGAAGAAGTTTCGAACACGAAGCATCGGACATCGCTTCTGGGTAATCGCGAACAGATTCTGCTGAGCAAGCAACTGGTTACTATCGACACGAAACTGAAGATACCCATCGAATGGACCGCCTTCAAAGTCCAACCGCCGGATCGTGCGGCTTTAATGCCGCTATTGAAGGAACTCGAGTTTACCGGGCTGATCAAACAGTATCTTCCTCCCGATGCGGGTCCGTTCGTGGAGGTTGTTCGAACCGACTTGGTCCCCGCGGTTGACGATCGAGTCTTTTTCGACATTCACGAAGATCGAGTCTCGTTGTGGAGCGGCAGTGGTTCGATTTCAAGCGTGCCGCTCGATCGACGCGTAGAGGCGTTGTTCTCTAACACCCGCATTCGTAAGGTCACCTACGATCTCAAAACAGCACTACTGCGGTTGCGTGGCCGTGGAATCGAGCTCTTCCCGCCGTACGATGATCCGCTGCTGATGGCGTACTTGCTGTTTCCCAATCGAGGGAAATACGAGCTGCCCGACGTCGTCTTCGAATTGACAGGCCAGACGGTAACGGAAGGCGATGAGCGTACGCCGTGGATTGAACGTCTCTTCAAGGAATTTTCGCCTCGAACCGCTCAGGAAGTATCCAGGCCGTACACGGAAATCGAACTGCCTCTTTCGCCGGTTCTCGTGGACATGGAACTTGCCGGACTTCGGATCGACGTGAATGTCCTCGAGCGCATGTCGCGCGAAATGGGCGCACAGTTGGACGATCTAACGCGCAAGATCTGCGAAATCGCCGATTGTGACTTCAACATCAATTCCCCGCGACAGCTCGGAGAAATTTTGTTCGACAAACTGAACCTGCCGCGGCCGCGCAAATTGCGGAAGTCCGGCCAGTATTCGACGGCGGTCGAGATCCTGGAAGAACTTGCAGCAGAACACGAGCTGCCGCGGTTGGTGCTGGAATACCGCCAGCTCTCGAAGTTCACATCGACGTACGTCGATGTGATTCCAAAACTCATCGATCCGAAAACTCAGCGGCTGCACACGTCATTCCATCAGGCTGCCGCTTCGACCGGCCGTCTGTCCAGCAGCAATCCGAATTTGCAGAACATTCCCGTTCGCGCCGATCTCGGCCGCAAGATTCGCGGAGCCTTCATTCCGGAAGAGGGATGGTGGTTTGTCTCCGCAGACTATTCGCAGGTCGAGCTCCGGATACTCGCACATCTTTCCGGAGACGAGCGGCTTGCCGAAGCCTTCTCCGCCGGTGAGGACATCCATCGCCGTACGGCCGCAGCGGTGCTGGGCCTGCCGATGGATGCCGTAACGCGGCAGCAGCGGGAGCGTGCAAAAGCCGTGAATTTCGGAATCGTCTATGGTCAAACGCCCTTCGGTCTCGCACAACAGCTCGGGATTAGTCCGGAGGAAGCCGCGGATTTCATCTCCCGATATTTCGATCAGTATCAAGGCGTGCAGCGCTACATCGAGAACTGCCTCAGTCTTGCACGCGACCTGGGAGTGACACGAACATTATTCGGACGCATCCGGCAGCATCCCGAGATCAATTCGCGTAACGGCATGCGGCGCAGCATGGCCGAGCGCACTGCGATCAACTCTCCGATTCAAGGTACGGCCGCCGACATCATCAAACTCGCAATGATACGGATTGCGGAGGAACTCCGGCGTCAGAAACTTCGAACTCGCATGGTTCTTCAGGTTCACGACGAATTGATCTTTGAAGTGCCGGAGGAAGAACTCTATATCGGGGAGGCTATTCGAAATCTGATGCAGGACGTCGTCCAGTTGAACGTACCTCTGACGGTGGATGTAAAACAAGGAAAGACGTGGGAAGCGTTGGGCTAGAGTGGTGCTTGGGTATCACTCAAATACTCGGCTCACCTGCGCCACCGAAACATCTTCGGACTTCACATTGATTTTGTAAGACTCGATGATCTTGTCTTCATCCAGAATTTCTTCTGGTTTCGTCGAATTGTAGGCAATCGGAGAAGGCGTGTTCTTCACGATGGCGTCCCGAACTCTATCCGCGTCCCTGGTAACCAAAACAATTCGCACCCGCTCAGACTTCAGGTGCCTACGGATGGCGGCATTCACGTCCCCGACTGTGAGCTTCATCAGTTGCTCCTTCACGTAGGAGTTGTAATCGGGAATCCCGTAATACCGGCTGTCAAGCGTGTAGCCAAGCCGCGCGCTCTGCGTCTGAGTCAGGATATTTGCGTATTTCGTGAGGAATTCGCGCGTCGTTTCGAATGCTTCCTGTGAAAGCCCGTCGCGAAGGAGTTTGTCGTACTCGTATAAGGCTGCGCGCAAGGCGAAGAGGCCGTTTTGCGCTTCGACCGGACGTATCCAGATCTGAAAAATCTGTTGCTGCCGCGCGAGATTGGGATCCGGCGTCATTTGAAACATTCCGCGGGGAAAATATTCCACGTACGCATAATCTCCGTAATTGAGTCCCCTCGCTTCGCGCAGCCGTTGATAAAGGTAACTGTTCGATGAGCGATGCTGGCCGAAGTACGACGCAACCACCGCGAGCGCCGGCCAGTCTTTCGATCCCCGGTTGACGCTGATTGGAAAACCCAGAGAAATGGCTGTAGACCGCGTGTCACGCGCGATGATTTCTATGCGCGTTCCCGGTGACAGCTTCGGATTTTCAAAGCGCCTCTTGTCGGTAGAACCCTGGGGAAGTTTCGCAAAATCGGCCTGTACTTTGTCGGAAAAGTTTTTCGGATAACCACCGGCCAGACCTATCGTCAAACTCGTTCCTTTGTAGTAATCGCGATAAAAGCCCCGTACGTCGTCGAGCGTCAACTTTTCAAGACTGCTGATCTTCCCCGTGTTGTGGTGGCCGTATGGATGGCCGGCGTAAATGATGTTGTACAACTCTTCTTTACCAAGCTCTTCATCGTTGCTCTCACGCAGCGAGACTTTCAGGAAGTTGATCGCATCGTCGCGTAAGCGGTTGAAGTCTTCCGCACGAAAGCCGGGATCGAGCAACATATCCCGGAGCAAAGCATAGTAATGGTCGAGGTTTTCAATGTGTGTCGTGCCGGTAAATACGGTCATTTCTTTGTCGACTTGCGCATTGACCGAAGATGCTATTGGATAAAGAGCTTGAACGATTTGGTCATAGCTCATCGAGCGCGTACCGCCTTCGGCAAGCATCGACGCTGTCAGTGCGGCAAGTCCTTCTTTGCCGGGTGGATCGAATGCCGAACCGGTCATGAACAGAATGCGAAAAGTCACCAGTGGAGAAGTTCCGGGCAGCAGGACGGTGGGGATTTTGGAGGGGAAAGCTGTTAGAGTTGTTGTAATCCAAAGCAGGAACAGGAGGCCGAACTTTATTCTCCTCCTCGAGTAATTCGAAAGCATCAGTTTGCCCCTCTATTGCTGCTAAGCGTCACGATTGTTCTGTTGTTCTCCGTGAAATATTGCCGCGCGACGGCGCGAATATCTTCGGGCGAGATCTCCCGATATAGTGTAAACAACTTGTTGATGGTTTCCGGCGTCCTTCGCAGCGCAATGTACTGCGCGACGGCATTCGCGATTGCCGAGGAACTGTTCATGCGTAGAGCGAAGCTGTAACGGATTCGGGACCGTGTCGCCTCGAGCCTTCCCGGATCAACGGTTTGTTTCGTGAAACGTTCGAACGTCGCAAGGATTTGATCGCGCACGTAATCGATATCTTTAGGATCTTTGATACGAGCCCAAATGGTAAAGAGTTCGGGATCGGGATGATTGCCGAAGGCGACATCCAACTCGTCGACCTTTTGTTCCTTCAGCACCAGCCGCTGGTACAACTCGGAATTGGAACCAAATGCCATCGGTGAGAGCAGGTCCAGTGCGGCTTTGTCCTTCTTCTCATCCGAATATGCAGGACCTTTGAAAGCAACCGCTATCCACGGCAGCGTCGGCGCGGCCCACGCCACGCTCGCATGCCGTGGCTCTGTCTGGGCGGGTTCCGAAGGGATGTTCGGCCTGTAATTTCCGCTCTTCCACTCTCCAAAGTATTTCTTTGTGAGGGCAAGGGCATTGTCATGCGTGACGTCTCCCACCAATGTGATCGTTGTGTGTTCGGGCCGATAAAACCGGTTATAAAACTGGAGGCTGTAGTCGTACTGGTTTGGCATGTCCTGAATGTCTTTTAAGAAGCCCATCGTGGTGTGCCGATACGTGTGCGCTGTGAAGGCAGTCTCGTGCAAAACTTCCTCCAGCTTTTCGGTGGGATCCGCGCTGTTCTTGTTGTATTCGCCCAGAACTGCCAGCGATTCGGTCTTATAAGAGGACTCAGGATATTTCAGCCGTTGAAAACGGTCCGCTTCCAATTTCATGACGGATTCGAGATCCTCCTTTGAGAATGTCTCGTAGTAGGTCGTGCGATCCGCGTTTGTCGTCGCGTTCGATTCCGCCCCGGCCTTCTTTAGGATACGGTCACGCTGTTCGGGGCTATAATTTTCGCTACCGCGAAACATGATGTGCTCGAACAGATGCGCGTAACCGCTCTTGCCCGGCTCGATTTCATTCCGTGAGCCGGCCTGCACGACGATGTACAGGGCGATCATGTTCGGAAAATCCGTCGGAATGGTTACAAGACGAAGGCCGTTGTCCAGGTCGTCAATCGCGTAGTTATACGGAAAGAGATTCCCGTTCTTCTGCTGCGCGGCCGTCGACAACGCTAAAAGAGATACACAAAGAAGCGCGATCAGTTTTCTCATGTCGTAAAATTCTATCGCAATGCGAAAATTTGGTGCATTTCTCCTTGTGCTGTTCGCGCCCGCGGCGGGCCTATGGCTTGCGGCGCAGGCGCCCACACATGTCGTGATCATGCACACGAACGACATTCATGGGCAGCTTCTGCCGCGGGCTGGAATCGGGGGAATGGGGGAAATCGCCGCAATCATTCGACGCGCAAAGCCCGACCTCGTTCTGGATGCCGGCGATTTCAGTACCGGAACTTTTCTTGCCGACGAGTTCCGGGGTGTCCCGACGATCGCGTCCATGAACCAGATCCGATACACATCCGGCACGATAGGCAATCACGAATTCGATTACGGTCAACCTGCGCTTCGCATGCTGATTCGCCAAGCCCGATTTCCTATCTTATCCGCAAACATAGCAGCGCCTGTTCCTGGAATTAAAAAATACGCAATAATCTCTTCGCAAGGGATTCGATTCGGAATTATTGGCCTCACCACAGAACGAGTTAAAACACTGAGCCATCCAAACGACGTCGTAGGGGTCAAAGTCTTCGATATCGTGAAGAGTGTCGAAACACTCCTGCCGGAAGTTCGAAAGAGATCAGATGTCATTATCGCAACCGTTCATCTCGAGGATGAGGAGGAACAGCGGCTCGCGAGCGCTTTTCCGGAGATTCGGCTCATCATCGGCGGCCATAACCATGAAGCGCTTGGCCCAATACGGTTGGGCCAAACTCTGGTCGCGAAAACGGGAGTTGCCGGGCGCAACGTCGGACGGGTTGACCTGGAATTTCAGAATAAAAAACTGGTCCAGATGGATGCCCGACTGATTCCAGTCAAAGATGTTCAGGCTGAGCTCGATGTCGTCAAGATCCTTCAACCGTTTCAAGAAAAAGTGAGCGCGAAGATGGGCGAAATCATCGGCGAAGCCACAGATGATCTGATGTATTCAAGGACCGGAGAGTCAGCGTTGAATCATTAAAGGCTCTGTCACTTGGGGAAACGCTTTCGAAGTTCTGCCGTTCCAAAATACCCTTATTACCTTGAAACTGACGGGAGATCAGCTTAAAAAGACGCTGGAGCACGGATTGGTATCTTCAATCGGAATGGTTGCTATCAGCGGGATTCGCGTGCAATTCGATACGAAAAATCCGGCAGGTAAGCAGGTCGCTTCACTGCTATTGACCGATGGAACTCCAGTGGATGATTCCAAGCTTTATTCCATCACGACGAATGATTTCGTTTTGGCCGGCGGCGATGGCTTCACCGAATTCGCCAAAGGAACCGATATTAGGGACACCGGCGTCTTGCTCCGCGACGTTCTCGTCGACTACATCAAGGCCCGACGCGTTTTATCACCTGTTCTCGATGAGCGGATCATTGTGAAGTAATTATTTAAGCCGCGGTGTAAAAAGTTGCGGTTCAGCCCTTCTTTGCTCATGGATGGTGACGCCCGCCGGCGGAACCCGTAGGGCGCAGCCGGTAATAGATGGCCGATACGGCAGCTCATCTGGTGGATTGCGTCTTCCCGCGAGTTCCTGTGGTAACCTTCTCAAAAAAAGCCCCCTCCCGCTTGCGCGGGAGAGGGCAGATGGAGCAATCGTTATACGGCGATACGCGTAACCGACTCGCTCCAGTCGGAGTGACCGGTCTTCGTCACGGCACGAGCCTGAAAAACGTAGCTCGTACCGGGATTCAAACCGGTGATGACCACTGGTGCCTTGACTGTGGTGAAAGCTTTGCTCGTCCATGAGCCGGGAACACCTCCAGCACCCAATGGCGCCCATTGCACTTCGTAGCTACCCGCGTCCGGAACCGGCATGAGAGTCATCTTGAACTCGCCACTCTTCTCCCCGGGTTCGATCTTGCGGATCGATCCGGAAACCGGCGCCGTTTTCTTTTTGGACGAAGACTTCGGCGAAAAACCAAAAGACAGGAACGTCGGCATCTCGCCGTTGCAATTAGCCTCGGCGTAATGCGCGAGTTGTTCCAGGAGACCTGCGACTACTTCCTTCTGATGGTTCTTTGCCGCGATGGCTGTTTTCCCTCCGTCTTTGGCCGCCGCGATCTTGGCCAATAGCAGGTCCGTAGAGGACTTGACCGTAGCCATATCGACCGGAAGCGGTGCCGTGGCGTTAGGATTTTTGTCGAAATGAGCCTGAATAGCTTCGGAGGTGGATACAACGATCTCCGGGCCCATACGACGGAAATTGGTTATCGCTTTTATTCGTTTTTGTTTTGTTGTTGTGGACATGGACACCTCATTCTGGGTTGTGGGGCGCCTAAAGTTGGAGCTTTGGACCCCGGTTAACGGTTTATCCGGTGCGTGAAAAAATCAGGGATAACTCAAGAAGGGCATCCGGACCTTCTCCCCTCGAAACTTCGCGTTAATGCAGCACGATCTTGTTCCGCTCGGCGGCCTTGCGGACGACGTCGATGATTCCGTTCAAAAACTTGCTGCTCTCGGGATCCGGCGCGTAGGCAAGCGGCGCCGCGCCCTCCAGAATCGGACCTGCGATCATCTTCGCCCGGCGGAAGGTCGAACCCTTTCCCGAAAGGTAGAACGCCTGGCGCCATTGCTGGATCGCTTCCTCCGCCATCCGCCGGGTCACAACCAACAGCAAATTCACACTGACGTCCTCAGCAAACTTCGAGAAGATCCGTTGCTTTTCGTCGTCGGAAGGTACTCCGCGCGTCCATGACAACGGGTTCTGCATGAACCGATAGATGCTTTCCTGCATGGCCTTGTGCAGATCCGCCAGCGGATTCAATCCCAGGTATTCGTCGCCCCATCCTTCGCCCAGACGCCGAGCCAATGCTCTGGTGATCCTCCAATGCACCCTGGTGACTCCCGACTTCGCTTTCAAGCCCATCCTCGCCTGCCAGCCCGAATGAAATTCTTCTGCCGCCTGCCTTGCCGCGAGCACCAGGTTCATTCGGTCGTAGACCGGCCGCGATTCGGCAAGTCCCGGTCTGTCGACAATTTTTTCGACGGCACGAAGCAACTGCTGCAATTGCTCGATCGTCCGCTTTTCGCTCGTGGTGGCCGGAATCAAAGTCCGGTGCAGATCTCCCAGGAAAAACGAAGCGGACCGGAGCCGTTGCCGCAGCCCGCGCTCGGCAAACGAGCCGAGCTGTTCGCCAATCGAGATCAGGGCGCTGTCGGCAGAAGCCAGCACGTGCTGTTGTTTCAGCCTGAACGTCGGAATGTTGTCGCCGGTAACCGCATCGAAATGCGTGAAGCAAAGGATAAGCTTATCGGTCTGACCGCTCGAGGCCAGATTGCGCATTGCGGCGACAGTCGCCGCCTGCATCGGCTGCGTCGCATTATCGACCAGCAGAACTGCATCAATGTGGTCGAACCGCGCGGTGACCGCCGTCGGCAGACTCGCCGCGGGATCGGGCGTGTGGCCGAGACCTTCGCCATCGACCAGCACGAGCTTTGGTTGCCGATCCGTCCACTTCGGCGAGAAAGGCCCCGCGATGCGAATGCCGCTCACCAGAGGCGTCAACAAACTTCCAAAACGCCGGGCGTAGTTGCTGGTAAATCGTGAAATGACTGTCAGGAACGTCTCGCGGTCTTCCGACTCGTAGGCCCATGATCGAGGCCAACCTTGCTTCGTCTTCGCGAGATCGCCGCCCGGAAGCAAGTCGAAGCGGCGTTGAATCTCATCCATGAGGTCCTCGACAAGAATCTGGAACCGGTCATCGCCACGCAGCAGACTATCGAACGAGTCCTCAAACAACTCCTCGCGGACGATTTCGTCGCTTTCGGCCTCGTCCAGCTCTTTGCGCAATCCCGGTGCATGGTCCTGCGCGATCTGCCGAAGCCGCTTCACCGTGGATCGCAGCAGTTGGCGCGTTTCGGTCAAATCATAGTCCCCACGTTCAGCCGGGGACCCTTCCGAAAGTTCGTCGTTATCGGCATCCTCGAAATCGACGGCGCCTAAAACGTAGGAGAGCCGGAACCGCTGACTCACGTGATGCAACAACCGGTCGAGAACGGCTCGTTCGGACTCGCCATCGTAGGCAGCCAATGCCGCCAGCGACATCGATTCCTCCAGATAGTCGCGCACTTCATTGCCCGGAAGGAACGTCACAACGGTGCGGAAAGGACCATTGGCAGTGAGGACAATTTCCATATCCGCCATAGTGGTCCGTGCCGTGGAAGTCGATGGGAATCGCTCGCTTTCAGGATCCGAGCCGATCAGCTGCCGGACCAGCGTTGTCTTGCCACCACCCGTCGAGCCCAGCAGCAGAACCTGCCGATAGTCGGAATCCGATGAGAGCGGAAACGCAAGCGCCGCGTCCCGGATGTTGTAGGCGTTAAAGATGTCCGGAACCATGTCGTGGTAGAAGATGTCCACGACAAGAGGGTTGAATCGGGCCATTGCCCTGGGAATGCTGCTCGGTTCCCAGAACTCCTTATCCGCGAGCAGTTCGTTCAGCTCGGCGACAAGGCGTCCGCCCGCCTTCTGATCTTTGGTACCCAGTCCGCGGCGCACCCGGCGTCCCGGCTTGCCGGTGGTGCGATCGAGCAAGACCGGATGCCTGAAGATGACCGACCAACCTTCTCTGCCTTGGGATTGACTCAATGCTGCCTTGTGAATGCGTTCTGCCATACGGGTTCCTTAGTTGTTCTGTGGTTGTTCCAAACAACCGTGCACAGAATAGTGCATACAAAAATCTCTTGTCAATAGAAAAAATAACAACACTGGAACAACGGGCGCGGGACGTCGCTCGAGGCTTGTACTTCATTGAAACACAAGGTGTTTATGAAATCCGACTCGTGCAGATGAGCACGTGGCCTTGCAAATCTGCACGCCGCTTTGCAAATTTGAAGACGGCACTGCATATCAACAAAGGGCTTTTGCACATTTGCAGAGGGCTTTGCACACATGCAGCGGCCCGATGCACATGTGCAAAGCGGCGTGCAGATTTGCAAAACCGTTTGCTGCTATGCAGCGCCGCGCGTTCATGTGCAGCAGCGCGTGCCTATGTGCACGGCCGTCTGTTTATTTGCAGGCCGCGATGCACGTGTGCACAACTCCCTGTTTATTTGCAGCGCGCCCTGCATGTATGCACGGCGCCGTGTTCATTCGCAAAAGGCCGTGTATATGTGCAGAGCGTCATGCTTGTTTGCAGACGTCTGTGCATGTGTGCAGAGCCGCGTGCTTATTTGCACGTCCACATGCACGCGTGCACGCTTCACCAGATCACTTCAGCGCAAATTGAATCTGCGTCACGACCTTTGGGTGGAGGTGACCTCTCAACACGGATTGCTCCCCGAAAGTCATCCCGGGGTTTTTGAAACGTCGAAATGCCAAAACGTAAACCCTTCGGCGTTTTCGGCGAATAATCGGCGCGGATACCGCAGTCTAGCGGGAATAAGCCCAGAAGAACATCCCGGATCAACAATCCCGTTAACTTCACTGATTCAGGCGGATTTCGGTTATGGTGCTGGGATGGACGTCGAGTTCGAATGTCAAGATTGTGGAATCTTCCGAAGCGGACGGGCCGCTTGAACCCTGAACATGAAGTCATGGCTTTCGACGAGGAATACTTACGTGGACTATGGAATGAGATTTGTTGTGATTAGCGAGAAAGACGAAGTGCTAAGGATCAGTCATGCCGTAATGTCTGAATTGTTCGATCGGAGGTTAGCATTGCCACAGTACGCACGGAAGCGGATCCGCTGGTGTGAAGTCGTGGTTTCCCTTAAAGAGGGCCGCGCAGTTGCCGTTCAGCGCTTCCTAGCAAAGGAACAGCGCGTGCGAGATTGTCGATGGATGGGGACATGCCGAAGTTGATCCTTCTCAATGCGAATGGGAAGGATGGCGTGGTTCTTTATCAAGCAAGCGATACGTCAGGGATTTCGTTGAACGATGGCAACGGGAGAGAACGAGCATTCCTCTATGCCTCCAATTCTGGTTCGGGTTTGAGGATAGAGGATGGCGAACAAACACTCGCGGATCTCACGGGTAGCTCGATGTTAAAAGGCGCATACTTTGTTCTTTGTTCTTCAGAAATCGGGTGTTGGGAACGTTAATATGTATCCGGGCTATCTGTGGCTGTGCCGTTTCCTGCACAGTCTTGCCGGCAACATCACCACGGTGTTTGGAACCAAAATCCCAGGACTGAAGACATTCCTCTTGATATGACAGGCAAGGGTACACATGATGCTCTCCACGCATTTTTCCCTGGAAGAACTCGTCGCCTCGGAAGTCGCCACTCGCCGAGGCCTCGACAACACGCCTCCCAACGAGGTGATGCCCAATGTGTATACCCTGCTATGGTGGCCATCGCTCGATCTCCAAGCCCAGATCCTTGACGATGGCGAGCA
>Ga0209237_1000396_pt1 | contig 24457 bp, 20 predicted proteins | sample GraSoi013_1_40cm_2_FD_185820 | JGI IMG/M metagenome (GOLD analysis project Ga0209237, IMG submission 185820) | Grasslands soil microbial communities from the Angelo Coastal Reserve, California, USA - Sample 10_02_2013_1_40cm (SPAdes) (version 2) | ecosystem: Environmental > Terrestrial > Soil >...
ACGGACCCTCACTCCTCGCTGGTGCAATACCCTTCGCTATTCTCGCGATAACGATCATCTTCTCCGCCCAGAGCTTTCTATTGATCACGACTTTGCAAGCCATCGGAAAGACGAAACCGATCCTAGGGATCAGTCTCGCCGCCACCATCCTCGATCTAGCAACCGTCGGCCTCGGAGCACGACCCCTCGGAACAACCGCTGGAGCAATCGGCAGAGCACTACTCGCCATCGGAACGATGACCCTAACATGGTGGACTCTACGTCGAGTCCTACACGTGCCCATAACACGGGGGTTGTCCAAAGCCCTCCTAGTAGCAATCCTCACAGCCACTCCCCTTGCAATAGTTGACTACGTTCTAGCAACAAACCTCCACCTTACCCCACTCTTCCGTCTATCCGCCCTCGTAATCGTCTTCGCCCTGTCCTCCCTCATCGTCAGTCGAGAGCTTTCTGTCTTCACAGAAACCGACTTCGATCTCTTGGAGAATGCTCTGCCCAGAGTGTTGAGGCCGGCTCTAGACGCGGCGGAGAGCCTTTTACTTCGCAGGAGAATAGACCCGAGATGAAATGTGATCTAGAAGAAAACTGGTGCTCAGGACGAGATGGATTGTCTCGCGCTCATGTCTGATGGTAGACGCACGGTAGATGAGGCGTACAAGGAAGGCTCCGGCTCGGAACACGGGATCTACCAAGCCTACAGGCTTTACACCCTGCCTCTGGACTCTCCGGAAAATCTCAGGAGCATACAACTACGGAGAGAAAGAGAATCTCGGCTCTATGGTGGCTTCTATATCTCGACAAGCAATCTCCCGTTGGTCTCTATGCCCATCGATAGTCTGGCTGTTCAACGGGTCGCCGTGATAGTGGTATGTCTGGCGGTCTAAGCAATTCGTGATTGCTGTTCTATGGATTGCCTGGTCTTGATCCAGAGAATTGTTCTGTTTAGCCCGTTTTCCAAGTCCATCTTCGGAGACCAATCAATTTCCTTGATAGATCTCTTCGTGTCTGGCAGGCGTCGTCTGTGGTCCCCCTTGGGAAAGGGAAGGAAACGAATCGCGGATGACGAACTTGTGAGTCTCCTCACCGTCTCCGCAAGGTAGAGGATCTTCCTCTCCTCGTCAGTGCCTATGTTGAGAACTTCTGCGCCCGGCCGGGTCCTTCCCGTGAAACGTAGAATGCCAGTCACGCTATCCGCGACATAGCAAAACGACCTGCTCTGCGAACCATCCCCGTACACAGTAATATCGTCCCCACATTGAGCCTGCATTATGAATCTGGAAACGACTCTTCCATACAGACCGTCAGGTCTCAGCCTTGGTCCGTAGCTGTTGAAGAGCCGTCCAATCCTAACGTCAAGACCATACTGGTCATGATACGCCTTGCACAGCGCCTCTCCAAACCGCTTCCCCTCCTCATAACACGACCTAGGGCCCAGAGGATCGACCTTTCCCTCATACGACTCTGGTGTAGGAAAAACCTCCGGATCCCCGTACACCTCGCTGGAGGAAGAATAGAAGACCCGCGCATCATCCTTCCTAGCCAGATCCAACATCTTGTCCGTCCCTGTAGCATTAGCCAAAGCTGTTTCCACAGGGTGTTTCTGGTAATCCTCGGGAGCCGGCCTACTCGCTAGATGGAAGATCATGTCGACTTTCGGGTTTCTAGAATATGTGCACACGTCAGCTTTTTCGAATTCGAAACCTTTCGTTCCTTTGAGATGTTGAACGTTCTCGAAGACCCCTGTCGAGAGGTTGTCCAAGCAGATGATTTTCGATCCTACTTCGCTAAGAACGTCGCAGATCCAGCTGCCGAGAAACCCGGATCCGCCGGATACCAGGACACTCTTCCCGTGAAACGCTTCCGTGTCAATGGATTTCTTGATCTGTTCTATGTCTTCCTTGATGATCGCGTCTTTCAATCCTAGCACTTGGACCATTCGGACCCTTTCTTAAGTAGTGAGCGTCTAATCCCATCGCAATCCCTAACGAGGAGAATGGCCGTTTCGACGCTGGTTTCAGGGGCCTGGAAGCCTGGTCTAGTTTCTAGTTCGAGTGCTTACAGCGTTTAGATATTCGACAAGTCTCTTTCTGCACAACTCAAACCGTTCGCCTGGTATCCTTCCGAAAGGGCCCTGGAGGCTGTCGCGGAAGCTCTCGGATTGTACATCCCGACTAATCGAACGGCTCCTCTTCCCCATCAGCTCTCGGCCGCATTTCGCCGAGACCAGTTCGGAGACGAGGTCCCAGTTCAGATCCCCTCCTGCGAGCATGAACATGTCGCGAACGTCCTGCCTCCTCCCCGAGACGAATTTCATCGCGAACAATAGCTCTGGGTCCGCTATTCTCATCTTGATCCTGGTCGGCACTGCTCTCCCGACAGTTGTTCTCTCAGCCGAGTACTTCCTGAACAGCTCACCCTCGAACACTATCTCGGTGTCTCTGTCGACCACGGAATTCTTGAGAAGGTCGAATGATACCTTGACCTTTTCCATCTCGTAGCGTACATAGCTACCGTAGGAAACGTCTCCTTCGCCAACCTTCCTGAACCCGTCTTCCCTGAGGAGGGACTCGAGCTTGGATGAGTTGCCGAGTACGACGAGGTCGCAGTCTATAGAGAATCTCGGCGGCACGTAAGCATTGACCGCGTATCCACCTATCAGTACAACGTCTTCCCTGGGCAGTCTCTGCAGCGTCACGATGATGATACTTTCACGTGCATCAAGCATTAGACGACCGCCTTCGCCGCCTCGCTCAAGACACGTCGATCGATCTCGACCCTCGGCTTAATCTTGAATTTCGCCTTCATGTATGCCAATGGATATTCGAAGGTGTGGATATGCTTCTCCGAGTATGATACGGTTGATTCCAACGGATCAACGGGCAAGCCATTATGCGTCGCGTTTGCAAAGCCTCTCTCTGGCTTCAAGATCACAAACTCTCCCATCGCCAATTCCGGCTTGGATGTGAAGACCTTCACCTTGTGCGCTCTGAAGTAACCGATCCATCTGCCCAAATCGCTTCTCAAGACCCTGACAAAGTAAGGTGAGTGCTCCCAGCTCCTCTGAATGTAGCTATAGTCCGTCCACACCTCAACCGCGCTCGCCTCCGTGTAGGCGTATCTCATTCCGGCCTCGCTCAATAACGTCGGAACCCTGAATTCGACCATCGACCTGAAAATCTCATCAGCATTCTTGCAGACGTAACTCCCCCTCTCCACTCTCCTGATCCATCCCGCGTGCTCCAACGTGTGCAATGTCTTCTTTACCATGCTCTTAGAAACAAACCATGACATGTAGTCCGCTGGAAAGCTATCGCCGCCAAAGCGGCTTCTCAATACGGCATAAGCCTCCTGCGCGTACGTTGGCACTGATTCTGACATGGTTACCTATTTGGTAACCTCGAAATATAAAGATAATGAGTCGCCCAGTCATCTGGACGTGCTGCGGGAGAAAGGATAACTTGGTGTCCATGACCGCGCTAAACCATCAAAAACGAGAACTCTAATCGTGTGTGGGTTCGTGCGACCAGTGTTTGTGTGATAGGTTCTGTGCCTGCCAGTAAAGATCGGGTGAGCCAATGTCCAGCCAGATCTCGTCTGACCCAACCTTCGTCGTGTACACTTTCAGATTCCAATCAACCATCTTCTGGATACCATCAGTCAGCTGGAGTTCCCCTGCGAATCCTGCTTTCGTGGCTTCTAGCGCCTTGAATATGTTCGAGTCAAACACGTACACAGGCATAATCGCAAGTTTCGAGGCCGGCTTCAACGGCTTCTCGACCAAGTGCTTCACTTTTACAAGCCCGTTTTCGACCGTCTCGCCCTCCACGATCCCGAACCGTTTCGGATCCTCAACCTCCATCGACAGGAACATTGCATTTGCCCTAGACCCCTCGCTCATCCTCATAACCCGTCGCAGATGGTCAGCGTCCTTCGATAGGAAGTGGCTGTCGCCGGCGTGGACCATGAACTTGTCCTCCCCGACAAACGATTTCGCCTTCGACACCGCATCACCAAACCCCCGCGGCTCAGACTGGTTCACCCAGACAACGGTTGAACCATCGATCATCTTGTAGAAGTTCTCCAGATCTTCCGCTGGACCGTCTTTACCCTTACTGTCGAGCATTGAGACGTAGGAAAAATCAGGCGTGAAATGATCCTCAATAGCCCTCTTCCCACGCCCCACGATAAAACAGAACTCTCGAAAACCCACCTGGTGCAACTGCTCGAATACCAATTGAACAATAGGCTTCAAACAGAGATCCCCATTCTTCCCTCTAGCGAAAACAGGCAGCATCTCCTTCGGCTGCTCCTTCGTCACAGACAAGAGCCGCGTACCCAATCCAGCCGCAGGAATCACAACCTTCTTCAACAAACTAGACCAGCTCCCCACATACCCTTTCTAGGGAACCGTTTATAATTTCTAGGAACAGATTCCCCTCGCAGTTATCAGCGCTCAATATTCGTCGAAAGCCACACTAGCCGAGTGTTCCGAGAGTAAAGCCACCAAATGTCTCAGTTAATGACAGACCTGCAACGTCAAAAGGGTTTTCGCGAGCCCCCACGTTGCTTCGGGCAGAATATTTCATTAGATTGCAATGTCAACACATTTCAACCCACGGATCACCTTCGCCGGATGAGATCTCAACAGGCTTATAGACCATCGTAGAGTCTTCGTCAGCACCTGCCGTTTATTGGGATCCGGTGGTGCTCTTGTGCGCACGAGAATTCCGCGGACTTGCACGGGAGTATCCCAGATTCCGTCGGCTATCATTTGGGGTGAAAACACATCAGTAGAATCCTCATAACGGGCGGAAACGGATTCGTCGGCAGCCACCTCGCCGAAAAACTAGAAGGCTCGGGCGAAGATGTCACACTCTTTGACTTAGAGTTCAACTCCAACACGCGGTTTCTGAACAGCTCCAAGGTCCGTGGCGACATACTCGACTATGATTCGGTGCGTGAGATCGTTGATCGGATGGACGCGGTGTTTCATTTCGCAGCTGTTTCCCGGGTTGCCTGGGGTCAGGAAGACCCGTTCAAGTGCTGGCAGACCAATCAGCTAGGCACCCTGAACGTTCTGGAAGCATGCAGAAAAACTGAGACCAGACCGGTCATGTTCTACGCCTCCAGCCGAGAAGTCTACGGCGAGCCAATCTATCTTCCGGTGAACGAGAACCACCCGAAAAAACCTATCTCGATATACGGCATGACCAAGCTTTGTGCCGAGAGAACCTGCGTTTCCTATTCGGCAACCTCCGGGCTCGGCCAATCAGTCAACCAGATAACGTTCCGTTTCTCCAACGTGTACGGCAGCACCAGGGACCTACCATCCAGGGTCATACCGAAGTTCATGATGAAAGCCCTCCGAGGAGAGGACATAACCATGTATGGCGGCGACCAAGTTCTAGACTTCACGTTCATCGACGACACTATCTCTGGGATACTGAAGGCCTACACGAAGAGCCTTGATGGTCACCGCGAACTGCTCGGAGAGGACTTTCATTTTGTCACCGGCCGAGGTGTTTCCGTCGCGGACCTTGCCAAGATGATTGTCAACATGGTAGATTCTCCCTCCAAGATCATCAGGACCGACGCAAACAATTTCGAGGTCCGCAAGTTCATCGGCGACCCCCGGAAATCTCACAAGCTGCTCGGCTACGAACCAAGGGTCAAGCTAGAAGACGGGCTGAGAATTCTCAGCGAGAGAATAGCCCCGAGCATCAAGGCCAGATGAGCTCTGGGCAACCAGGATTGTCTCAGCTGAGGTCGTGAAGGCAATGCAGACGTTGCAAGAAGCTCGGCCTAATCGGAGCTTTGTCACGGAACGCCCCAGAGTGAGTGGGAAATTTCTCTTAGTCGGAGAAGAAAAGTTCTGGGTTAGAGGCATCAGCTACGGCACCTTCCAGATAGACGAGAACGGGGAGGAGCGGTTGGCTCGTGAGATTGTGGAGAGAGATTTTGCTCAGATGACGGAGAACGGCTTCAACGTTGTGAGAGTCCACACCGGCCCTCCTCGCTGGCTTCTAGACGTCGCCCAGAAGAACGGGCTCCGGGTCATGGTCGGGCTCAACTGGGGCGAGCAAATGGCCTTCCTAGACGAGCCGGGTCGGACCAAAGAAATCGAGAACCGAGTTAGGAGATGGGTCCGTACCTGCGCCGGACACCCCGCAGTATTCTGTTACAGCGTAGGAAACGAGATCACGTCCTCCATTGTCCGCTGGCACGGCAGACGACGAGTAGAGAAATTCATCGAGCATCTCTACCAAGTAGCCAAGCGAGAAGACCCCAGCGCTCTTGTTACCTATGTGAACTACCCCTCGACAGAGTACCTACAGCTCCCGTTCCTAGACTTTCTATCCTTCAACGTGTACCTTGAATCGCAACAGTCCTTCGAAGACTACCTCGCACGGCTACACAATCTTAGCGATGACCGTCCGGTGTTACTCAGCGAAATTGGCCTTGACAGCCTTCGCAACGGCGAGGAGAAACAAGCCAGCATCCTAGAATGGCAGGTCCGAACCGTCTTCAAGCTAGGCTGCTGCGGGGTCGTAGTTTTCGCATGGACAGACGAATGGTACCATGGGAAGTACCTTGTGGAAGATTGGAGATTCGGATTGACAACCCGTGATCGAACGCCAAAGCCGGCTCTCCACGCCGTCAGACGAGCCTTTGAAGAATCCCCGTTTCCAGGAAGAATGAACTGGCCGAGAATTTCAGTAGTGGTATGCAGCTTCAACGGCGCGTCGACCATCCGAGACACACTCAACTGCCTGCGTATGCTCGACTACCCCGATTTCGAAGTAATCGTCGTAGATGACGGGTCTACCGACTCAACCCCGCAGATAATCTCAGAATACCGTGTCAGGCTAATCAGCACAGAAAATAGGGGTCTCAGTCAGGCGCGTAATGCCGGCATACAAGCAGCCACTGGAGAAATGGTCGCTTTCATCGACGATGACGCGTACCCCGACATTCACTGGTTGAAATTTCTCGCCAGTTGCATTATTGACGGGAATTATGTCGGAGTTGGGGGACCGAATCTTCCGCCACCGAATGACGGGTGGAAAGCCGACGCGGTAGCAAACGCACCCGGAAACCCAACTGCGGTTTTGCTTACGGACAGGGTTGCAGAGCACATTCCGGGATGCAACATGATGTTCAGAAGAGACGCGCTGGACAAGATCGGCGGGTTCGATCCAGTTTTCAGAGTCGCTGGGGATGATGTTGACCTGTGTTGGCGGCTGCGCGAGGCAGGAGCGACAATTCGTTTCTCTCCTGCGGCGGTGGTATGGCACCACAGGCGCAACTCGATCCGCAAGTCTTGGAAGCAGCAGGTAGGCTACGGCCGGGCGGAATCGTTACTGGAAGGTAAATGGCCTGGGAAATACAACTCCGCTGGCCAGCTGAGTTGGCAAGGGCGCATCTACGGGAAGGGCCTGCCACTAGACTTCAATTCATTCAGAGGGCGTGTCTATCAAGGTGTCTGGGGCACGGCACCTTTTCAGTCCCTCTACCAGCCTCCATCTTCTCGCTGGTCGCTTACGCTTAGCCCTGAATGGTACATGATCATCGGCGCACTGGCAGTTGGATTCATTCTCAGCATAGGCTGGAGCCCTTCCAGCATCTTTGGATTACTGATCCTCACAGCGATGACACTTCCGGTCGCGCAGGCATGGATGAACGCCCGCCAAGCGACGTTCCCTGACAGAGGACCCAAGACGATCTGGCAACTCTTGAGATTGCGGCTGACAGTCTTTGCCCTTCATCTCCTACAACCACTTGCGCGTCTTGAAGGGAGGCTAAGGGGGGGTCTCACACCGTGGCGGAGACGTGGAACCAAGACTGCGATCCAGTTTCGCGCCTCGACGCTGACAATGTGGCGGGACGAGCGAGAGAGCCTGGAGATTACCCTGGAAAATCTACAGAGAAAACTCAGAGACGCCGACGTGAGAGCAGGTGGAGACTACGACCGCTGGGACCTCGAAGTTCGAGGAGGACTGTTCGGAGGTGGACAATTGCTAGCGGCAGTCGAAGAGCACGCTCCCGGAAAACAGTTCTTGCATTTTAGGATCACTCCGAAATACTACGCATTCGCACTTCTTCTGAGCGCTGTTTCCGCGGCGATGTCGATTGGAGCCGGCCTCTCCGGAGCCTGGATTCCCAGCGGCATATGGACGGTAATAGCGTGCCTCTTGGTAATACGCGTACTCGGAGATGTAGCATCCGCAACAAATGTGTTGCGGGAAACCCTAAAGCGCTCCGGTGAAGGATAACACATGGGCAAGCAACAATTGTCCAATCTGCAACCGCATCATCGTCGACGCGCCACGCAAGTTGAGAAGTGCTCTTCCAATCTTCTTATCGCCCCTCTCACTGTCTCTATCTGGACCTAGCCTGACTCTAAGATAGGGGATGGTCTTACCTTTGGGAAAAAGCGCTAGAGCAAAGAAGCGCCGCGACCAGAAAGGCGTCGGGGCAATCTTCAGCCCGAGTGATGAGTCAGGAAATGCACGCAAGCCGCCCAGGGCAGCCACCGGGAAAAAGGCCGGAACTAAGAGTTCTATGAACTTCACATATATACAAACTCTGTTCATCATATTCCTTCTCTTCTTGTTATTCTTCGCGTACGAAAATGACCCCAATTTCAAAACCGACTTTAAAGACACGTTCTCCTACTACTTCTCCCCAATTGTGCTCATTGCTATCGGTTCTGCAGGACTCACGCTGAGTATCGGCTGGTTAATCGTCAACCTCCGACAGGACCGGAAGAGAATGGCGGTGGGCAGCTTGATTCCTCAACAATCCTCAGCCAAGCCACCTCAGCTCGAGACACATAAGCAGGGAATGTTGCGGAGGGTGCTTTCCGACCTCCGACCGTATTGGCGTTCCATTGTTGTCGCGTGGATAATATCTCTCTCAACAATACCCATAACTCTAATCACCCCGCTCCCCATCAAGCTACTCGTAGACAGCGTTATTGGCTCCCAGCCCTTACCAGGCTATCTCACAGTTCTCGCACAAACTGCGTCAAGAGACTACGTGCTCTGGCTCGCAATCGGTATACTGTTGGGAAGCGCTGTCCTAGCGTATTTACAAAACCTCGTGAACATCTGGTTCGTCAACAAAGCAGGAAATCGAATGACCCTAGACGTGCGGGCCCGACTCTTCCGGCAAATGCAACGGCTTTCCATAGCCTACCACGACTCGAAGGGTACCCTAGACTCAGCGTACCGTACATTGAACGATGCGCCCGCACTCCGCTCGTTCGGGATCGATAGCATAATTCCACTACTTACTTCCGTGCTAACTCTGGCCGCTATGATTGTCGTCACGCTGTTTCTCGACTGGCAACTCGCGCTGATCTCTCTAGTCGTGTCCCCGTTCATGTTCTTGCTTACTCTGGTATTTCGGCCACGAATCCGCAAGGGATGGAGGAAGTTCAAAACGTCGGAGAGCGCAGCAATGGCCGTGGCCCAAGAATCCTTGGGAGCCTCAAGAGTTGTAAAAGCGTTTGGTCAAGAAGAGCGGAGAAACGAACAATTGGTCTCTCACTACAATCAGAGTCTGTCCGCACAGCTCAAGGTCTACGTGGACAGCGCGGTCTACAACTTGCTCGTTGGCGTCATCACATCGATCGGACTGGCGGCAGTGCTATACATAGGAATCCGTCACGTCCAGGCCAACACTCTAAGCCTCGGAGCACTATTGGTCGTCAATTACTATGTGACCCAGCTCTATTCTCCCCTGAAAAACGTGGGGCAGAAAATACTTGACATACAATTGTCCCTAGCGGGGATAGAAAGATATCACTCGGTTCTCGACGAGACACCTGACGTGCCTGAGAGCCCGAATGCCCGGCCTCTGGCAAGAGCGAAGGGCAAGATAGTCTTCCAGAGAGTAACTTTCGAGTATACGAACGGCCACCCCGTTCTCGACAACGTGTCCTTCGAGCTGCCCGCTGGCAGCCGTCTCGGCGTGGTCGGCCCGACTGGTTCAGGCAAGACGACCCTGTCCAGCCTGCTAGTCCGCTTCTTTGACCCAACGCTAGGCGTGATCAGCTTGGACGACGTAGATCTGAGAGACTACAAGTTGGCGGATCTCCGAAACCAGTTTGCGGTGGTTCTCCAGGACACGGTCCTGTTCTCTACATCAATAGCTGAGAACATTCGATTCGCGAGGCCGGAAGCGTCTATCGAGGAAGTATTTGCCGCAGCTAGGGACGCGAACGCGCACGACTTCATCACCAGCCTTCCAAACGGGTACGATACCCTCGTAGGAGAGCGAGGCATGAAATTGTCCGGTGGCGAACGTCAACGAGTCTCGCTCGCGAGAGCATTTCTGAAGAACGCACCAGTTCTCATACTCGACGAGCCTACAAGCGCGCTGGACATTCACTCTGAGACCTTGGTCCTTGACGCCATCGAACGCCTGATGAAGGGAAGGACGACGATGATGATCGCGCATCGCGCAAGCGCACTGAGGAACTGTGACATGATCCTCAGAATAGAAAACGGAAAGACAGGAGGAGTAACCGATGAGGTGGCCTCCGTCCTAAAGAGCATGACGCCAACACACGCCTAGGGCGAGAAAAGGGCAACTGGTCGGATGAGCAACAGGTTGAGAGGAGCCCCCCAGACCCTGAGATTTCCCAGCCAGAGGAGACTCGTCACAGGACTCGGTACCATATTTCGCATGAACAAGCCAGCAAATGGAGACCTCGCCATACTTGCCCGGAAACCCAACCCATACGGAAGCACGTTCCCAACCGAGATCGTGAGGTGTCGTCTGGGCAGAGATCGAACCACCCTGAGCCTTTTTGTCAAGTACGGGACGAAAAAGTTCGACAGCGTACACCGCCACAGGGGCAACGTTTCCTACGAGTCCAAGGTATACCGTGAAGTCCTTCATCCCTTACAGGCTTCTACTCCCGCATTCTACGGAGTGTATCACGACAAGATTGGACAAATCCCCTGGCTAGTACTGGAATACCTGCCTAGAGGGACTCCCGCCAGCTGGTCGAAAGATCCGAGAGCAATGATCCGATCAGCACAGTGGATTGGCAAATTCCATGCCACTTCCGAAAAACTCCTTCCAAGTCCCCGGCCTAGATTCCTTCGCAGGTACGACGCTGACTACTACAAGGGCTGGGCCAAACGAACAAAGCAGCTATTCAGCCCCTTTGCTGGATTACAGTGGATCCCCGCTCTCTGCGACGAATTTGAGAGTCTAATCCCACGCCTAGTAGAGGCTCCCCAGACCATTATCCATGGCGAATACTTCGGGTCGAACATCATCTACCAGAACGGCATGAGTCGGCCAGCAGACTGGCAGTCAACCGCGATCGCACCAGGAGAAATCGACCTAGCCTCGCTGACACATTCCTGGCCAACAAAGGTCGTTCGGAGTTGCGAACAAGAGTACCGCAGGTCTCGGTGGCCTTCAGGCACACCCAATGGTTTCGAACAAACGCTCCAAGTTGCCCGGTTCTACATGAACCTCCGCTGGTTGGGAGATACGACCTTGATGGCGCCGCTACTAACCGGACAAAAAAGACCCATCATCTCAAAAAACCTCAAGAAATTTATCAACGGACTCTACGAGGCCGGCGAGAAAATGGGACTCCTAAAAGGCGACTTACACCACCCCGCCCTACAGTGATCGCAGTCCCTCGTCAACCATCGCTTCACCCCACTCAGGGGATGGAGGCATCCTCCAGCTCTACGAGGAATTCTTCCTATTGCAGGCACTGCAGAGAAGCGCTCTCGACGGCCTCGTCTGTTGTGACGGGCACGTTCATGATTATGGGAAACCTTCCTGAGTTGCCGTCGAAAGCCCCCCGACAGGCACTCGAGCCGGGACACCACAAATGCCTCCAGACCCGGGTACGAATTCCGGTATGTAGTAGAAAAGATGTCTAACCGGGGATAGAGAAAGACATCAAGTGGAGGATTTGGTCTTGAATCAGAATCTGGCGTCCCTCGAAAGTTCTTTGCCGGCCTTCAAATGCGACCCGGCTTTGATCCGGCCTGAAAAACCAGTCGAGAGCTGGCAGAATCGCCAGGCTTTATAGTTCGTTACAGACACCTCTCTTCAACTTGAAGAGCAGATCAGAAGCTGTCTCGATCGTCGGAATGGGCTACGTTGGCCTTTGTACTGCGGCAACCTTCGCGTCCCGCGGCATCCGAACCGTAGGAGTAGACATCGATGAAGCGAGGGTAGAACAGATTCGTAGAGGAAAAGCTCCTCTTCATGAGCCCCAGCTTGACACTTTGCTGAAGCATGCTGTCAAGAGCAAGCTTCTGGAAGCTACCAGCGACATTTCCAGCGCCAATGATACGGACATGACTTTCCTGACAGTTGGAACGCCGAGTCAGCAGGATGGGTCTATCGACCTCTCATACATCAAGAACGCTACGGAAGACTTGGGAAATGTACTTCGCGGAAAGCGTGGGTACCATCTCGTTGTCGTCAAGAGCACAGTCGTCCCAGGCACAACAAATGGCACGGTAAAGCGACTCTTAGAACAGTCGAGCGGAAAGAACGTGGGGTCAGCTCTCGGACTGTGCACCAATCCAGAGTTCCTGAAAGAGGGAACCGCGATCAACGACGCTCTGCACCCTGATAAGATAGTCATAGGATCTAATGACATGAAATCGGCCAACCGGCTTACGAGACTCTATCGAAAATTCTACGGGCCTAAGCTTCCACCTGTTATCCTGACTAGCCCCGAAGCCGCTGAACTAGTCAAGTACGCCAGCAACGCCTTCCTCGCCACAAAGGTGAGCTTCATTAACACAGTTGCAAATATCGCCCAGCAAATACCCAACGTCGACGTGGGCACGATCGCAGAAGCCATTGGCCTCGACCCTAGAATCGGAAGCTTATTCCTCAAAGCCGGACCCGGCTACGGCGGAAGCTGTTTCCACAAAGACCTCCAAGCACTCATCAACTACAGCCAAAACAACGGTTATGATCCGACCCTATTCCGAGCCACGGAAGAGACCAACGAGCAACAAGCCAACAAGGTCGTGGACATGGCCGAAACGCTCCTAGGATCTCTATCCAATAAGAAAGTCGTAGTGTTAGGTCTCGCGTTCAAGAAAGATACCGATGATATTCGCGAGGCCTCGTCACTACGGGTGATCAGCCAACTCAAGAAGAAAGGAGCACACGTCATTGCTTACGACCCCATGGCCATAGCCAACACTAAGAAACAACTCGCTGACCAGGTCAGCTACGCTGAGAACCCTCACTCGCTTCTCAAGGGGGCAGACTGCGCGATCATAATGACCGAATGGGACGAGATCGGTAAGCTCAAAGCCAAAGATTTCCAGGCGTACATGAAGACCCCGAACATCGTCGACGCCAGGAGAATCTATGACCCTAGGGAGTTCAGCCGGCTCAACTACGTCGCGATTGGGCTAGGGGCCAGCAGATAATTGAGAGACTGAAGCAGGCAAATTCCATCCGCTTAGGAACTGTTGGTTCCTTTCAACTCCAAGTAGATGCCTCTTTGGACTTCAACCTGCGCCCAAGTATACGATTCAGTGTATGTTTGCACGCTCGTAACGGAATGGTCGAAGAACTCCGTTCTTTCAGTCGTGGCAGTAAAACAATTCCTTAGCGTTTGTCCAGCATCAGCTTGCGGGGCGTCCATTCCACAATTGCTGTAGGCTCCATGGCTGAGAAGCTCAACAAGCATCGAATTCGCCTGAGTCGAGGTTATGTTGACCGACTGGGAACTGGATGAGGTGCTCGGTGCTGTCGTAGTTGAAGAGCCAACGCCAGCGACACCCTGGTACCGGCCAACCGTCATTGTGATTATGATCGAGGTCACGCATGGCGTCTGGCAGCCCACCCAGTCGGGGCTTGCGGTTATGGTCGTGAAGTCTGTAGTCCATGAGATCCTGCCGGTCCAGGCTTGCTCCCAGAAATTCGTTGCTACCCCCAGAGACGCACTCGCCGCTCTAGAATAAACACTGGATTGCGTATCCGTAACGTTCGAGATGTCTGGAAGATTTCCTCCGCTTCCTGCGGAATAAGCGATCTGAACTATGATAAAATCATCGGAGCGCGTCCTATCACACCCGAGTAAGTATGGTCGCTCGCAACGATAGCCTCCGCCATGTTTGAAACAGCATAGAAACTCGGAGTTATTGGTCGAACAGACCCAATAGGCGGTCTTGTGCCGGTCCCACTATTGCCCGGGCCAGTACCGTGCTGAGTCGCTAAATCGACATTACCGAAGCCTACGACCGTCGTCAACACTATTCCTGCCAAAATCATCACCAGAAAGATCTTGCCGATACGGAACAGTGAAACATTCCCGTTCCTTTTCGGGGAATTCCGCCACCTTGAAGATACAGGGTCTACAGGACTGCTACTTGGCTCGATCTCGTCTTCTAGCTCATAGGATGCAAACGTTCTCCGGCTATCCACGCGCCGGGTCTTTCGTGTAGCTAGAGAGTAGACTAGGAGGGCCGTTCCTTGTGTTGAGATTAGCGTCGCGAGACTGGTTAGTAGTGGTGAAGAGATGGAGGTGGTTATGGTGATCCATCCCCACAGAGCGGCCCCAGTTCCAGTCGAGATCAGACCTGCAACGATGTGAGCTTTGCCTTTTCTTTCGCTCCTCCCCGAAAAGATTGCTTGGACTCCGCTCTGCACCGGTCTTCTTTTCCTCCTCAAGACCTTGACCAAAGACAATTCCTACTCCTCAAACCAGCAGAACCGGTCGTCGGAATTGTGCGAGGCCGGGTGTCACCCGTCTTTGTCCTCCCTGTTCTGGCGTTGTGTCGAGTGAAATCATTGTCGGGAGCTAGACTCATCTTGTCTCACCTTTGGCCTATGAGAATCATTTGCAGAGAAACCTAACAGGAAAGGATTCTTGGCTCGACAGAATTGGCATGAAATTGCTTGAAATTCCTATCCTTTGACAGATGGCATTCCCAAGTCATTATATCCGCCGTCCCTTCCGAAACCCTCCTCGTTTAATAGCAACCCATTTCCAGCCCCAACTATCACAACAAGCCCGCTAGATGGAACGCGCGTGGACCTCGGAGCTTCAGTCTCTGCCTAATTCTGATGAGGGTTGCGAGCAAGCCTCACCGACGAGCCAATCACACGAACAGACACCGGAACTGTTCATTTGATCGATTCCCTGCTGAGTTCAGGGCCTAGTAACACAGGCTTAGAAAAGCTCTCAGCCGCCCAGGTCCTGCAGGACGGTAGCTTTCCATCGGTCTTGAGAACTGTTGAGATCTGACATTTTCATTCTCGGGATAATGATGGTTGTAATAGGCCCCGTCCTCACAGCCGCGGCAGCCAGCTCCTGTTTGCTCACAATACTCTCCGGCAACGTGTTCGCTTGCGCCAATGATTTGCCAGTTTTCATCGGCGGTGGAGCCCTCTTCGTCGCCGGAATAATCACCTGTCTGATAGGGGTAATTATGCCGGAAGCCCAACCTCGCCCTCGCCCCTCGACTGGATCAACGAGTGCGCCGCAGACTGGCCAGGTTGTCTGCAAGAAATGCGGACGGGCCAATACCTTTGGACTGTTCGCATGCCCATTCTGCGGCCAGACAGCCGCATAATCCCGGCTACACTTTTACAGCCTCCGCTATCCCCCAACTTCTGAATCAGAAGCCGCCCAAGCTAAGCTTAGCGAGAAAAAACGAGTCTTATCTACTGATGAGAGTTCTCGGTTTTATCCTGTTCAGGGTTTGCTCTCTTCAAAACCGGCATGTTTCCAGTGACAATAGTTGTTGGAACAACTACCAGAGTCCTGGTAGGAGGTGGGGCAGCCGGAGCTTGCACGGGGCTAGACGGCGCCTGTTTGAGATCCACTGGCGGAAGAGGCTCCATGGATGATTGATGTGCCATTTCTGCCTTGAGAGCGGCGACCATCGGATGTAAGTCCAGACTCGGCGTAGAACTCGATCCGACGCGAGCCGACGTTGGAACTTGCGGCTGAGTTACGAGGGCTCCGATTTGCCTGTGGGTCGATTTTAGAACCTTGAAAAGTCCTAGAGCCAAGCCTAGACCGCTAATAATGACCAGAATCCCGATTAGCGAGCCGTCAGCCTGAACAACGTCGTTCACGTAAGCTTGGAGATAGATGTTGTTCAAGTATTCCTCGACGATCCAAGAAGAAAGAAGAACGATTATCAGCATCTGCAAGATCATTATGGCCTTAGCGAAACCTGGAACCGTCCTTCCCCCAGCAAAATCAGCATTCTGAGACGTATCACGAAACCCCTGACAGTATTCTCTCTCGTTCTCGAAGAGGCCCCCTGTGCTATGTCAAAGTGGTGAAACAGAGACCCCCGAAGCCCGGTACCTATTTTACGAGAATATCTTATCCAGTATCACCACACGACCCGTCTTGAATTTGGCCTTAGATCCCGTCGATATTTCGTTCAACCCTTGACGATAATCTCGCTCGCTGGCTGTCACTCGAAACGTTCCCCCGATGGCTCAGAGGGTTAAATACGAAATGCGAAGCGAGACTCTCAGTTGTCTTAGCTTGCCTACTCCGAAGAAGTTGATGGAGCTTCAAGAGACAATAAACGAGGATCTCACAAAGGCGAGCCTCCCGGAGGTCAGAATTGGGGGTTTCAGGCTCCCGGACCAGGCTTTGGAGATCACCTTCGAGCGCGAGACAGTGACCGGGGAGAACCGAGATAGACTCTGGGAGATCATAAACGCACACTACAAGAAGCTGCTCAGAGAGCTTGAGCTCAAAGAATAGTTTTCGAGGTTATTGCCGACCTTTCGACCGCTCGTTCCATCTAAGTAAAGACCTATGTAATCGGCCTATCTCGTCAACCGCCTCGGCCTGTTTTATCTGCAGGACAGGCATGAACGTGTGGCTCTCGGGACGAGCCAGGGTCACAACGGTCCGATCCTCGACCTTTTCTGAAAGGTGTTGAATTTCTCCGAGGATATTCCCAGCCTTAAGAAGAATTCCGATTAGAGCTGTTCCAAGAAGCCCCCCGAAACCTAGAACCGCGATCACCGACCCTCTTCCCTGAAACAGGCTGAACAGGTACATCTGGAGGTACTGGTTGTTCACGTACTCGTTGTAGATCCAGGCCGACAAGCCAACGATAACCGTTGCCTGTAATAGCAGAACGATCTTCGCAAACCTCGGAGTATCTCTCCAAGAACGTCCCATAACGCGCACCAAGACCGACTCTCTGATCTAGAGAGGCCAACACGTATTATCTCAAATTCGTGGAACGCTAGCACTCAATCCATGGTACTTCCGGCAATCTGGACACGCCACTCTTTTCTTGATCTACTCTTCGAACTCGACTACAAGAGGGTTGAATTCGTTGAACTATGAAGGGCCTACCACGATCTCGTTTCGTGCTGCATTCTCTCATATCTAGACGACCGGAATGGATCTCTGCTCTCTTACTATAGGACTCTAGTGGCTGTTTTGCAGCCCTGGCAGTACTGATAGATAGCCAAGAGATCACCAGGCACATGCTTCACAGCATCGGTCTGAACCAGAATGTTAGCCAGGGGCTTCCCGCAGACCAGGTGAGGAACTCCCTCTATCGTGAGAACGTCGATTCCCTGACCAGCTGTCTCCAGCTGCTTCACCAGCTCGTCCAAGGTCGCGACCCGAAATTCCTGAAAGGGCTTGTGACTTGAAAGGTCTAGGGCCGGCTTGGGTTCCGGTAGAACCGGCACGCCTGAACGAGTTGCGACCTGTCGCAAGGGGCTCACTCCAGTCCGTAGGATACCGCTCTAGCTTAAGCGTAAAGTAACCGAACTCATGTCGGCCCAAGTTTATCCCAATAGGATCTCTATCCGGGGATAGAACAAGGATCAGGAGGGGCCTGTCTGGAACTGGTACAGGCTGGCGTAAGTGTTCAACCCGTGAAAAGAGTATTGCTGGAAAGTGTTGGTCAACGTCAACTTGGAGGAGCACTGAGCATAGACCAACGAGCTCGAATTCGGAGGCACGTATTCGCCAATACAAATCCATGCCGATTGGATCGTGGAGCCGACCATAGAATACGTAACCTGTTTCATCGATGTTTCAGACGGGCTCGGATGGTACCACTCGGTCATCAAACTCGTAGGAGTGCGAGAGTTAGACGCGCTCGAGGCCCCCAAGAAGGTCGTCCCTTTCGCCGCAGTGTAACTGTGAGAAGAACCCGCGCCAGTGTTGTAATCGCTAGCCAACATTACAACGTTGCCACTGACGAACGATAGGCTCAGTTGAATGGTATCACCCTGGTTGACATTGTCCGGGATCCTCGACAAGACAGGATTGTTCGTCGTTCCATTCGGCGCGAAAACCTCCCAGATGAAATGGAAACCTGAATCATAGCCACTCCCGGAGGCCAGGGGCCAGTTGTACGCTAGGCCAACTTGGTACCAATAACCTGTGTCAGAGAGGCCGTTGAGGAGGTAGGCGGGACCATAATCGGACGAGTCGGTTTGAGCTACGGCGGTCACGTTGTAGTCCAGCGCTTGAAAGTTTTGGCTAAAGATCATTGATACCTGCTGGTCATACGTGGCCTTCCCTGCCGTTGTGGGAAAGGTGGAGTTCGTGCAGAGCGCTTGGAGGCAGGTGAGATTCCGCAGAACACTCCGCGCATCATCGTACAACCGGGTCACCGCGGGAACTAGGATCCCGGTGGCGAAGAGACTCCCCGCCACGAGAAGCACGATTAGGCCAATCGCGGCGCCGATATGCTTCGAGGGAGAAGAACTTGTTCGCGTTGAGCCTGTCCAGTCCAGCCTTGTCCCACAGTACGGGCAGAAACTACTGGAGCCTTGCAGTTCTCCGTGGCAGACTGGACATTTCATACAGGGTCACCTTTGGAGCTGGGTGCCTTAGCTTTTCTGTTCCCTCGGGGCGTGAGGGTTATGAAATCGAAAGCTTTTTTCACACAGCATCACGTTTAACCTCACGTTTCCGGGTTGAAATCTGACAACATCCTTCCAGCTTTGAAGAAGAACAATGAGATCGAGCTGACCGTTACAGGCCGAAAGAGTGGAAAACCCCTTCCCCGTCCCGTCTGGTTCGTGCTCAGAGGGACGGAGCTGCTGCTACTACCCGTCACAGGCACAGATTCTCAGTGGTACCGGAACGTCCTCGTCAATCCGCAGGTAAAGATTAGCGCAGGCCAACAAACGTTCAACGGCAATCTCCGCGTGATAACCGAGAAGCGGCGGATTGAGGAAGTCATCGAGCTGTTCAGAGGAAAGTACGGTCCTTCTGATATCAAGAAGTATTATCCGAAACCGAACGCCGCAGCTTCTTTACCGATTAGCTAGCTATCCCATTCAATACTCGCTGTAAGCCAGAATCGGACTAGTCCGACGGTCCGATCGATCATCTAAAGCACCATTGTCTCGGCTCGCGGAGATTCGAGTTTCAACTCCCGAACCGCAGCCCGAGCATCGGGCCAAAAAAGAAAACTATCAACATGAAAATAGCGGGGAAGACTCCGAGCACTATGAACAGAATGATCTTGCCAGATGTACCTTCATCACGCTCTCGCCGAGTCATCGATGACGAGACTAACTGAAACGAGCGCTAAAAACCGTTACCCCTAGACAGTTAGGAGAGAAAAAAATCCGAGCTCGACTGGCTTAGTGGACGTTTCCCAGTGGGAAGCCTAAAGGATTTGAAAGGCTCCGGTTTGCCGACAATAGACCGTTTTGAGCTTGAGCGATACGATATTCGCCTTTGCACTAAACCTGCTATCCCAATGGGGCTACACTGGAGTCTTCCTGTTGATGACCCTTGAAGGCGCGACCCTTCCGGTTCCAAGCGAAATAATTCTCCCAGTGACCGGGTTCCTCGTTTACAATCACACTCTAGACTTTTGGCCCGCTGTCGCCGTGGCGTCTCTAGGCGGACTCCTTGGAACAATGATCGACTTCAGCATCGGGTATTATCTGGGGAGACCTGCTGTGCTCAGGTACGGTAGGAAGATCAGGCTGAGCGAGCGACATCTTATGATTGCTGAGGGCTGGTTTGCCAAGCACGGCAGCGCAGCCGTCTTGCTGGCAAGATTCGTCCCCCTCCTTCGAACGTTGATAGCGTTTCCGGCAGGGGTCGCCAAGATGAAAATTCCCAAGTTCCTCGCCTTCTCCGCCGTTGGCATAGTCATCTGGGACATCATACTCATCTACCTGGGCGTCCTCGCCGGCCAGAACTATAGCTCCATTGTTGGCAGCTTAGATGCCACCCTGCCGATAATCGGCTACGCCGCCCTAGGCGGGATCGTACTTGCTCTATTGTTTTTCGCAAGGAAAAATCGAGGGAAGGCGAACCCTGACTTGGAAACTCTCCCAATCTAATCACGACGAGACCCGGTTCGAGGCGGATAGGCCCAACTACAGCATCAAGCCAAGCTTGACCGGTGGCCTACGACAATGGAAAAGCTAGAAACCGCAGAAGAGCCAGAGCCGAACGTGAGCGTGAGGCCCACGTGAGAGTGGGCACTAGAAGCGACCCCTGCCGGGTCTAGTTACAGGACCCGTAAGGTCGCGAACCGACAGGGAATACTACAAGGGTTGAGCTCGGAGGAATGCAACACGAGACTATCCAAGAAGCGGGTCCCTCTCAAAGCCCTACTTCTGCTCGTAACCTTCGCGTTCGGCTCATTCACCGTTAGCGGAACCGTTTTCCCCTTCACCATTAGTGATGCCCACAAGACCACGGGCAGCTTCGTGTTAACAATCAGCCCGTCCGTGATCTCTATCCCACAGGGCATGAACGCTACCTCGACGGTCACCATTCTAAGCACTCAGGGTTTCACCGGAACGGTGACGCTTACCGCACAAGTTACCAGTGGAATCGTCATCATCTTCAATCCTAGCGGAGTCAATGTGCCGGTTGGAGGAACCGCTACCTCGATAACCACGGCACAAGCCGCTAAGAACGCTTCTTTGGGAACGTACAATGTCATTGTGACTGGGATGGCTGTAGCTGGGAGGAAGGTCCTCAGCAGCTCAGCCCTGTTGACAGCCACGGTCAACCCGCAAGGCGACTTCGGGGTGTACGCTTATCCCTACTCGATCACCGTTGTCGCTGGGTTCACCAATTCGACAAGTATCATCCTCTATGGCCGGAATGGCTTCAATGGTTCGGTGACGCTCTCTGCAACCGTGCCATTCGGATTTCTAGGCGTGATGGGAGGTCAAAACCCGGTAAAGCTTACCTCAGGAGCTACGAGTAATACGAGCTTACTAGTATCAACTACAACGTCTACAGCACCCGGAAAATACAATGTCACCATAACAGGATCAAGCGGAACCGTCAGCCACTCGTGTATCCTAGTGGTCAGTGTTGTAGACCCGTCTCCAGAATCCTTGAGCCTACTAGGTGTCACCAACAAGTTCCCCACCAACTTGACCCTGTCTCTACACAATAATGGCAATACCCCGATAACGCTTCAATCCTACAGTGTGACAGACATTTCGGGAGACATGTGGACCCTTGCGAATTGGACGGGACCTACTATTTCACCGGGAAGTACTAGTCCTGCGGTAATCTCGATAGGTTCCAGTTGCAGCACCTGCAGTTACAAGGGAATAATCGACCTCTTCCAACAATTCGTCGCAACCCACACCTACCTGATTACAATCACCACGAAACTGAACAGCCAGTTCACATTCACGGTAGTCTTCTAGACCTACGAAGTCCGCGCCTTGGAACATAAGACGTCGAAAAAGGCCGAGTATTAGTCTTCCCGCTAGTTTTTGCCACTCGCGATAGCGAGGCCGGCGCGTGCTGGCGGAGATACAAAAGCTGTGACCGAGCGCCAGTAAGAACTAGTTTTCGAATGAAGTCAGCCTTCGAGATAAGCCCCTCTCGGTTACGATGATCCTCGTAGAGCGCATCAACTATCGCCCAATCACTCTCGTCCAGTTTGATCTGCTTGGAAAAAGGGGCCCAGTCCTTGCTCGCCTTCGTGTCCGACATTGCTAACAAGGTACCCAGTCAGAATATCCTCTTTAGCCTATAGTTACCGACCACTACTCGTAACGATGCCAATTGTAGATCGAAGAGTGGTAACAGTCCAAAGGTATCCTGGCCCTCTTTCTAAGGGCAACTGAGGCGATTATATGAGAGCCAGAGTCACAGTTTTGCCATCGTCACTTTGTCTCAGGAAGTATTCGCTCGGAGATGATCACTGTTTTTTCTTCAGTTTCGGCATAACCGCGACGGGATGGGTCGGGGTTCGGGCTCTCGACCTTGAACTCCTTTTGCGGTACCTCTCCGATTGGCTCTCTCCCCCATCGAGCTTCTCAGCGATCTTCAGCCAGTCGGGTATGACTATTGCTCTGATCAATTCCTGCACTGTGATGTCCCTATCGTCAGCGATCTTCCGCAGCTTCGTGTAGGCAGCGTCTCCCAGAGACTGCATAAACTTAGACAGATAGGTAGCCTCCAATTAGCGTTGCCGTTATTATCTGCCGGAACCTCAATTCCGACTAAGCAATTCGGCGCAATATAAGGCCGAGCGCTCGTATCATAGATCGACTAACCTTTTGCGATATCATGATTCCTCGGGATATACAATTCAATCTCGGGGGTTTATGGTCGAATTCTCGATCATAGTCTTGATTCTCAAGAATTTGACCGGATTGGATAATCGGATCCTTGCCCATTCATCGAAAGGATAAATGAGATCATTATGTTGGTGGCCGGACCGTTTTCGCGAGATCCTCTGTTTGTCCTTTCTTCCCGACCGTCCGGAAAATCCAGTGGGCGTTCCTTACGGACTAGAACGCGCGTAGCAGAACTCCTAAAGACCCCGCGACAAAGAAATCGAACCGGCCGCGACACTGAATCCGGCTAAGGTTTCGCTAACTTCAGGTGGGAACGCAAATTCGCTACTCTCCGTGTCAACATCTGGTCTAACCCCCAGGAGAGCCTACACGATACTTGTCCTGGCGACTAGCGGGACAGTCTCCCACTCTCTTTCGATTAGTTTGACTGTGCAGTAATCACGATCTTCCTCTAACCACGTCGTCACGGGGGTCTAAGCAAGGACCCGAGTTGCAGCGACATCCGCAAACTTACTTGGCAGGGGCGGGAGGTGTCACGTCTCGGATGTTTGCCGAGTAGAGACCCATAGTGCTGGCCTGTAGAAAGATCGTGAAGGTCACCTGGTTAGGAACTGCCCAGCCTTGAGCCTGCCAGGCCTGGTTTGCATCAATGGAAACAGCTGTCCAGGCGGAAGCTGCGATGGGAACTATTGTTGTGGCGTTGTATCCTGAGGCCGAGAACGTCGGTTTCGCGGTGGTATTGGAGAAGATGTAGGACAGTTCGTGGGCGCCATCTGTCACCGTTATCCCGAGGACAGCCCCCGTGCCGGTGCTTGTCGCTACGGGGTCGAACAGGGAGAGGTTCACGGTGGTAGCGTTGAGGAGAATCTTCTGGGAGATCATTATTCTTTCAAGGTTGATCGCCGGGGTAGAATAGTTGAGCTGTAGGCTCATCCCTGTTGTCTGGTTCTGGTCCAGTCCTTGAATTACTGAGGTGAGCTGGTTGACGTTGATCTTGGTCAGCTTCCAACCGAATGGTACCTTGGTTCCCGCGCCAACATCCAGAGTCCACCATCTGAAGTGGTGGTTTGCAAGAGCTGGAAGGGGAATATTTGGGGTGAGAGAACGAGACTGGCCTACAAGGCTTCCAGTGGTTGCATCGAATACGTAGACCCGGAAGCTGGTCGATCGCGGGACCGCTCCCACGCCGTCAGTAGCAGTTGCGATGTAGGAGGCACTGGACATAGGTCCAAGTGTCTTGGTCGAGTTCGACGACCAGAGATATGGGAGATATGACCAGTAGACGAAGAATGATGGGGTAATGGGTTGGGGGGTCTGGTTGTCAAGTGTTAGGTTCAGAAGTGTTGCAGCGCCTATTCCGTCGGGATCTGTTACCGAGTTTATCTGGACATCGACCCTGGGGGGCGGTGGGCTGGAAACGTAGACTCCATAGGCACCGACGAATATCGTCGTAAGTAGCAAGCTTGCAAGGAGAGGAACTCTTAGCCTCACGCGCAGCGAGTGCAAACCGACAGCTATTGTCGGGCGCAAGGCAATGCCGGTGAACGGCGAAAAGTGCCAGAACGATACAGCGGGCCTGTTTCTGAAAAATTCTAGGGCCAGTGGAAGCGACCAATAGAAGACGTAATTCGGAAACGATCGGTAATAGAAGAATAAGATCATGACGGGGAAGATCCAGACATAGTATCTTGATTTCGAGTATCGCGTTGCGTAGAGATATAGCGAGCCGATGCCAACCAGTCCCATTAGGGCGACGAAGAAGAGAGGCGGAGGCGATATCCCCACGCGTAGGAGAATCCCGGAGAGCCCGATTCCCCCGGGGATCTCCACTGCGCCGCCGGGGAGGTAGGGGGCGATTGTCGCCGCCCACCACTGAGACGGTGAGGAGAGGATGAAGGGGATGGTTGGGCCG
>Ga0209237_1000397_pt1 | contig 24438 bp, 23 predicted proteins | sample GraSoi013_1_40cm_2_FD_185820 | JGI IMG/M metagenome (GOLD analysis project Ga0209237, IMG submission 185820) | Grasslands soil microbial communities from the Angelo Coastal Reserve, California, USA - Sample 10_02_2013_1_40cm (SPAdes) (version 2) | ecosystem: Environmental > Terrestrial > Soil >...
GCCCCACGAGCCGCCGATGTTCACGCGGCGGGGGCGCTCGCCGCCAGCGTAATAACCGAGCAGGCGGACAGCGAACGCGCTGCGCAGCGACGTCCGGAAGTAGCGGCGGTAATCCGCCGCGACGACCCACGTGTCGAAGCGCCCGTGACTGATGTCGTTCACCAGACCGCCGGTCAGGTTCACGCGGCCGCCGTCGATCGGGCCGGTGGGGAGCCAGAGGGTGTTGTCGCGCACGTAGCTCAGGTAGTTCGACGCGAGCCAGCCGACGCGGTGGAACTCGGTCGGGCCGTTCTCGATCAGGTCCGGCCGGGTGACGTCGAACCGGTTGGAGTGCTCGACCCGATACTCCGCTTCGATGCGGGTGAACCGGGACAGCGGATAGCGGATTTCCCCGAACGCGCCGCCGGAGGTCTCGTCGTACAGGGTGCTGAAGTCGCCCTCGTAGAACAGGCCGCGCAACCGGAAGGCGCCGACGCCCCAGTTGACGCGGTGCGACTGGTTCAGATAGAAGGCGGTGCCGCTGAAGTTGTCGAGCAGGTTGCCGAAGCCCGAGCCGGAGAACGACGACACGAGCAGATACAGCTGGTGGTCGCTCAGCAGGTCGCTGAAGACGAAGACGGCGCCCTGCGCGGACCCGACCCCCGGCGCCACCACCGCGTCCCCCGCCGCGAAATCGAGCGAGAACTTGCGCTCGTACGGAGCCGCGCTGGCGCGCGCGTACTGCGGACTCGCCAGCTCGGGCCACGTCCACTCGGGCGCGCGCCGGTCGGCGGCGAGCGCCACGCGCCGCGCGGCGTCCTGCGGCACCGGCTGCGCGAGATAAATGTTGTAGCTCAGGTCGGCGAACCCCCCGAACACGAGGCCGTGCTCCGCGTCCACCCACTCCGGATCGAACGCTCCGTTGAGGGTGTTGGTCTCCCGGCGGCCGGCGCCGGTGGCGTCCACGGAGTAGATCTGGTAGGTGCCGTCGCGGTCCGACGCGAAGAAGATGCGGCCGTCCGGACCCGGGGCCCAGCGCGGCTGGTCGTCGCGCCAGTCGCCGTAGGTGAGGTAGGCGACCGTGCCCGTGGCGAGGTCGAGGGTGAAGAGATTCCGGCCTCCTTGCGGGCCGAACGGCGTGCGGTCGGACGAGAACACTACGGTCCGCCCGTCGGGGCTCACCGTGGGATCCAGGTCTTGATACCGGTCGGAAGTGAGGCGCTCGAGCCGGCCGTCGCCGAGCCAGAGGCGATACAGGTCCGAGTAGCCCGAGACCGCCAGCCCCGAGAACACCACGCTCTGGCGGTCCGGCACCCACGCGGGCGACAGGATCGAGACGAGCCCCGGGAACTGATAGCGGCCGACGACCCGCCCTTTCTCGAGGCTCCAGAAGAACAGCGCGTCGCGGTCGAAATACTTGCTCGAGAACGCCACGATGCCGTCGCTCGAGACGCCGATCCGCGACTCGAAGAAGTGGAACGATTCGAACTCCGCGCTGCGCTCGCCCTTGACGACGGCGCGCGGTCGGGCGCCGGCGAACGACTGCGCGTAGATGTTCGTGTACCCGGTCGACGGCGAGAAGTACAGCACGCCGCGCGCGCTGTCGGCCCCCTCGGGCGCGCCGTACACCGCCGGCTTGATCGCGAGCTTGGTCAGCACGCGAGCGGTGATGGACAGCGGCTCCGCCGCCACGACGGCGGGGTAGTAGCGCTGCCGCATCCAGTACTGCCACTCGTCCGAGAGTTGCTCGAGCGTCCGGCCGTAGACGGCGTGCACCTCGTCCTCGAACGCGCCGTACTTCCACACGTCGCGGTACACCTCGTCGATGCGCCACTCGCCGTACGTCGACGCGAGGAAGTGATGAATCGCCCCTCCCAGCGGATACACGATCCCGCCCGAGGCGTAGGTGAGGTCCCGCAGCGCCGGTAGTCGCCCCGAGACCGTCAGGTCGCGCAGGATCATCTCGTCCCGCGAGTCCTCCCCGGCGGAGAAGTACTCCGCCAGGCCCTCGGTCCACCACAGCGGCGGGTCGACGTGGCGCACCCGGGGATAGCGGGTGAACGCCTGGTTCGTGAGGCTCAGCTGGAACACGTGCACCAGCTCGTGGCGCAGGGTGTGACGAAAATCGAAATAGCTGCCGGTGAACGGCAGGGCCACGCGCTGCTTCAAGAACTCGGTGACGCCGAGCAGCCCCTCGGGCGGCACGAACGGTAAGACGTTCGTCTGCTCGAAATCGGAGTGCGAGGCGTAGATGATGAGCGGGATGCGCCGGTGCGGGTGATGATTGAAGCGCCGCTCCAACGCGCCGTAGCTCTCCTCGGCGTACGTGAGCGCGACGCGCGCGAGCTCCTGCTCTTCGGGATAGTAGTAGAGGTCGACGTGCTCGCCGCGCAGCACGTGCCAGTCGAAGCCGCGGTACTGGATCTTGTTCTGACCGAAATAGCCGAACTGGGCGGTCGCCGAGCGGGCAAGGAGAATGCACAGCGCCGATCCACAGGCTAAAGCCTGAGCTCGGCGAAACACTCCCCTGAAGGGCAGTGCCATCCCCAGCGCACTTTTCAGCGTGTGAACACCGGCTGGTGAGCTCACCGATGAATGCTCCGGATGCGGTCACCTTGCGCGATGGCGCCGAGCACGTTGAGCCCGGAGACCAGCCGCCCGAACACCGTGTAGACGCCGTCGAGGTGCGGCTGCGCCGCGTGCGTGATGAAGAACTGGCTGCCGCCCGTGTCCGGCCCGGAAAGCGCCATCCCCATGGTACCCGTGTCGTAACGGATGGGATTCACCTCGTCTCGCAGCACGAAACCCGGCCCGCCCCAGCCGTCGCCCCGGGGATCGCCGTTCTGCACGACGAAGTTGGGCACGACCCGGTGCCAGCGGGATCCGTCAAAGTAGCGCCGGTCGACCAGGGAGAGAAAGGCGGCGACGGTGAGCGGGGCCTCGGTCGCGTACAGCTCCAGCGCCATCGTGCCGCGGTCGGTCTCGATCGTCACCCGCGGGGGTTGGCCCCGGAGGGCCGCCAGCAGGTAGCGGCGCACGGCGTCGCGGTACGTCTCCGCGCTGCGGCCGGTGGCGATGGGCGCCGCGGGCCCCCACCGCTCGGCGGCGTCGGGGAGCCGCTCGGCGGCGAGCCGGCGCACGAGGTAGTCCTCGGCGCGGGGCACGGCCGCGAGGAACCGGCTGGCGACGGCGAGTCGTCCTTCGGCGCTCGCGCGCGCGATCGCCCCGAGCGCGGCCACGGCCGAGAGGCGGGCGTCGTTGAAGGGATCGGCGGCCGCCCGGGTGTAAGCCTGGACCAAGCGATCCACGTCGGCCGTGGCCGGATGGCGCGCCAGGACATCGGCCGCGACGCTCCGCACCGCCGGATCCGCGTGGGCGAGCAGCTCCCGCGCGCGGGGGCCGAGGGTCGTGTCGCCCTCCGGCACGATGCGAGCGAGCGCCTGGAGCGCCTGCGCTACGACCCGCCCGTCGCGATCGGCGAGCTGCGCCTCGAGCCGGGGGCGGTCGTGCGCCGCGCCGAACGCTTCCGCGGCGACGCTGCGCCAGCGCCAGTCGGCGTCGCCGGTGAGCGCCGCGGCCGCCGCTCCCCCGGCCGCGCTGTCGGCCTGGGCGAGCGCGATCAGGGCCTGCCGCCGCAGCGCGAACACGGCGCTTGCGAGCCGGGCGGTGAGCGCCTCCACCGCGGCGCGTCCGCCCAGCGCGCCGAGCGTCGTCTCGGCCTGGACGGCGACGTTCACGTCCGCGTCGCCGGCGAGCGAGGCGGCGAGACGAGAGCGCGCACTGTCGCGAAACGTGGCGAGCGCGCGCAAGGCGTTGATCCGCACCCGCGGATCGCGGTCGGTGAACAGCGGTCGCAGCCGTTCCACGACCGCCTGCGGGTCGAGCCGGGCGCTGTCGACGAGCGCCCGGCTCACCCCCCGGACGGCGACGGCGCGCACGAGGGCGCTGCTGTCGTCGAGCGCCCGGAGGAGGGCCGGCACGCCCCGCGCCGCTCGTAACCGTGCGAGCGCATACAGGACGTGCCACCGCGCGTTCAGGTCCGGGTCTTCGGTGAATCCGAGGAGCGACGGCACGGGCGCCCGGGTCCCGAGGCGCCACGCCTCGAGCAGCGCCGTGCTCTGGGCGAGCGATGTCGGCACGCCCGCCGTCGAGCCGGTGCCCAGGATGGCGCGGAGCGCGTCGGCGCCCTGGTCGCCGCCGATCTTCGCGATGGCCGTCACGGCTTCGGCCTGGGGCGGGCCCTGCTCCCCGGCCGGCCCCGAGCGCACCAGCGCCAGCAGCGGCTCGACCGCCCGCGCGTCCTTGAGCAGCCCGAGGCCGAACGCCGCCGCGGCTCGGACGGTCTGGTCCGAGTCCGACAGCGACTCGACCAGCAGATCGGTGCCCGCGGGGTCGCCGATCCGGCCGACGCCGAGGGCCGCCTGTCGCCGCACCACGCCGTCGGAAGCATGCAGGGCCTCGCGGAACAACGGCGCGTCGAACGCACGCGCGTCGGCGGCGGCGAGCAGGCGGGCGAGCTCGCCCACCAGCGCCTCATCCTGCTGCTGCGCGACCGCACGGCGCCACGGCGCCGCGGCCGCCAGCAGGAGCAACAGTCCGGCGCTACACGCGGACCGGATCAGGCACCGGCTTGAGCAGCTCGAAGACATGGTCGGGGATCCGCGTGAGAGTGTGCTGGTGCGTGAGCGACACGAGCGCCGTCTCGCCGGTGGCGAGCAGCTCGGCCGTCGCGGCGCGCTCCACGGCGTAGCCGAAGGTCACGCGCCGCGACGCGAGCTCGCGCACCCAGCAGCGCACGCGCACCAGGTCGTCGTACCGCGCCGCGGCGCGGTAGCGGACCCGCACCTCCGAGACCGCGAGGTAGACGCCCTGCTGCTCCAGCTCCTTGTAGGTGACGCCCGTCTCGCGCATCAGCTCGGTGCGCGCGCGGTCGAACCAGATCAGATAGTTGGCGTGATAGACCACACCCATCTGATCGGTTTCGGAATAGTTGACGCGCAGCGTAATCGCGCTGATCACGCCGCGCAAAATACAGCATCGCGGCTTGCGGCGCTCCGGGGCCGCTCCTAGCTTGGGGCCGTGCCCTCCCGAGTGCTCGTCGTCGCCGACGCCCATCTGGGACAGGTCCCCGCCGCGATCGAGTCCGCCTTCCACCGCTTTCTCGAGGCCGTCCCCGATCTGGGCCAGGCGTTGCTGATCAACGGAGACCTGTTCGACTTCTGGTTCGAGTACCGGGCCGTGATTCCACGACGCCATTTCAGTACGGTCGCGAAGCTGCAGGCACTGCGCGCGCGGGGCATTCCCATCACCTTCGTGGGCGGCAATCACGATCGCTGGGGGGGCGACTTCCTCACCCATGATCTGGGGATCGGGTTTTACGGCGGTGAGGCGGAGATCGACGTGGCGGGGCGGCGCGCCTTCGTAGCGCACGGCGACGGGCTGACCGAGCAGCACTGGAGCGCGCAACTGATGCACCGCGTCACCCGCCATCCCGTCACCGTCCGCGTGTTCCGCGCGCTCCACCCGGACGTGGGCTTTTGGATCGCGCACAAGCTGTCGGGCACGCTCGCCGACAACACACGCGACCCCGTGGTGCTCGACCGCGCGGCGCGTGCCCAAGCCCAGTACGCGCAGGACATGCTCACCCGCCGCTCCGACCTCGGGCTCGTAATCCTCGCGCACACGCACCGCCCGGCGCTCGACGAGCTCGGGAACGGGCGCGCCTATCTCAATCCGGGGGCGTTTCTCGACGGCTACCGGTACGCCGTCGTGACAGCAAACAACGTCGAGCTAAAGACGTTTCACACTTGACGTATCACGCAAGACGTCTCACGTGAGACGTATCACGCGAGACGTAATTATCCCAACGGCACGACCTCCACCTTCTTCAGCTTCTCTCCGAGAAACCGCGCCCCCACCTTTCGAAAATGCGGCTCGTCGTCCGACACGACGAAGATGTGGTCATGGCTGCCGTCCCCCGCGAGCAGCCCGTGTGCCTCGAGCTCCAGCGCCACGACGCGCGCGGTCTCCTCGGCTGAATCCACGAGCGTCACGCCTGGCCCCATGACGCGCGCCAGCAGGGGCTTGAGGAGCGGGTAATGGGTGCAGCCGAGCACCAACGACTCCACGGCGGCCCGCTGGAGCGGCTTCAGGTACTCGCGGGCGATGAGCTCGGTCGCCGGGTGATCGAACCAGCCTTCTTCCACGAGCGGCACGAACAGCGGGCAGGCTCGCGCGTACACGGGCGCGTCCGGCCGGGCCGCGGTGATGGCCCGCTCGTATGCGCCGCTCGCGATCGTGCCCGCCGTACCGATCACGCCGATCTTTCCCGTCTTGGTCGCCTGCACGGCGGCGCGCGCGCCCGGCTCGATGACGCCGACCAGCGGCACGGGCGAGCGCTCTCGCAAGTAGTCGAGCGCCTGCGCGGTGATCGTGTTGCACGCGACGACCAGCGCCTTCACACCGCGTTGCAGCAGATACGCGAGGATCTCCGCCGCGTAGCGACGCACCGTGTCCGGCGACTTCGGCCCGTAGGGAACGCGCGCCGTGTCGCCGAAGTAGATCACCGCTTCCCGCGGCAGGCGCTCGAACAGCGCGCGGGCGACGGTGAGCCCGCCGATGCCGGAGTCGAACACGCCGAGCGGGGCCGGGTTCACGGACTAGGGCACCGGGACACTGATCCCGACGCCGTTCGGGATGACGCGGACTTTCAGCTCCCGGGGGAAGTCCTGCAGGTGCGCGGAAACGTAGGCTTCGGCCCCGGAGAAGAGATGGTTGAAGATCCAGAGCACGAGCCAGTCCTGTACTTCCTGGCGTTTGGCGCCGAGGTTGTCCGAGCCTGATTGCTTGAGGTAATGCGTTTCCTGCTGCGCCTTCAGCGTCATCATCGCCGCGACGCCCTCCCAGGTCACGAACAGTGCGCCCGTCACGGGCCGGCCGGTCTTCGCTTGTCCCCACCCGGGCAAGAGGAGCGAGCGCCAGAAGGCGCCCATCGGCCCGATGCGGTGCGCCGTGTCGGACGCAACGACGGTCGCCCCGGTGGTGACGACGGGGGTGCGCGTGGTGTCGCGAACCTGGGCGGCTAGACGGGTAGACGGGTAGACGGTTAGAAGCGCTGTGACCAGCCCGCCGACACTACCCGTCCACCCGTCTAGCCGTCTAACCGTCTGCCTCATTTCGCTACCAGCACGTTCAGTCGCCGCGCCGCCAGCCGCACCGTGCAGTGGTGCACTCCCGGATCGCGTAGCTCGCCGTCGAGGTGCAGCAGCAGCGGCTGCTCTGGGCAGCGGATCGTCAGCTCCGTCGTCCGGAACATGGTCACCTCGCGCATGCGGGTGTGAGTGCCACGCATCACGCGCGGCACGGCGATGAGGAACCGCGGCAGCGACACCCGGCGGACGAGGCAAATGTCGAGCTGGCCGTCCGACGGGTCGGCGTCTGGAGCAAACCGATAGCTGCCTCCGGCGGTCGTGCCATTGCACACCTCCACCATCATCATGTACCCCGTCGCCGCGAACCCGGACGAGCGCACTTCGAGGCGCGGCGCCCGAAACGTGGCGAACGCGCGGTACACAGGAACCAGGTACGAGAGGAAGCCGGTGAGGCCGGGCATGCCGTTGCGGACGCGGACCACTGCGGGGCCGAAGCCGAGCCCCATACTGTTCACGAACCACTCGCCCAGCACCTGCCCGACGTCGAAGCGTCGCACCTCGGCGGTCACGAGCCGCTGGACCGCGCGCACCGCGTTGTGACGGTAGACGCCGGTGAGCTTTGCGAAGTCGTTTCCCGTGCCGAGCGGCACGACGCCGAGCGTGACATCGGCCTCGTGCCGGAGGAGCCCGTTCGCCACGTCGTGGACCGTGCCGTCGCCGCCCACGGCCACGACCCGAGCGACCCCGTCACGGCGGCTCGGGCCGCGAGCTCGGTCCCGTGGCCTGGGCCCTCCGTCCGGACGACGTCCACGGCCCAGCCCTGGCGCTGGAACTCACGCGCCACGGGGTCGAGCGCCCGAGCGCCGGCGCCGCCGCCCGCGGCGGGGTTGAGGATGATCTGAGCGTGGATCAGAGAGCTGCAAGATCGGGGCTATGGCGCCCGCGGGATCGCGCCGTCCCGGCGGGTCAGAACGGCTCGTCCCCCCAGCCGATCTCAAACACTCCGTTGCACCGCAGGCAGCGCATGCTCGCCGCCGGCTTGCCGAGTGGCGCTCGCTCGCAGCAATTCGGGCAGACGACGTAGCGCGCTCCCCAGCTCGAGGGCAGCCGCCCCGCGTTGCGGGGGCGCGGAACCACGGTCCAGTTTTGGTGAGGCCGCGACAGGATTTGCAGTGACGAGCGGGGGACACTCACGCCGGTGTGATTGACGACGACGACGGCTTCATTGGAGGTCAGACGCGTCACGCGGTACCAGGCGCCGCGGCGCAACGGGCAATCGGCGTCAATGCGCACGCGCCCCCACTGTTGTTCGGTCATTGCCCCCTCCGGAACCGGAATCCCGCTGCTAGGGTGGGACCGGGCGCCGGTTCCGTCAAGGGCCAGCGTCTAGTCAGCCCGCGAGATACGCCTCGTCCCAAGCGATCTCAAACCGCCCGTGACAGCGCCGGCAGTCCATCTTCCCGGGGCGCCCGCGCAGCTCGGCGCGCTCGCGGCAGCTGGGGCAGACGGCATACGCCGCGCCCCATTTCTGCGGCAGCACGCGAGCGTTGCGCGGGCGTGGCACCACGGTCCAGCGCCGGGGCGGCGCGGAGACGACTTCGATGAGAAAGTGCGGGATGGCGAGGAACTGGCGGTTGACGTCGAGGACGGCTTTGAGCGACGCCAGCTCGGTCACGCGGTACCAGGCACCGCGGCGCAACCGACAGTTCACGTCCACCTGGAGGCGACCCCACTGCATTCCTGACATGGTTCCCTTGCTCCATCTGCTGAGGTGAGGCTGGTCGGAGAAGCGGCGGCACCCAAACTAACCACCCTCGGGGTCCCCAAAACGTGACTCAGGGCACAGGGCCCGGGGTAACTGGTCCGGGTCGAGCGCCACCCACGCCGACGCGGCATCTTTTTTGTTGAGCCGCAGCGTGCTTGCCAGCTGGCGGGAGCGTGTAGGAATCGAACCTACCGAGGTCCTAACGGACCCCAGCTGGTTTTGAAGACCAGTCGGACCACCAGGCCCGATCCGCCCCCGCGCTAGCCTGTCCTCGCGATCGCGTCGATCTCGACGCGCACCCCCTTCGGCAACCCCGCCGCCTGCACGGTCGAGCGGGCGGGCTTGTGGTTCCCGAAGTGCCTCGCGTACACCTCGTTCATCGCGGGAAAATCGGCCATGTCGGCGAGGTAAACCGTGGTCTTCACGACCATACCGAGCCCCGACCCGGCGGCTTCGAGCACCGCCGTGAGGTTCTGCAAGACCCGCTCGGTCTGCTCGGCGGCGGTCTTCCCCACGACCTCGCCGGTCTGCGGGTCGAGGGCGATCTGCCCCGCGGTGTAGACCGTCGCGTCGACGACGACCGCCTGGCTGTAGGGGCCGATCGCCTGCGGCGCCGCCTGCGTGGTCACGATCCCCAGTCCTTTCGGCTTCATTAGAAGAGCCCCTCGATCGTCCCGTCCGGGTGCACCCGGATCCGCTCCGCGGCGGGCGACTTAGACAACCCCGGCATCGTCATGATGTCCCCCGCGAGCGCCACGACGAATCCGGCGCCGGCGGAAGGGAGAATATCCCGCACCTGCAGCGTGAAGCCCGTGGGCGCACCGAGCTTCGCAGGATCGTCGCTGAACGAGTATTGCGTCTTTGCCATGCACACGGGCGTCTCGCCCAACCCCAGCGCCGGGAGCTGCTCCAGCGCGCGCTCGGCCGCGGGCGCGAAGGCGACCGCACCAGCGCCGTAGATCTCCTTGGCGATGGTCTCGATCTTCTCGCGCAGCGGCCGCTTCTCGTCGTACAGCGGCTTGAACTTGGCGCCCTTGCCGTCCAGCAGCTTGAGCACCGCTGCGGCGATGCCGATGCCGCCCTCCCCCCCCTTCTCCCACACCTCGCACAGCTCCACGCCCACGCCCTCCGCGCCGCACTCCTCGCGAACCGCGTCCAGCTCAGCGTCGGTGTCGGTGAGGAACCGATTCAGGGCCACGATCACCGGGACGCCGAACTTCTTGACGTTGCGGATGTGGCGACGGAGGTTGGCGGAGCCCCGCCGCGCCGCCGCGGGGTCGGCCACCCCCAACCGGTCCTTCGGCACACCGCCGTGCAGCTTGAGCGCCCGCACCGTAGCCACGACGATCGCCGCCTCGGGGTTCAATCCCCCGGCCCGGCACTTGATGTCGAAGAACTTCTCGGCGCCCAAGTCCGCGCCGAACCCGGCCTCGGAGAGCACGACGTCGCACAGGCTGAGCGCGAGCTGCGTCGCGACGATCGAGTTGCAGCCGTGGGCGATGTTGCCGAACGGCCCGCAGTGAATGAACGCCGGCCCGCCCTCGAGCGTCTGCACCAGGTTGGGATTGATCGCGTCCTTCAGCAGCAGGGTCATCGCACCGTACGCCTTCAGGTCGCTCGCCCGCACGGGCGTCTTGTCGGAGGTGAGTCCGACGATGATGCGCGCGAGCCGCCGCTCCAGGTCCTCCAGCCCCGTGGCGAGCGCCATGATCGCCATGATCTCCGAGCCCGGAATGATCACGAAGCGATCTTCCCGGGTGGGGCCACCGTTCATGCCCCCGAGCCCGATGATGATGCTGCGCAGCGCGCGATCGTTCATGTCGATGGTGCGCGGCCAGGTGACGCGGCGGGTGTCGAGCCGCAGCGCATTGCCGTGGTGCAAGTGGGCGTCCAGCATCGCCGAGAGGAGATTGTGCGCGCTCGCGATCGCGTGAAAGTCACCTGTGAAGTGGAGGTTGATGTCCTCCATCGGCACGACCTGGGCGTACCCGCCGCCGCAGGCCCCCCCCTTCACCCCGAACACGGGGCCGAGCGACGGCTCGCGGATGCAGAGCGCGGCGTTCTTCCCGAGCTTCCGGAGGGCCTGGGTCACGCCGACCGTCACCGTGGACTTCCCCTCGCCGGCGGGGGTCGGGTTGATGCCGGTGACGAGCACCAGCCGGCCGTGCGGCGTGCGACGCGCCAGGGCCTGCAGCCGGATCTTCGCCTTGTACTTCCCGTACAGCTCGACCTCGTCGTCGGCCAGCCCGAGCTCGGCGGCGATCTCGGCGACCGGACGGAGCTTCGCGGCCTGGGCGATCGCGATGTCGGTGGGGACCTTGGCCGTCGTGGTCACGGGGCCTCTCGGGCTAGAGCGTGGATGCGAGCCGCGGGCCGAACAGCCGCCGCGCGTTCTCCGTCGTCCGTTGTCCGACCGCCTCGAGCCGCTCCCCGCGGGCCCGGGCGAGCGCCTCGGCCACCTCGCGCACGAACCCCGGCTCGTTCCGCTTGCCGCGATGCGGCGCGGGAGCGAGGTAGGGCGCGTCCGTCTCGACTAACAGGCGGTCAGGCGGATAGTCGGTTAGTGCCGCCGTAAACCGCCAGCTCTTGAACGTGATCATGCCAGAGAACGAAAGGTACGCGCCGATCTGCATCCCCGCCTCAAACAGCTTCACGCCGGAGCTGAACGAGTGCAGCACGACCGTCGCCCCGGCGCCGGCGAGCATCGCGGCGATGTCGTCGTCCGCCTCGCGCGCGTGCACGACGACCGGCTTGTCCAGCTCCGCCGCGAGCGCGAGCTGGGCCGCGAACGCCCGCCGTTGCACGTCGCGCGGCGAGTGGTCGTAATGGTAATCGAGGCCGGTCTCACCGACAGCCACCACTTCGGGTAGGGCGAGCAACGCCTTCAGGCGGGCCGCCGCTTCCGGCGACCACGCCGTCGCCTCGTGGGGGTGGAGGCCCGCGGTGGCCGACAGGCCGGCGTGTGCCCGGGCGAGGGTCGCGGCGCGCTCGCTATCCTCGGGCGTCGTGCCGATCACCACGACGTGCCCCACGCCGGCGTGCCGCGCCCGCTCCAGCACCGCAGCGCGATCCGGATCGAACGCTCCATCGCCCAAGTGGCAGTGCGCGTCGACCAGGTAGGGGCGCGCCGGTAGGGGCACGGCGGTGCCGTGCCCTATCGCGTGGGTTGAGGCTGGGGAGCCCGCGGTTCCGGCGCCCCCGTCCCGGCCGGCCGGAACGCCCGCGCACCACGCGCGTCCTGGCCCGGCCAGCGCTTTTCGATGTACATCAGGAGGGGCGCGGCGATGTAGATCGAGGAGAACGTCCCCGTGAAGATGGCGAACGTCATGACGAGCGCGAAGGGGCGCAGCACCTCACCCGCCAGCAACACCAGCGCGACGGTCGTGGCCATCGTCGTCCCGTGGGTGAGCACCGAGCGCGGCAGCGTCTCGTTGATCGAGAGGTTCAGGATCTCGTACAAGTTCTGGCGTCGAAACTTGCGCAGGTTCTCGCGCACGCGATCGAAAATGATGATCGTATCGTTCAGCGAGTAACCCACCATCGTCAGGACGGCGCCTACCACGATGAGGCTTACCTCCAGGTTCAAATAGCGGATGAACGCGATAGTCGTGAGGATGTCGTGGAACGTCGCGAGCACCGCCGCGAGGCCGAAGCGCCACTCGAACCGGATCGCGAGGTAAATGAGGGTGACGATGAACGAGAAGAAAATGGCGAGGAACGCCTTCCCCTGCAGCTCGCGGCCCACCTTGGGGCCGACCGCCTCGATCCGCACGATCTTGTAGTGCTCGGGGGCGGCGCCGAGGGCGTGGGCCAGCGCCGAGTCCACCGCGGCCGCGGTCGCCTCGGTCGAGCCCGCTTCGACGGCGCCCCCCCCCCCTTGCCCGATCCGCGCGCGCACCACGTAGTCTAATGGATCCCCGAACTCCTGGATCTCAGCGTCGCGGATCCCCGCCGCGTCGAGCGCGCCGCGGATCGTGGCGGCGCCGACCGGCTGCGGCGTCTGCACCTGAATAAGCGTGCCGCCCGTGAACTCGATCGAGTAGTTCAGGCCGTGCACCAGGAACAGGGCGAAGCCGGGGATGATGATGGCCGCCGTGAGCGCGTAGGCCCAGCGACGCCAGCGGATGAAGTCGTAATTGGCGTTGGCGAAGAGGCGGATCATCTCAGACGCTCAGGGTGGCCATGTCGGGCCGGCGCTGCAGCCAGATCATGTAGGAGGTGCGCACCACGAAGATCGCGGTGACCATTGACGCGGCGATACCGATGATCAGGGTGATGGCGAAGCCCTGCACCGGGCCCGTCCCCACGAGATAGAGAATGAAGGCGGTGAGGGCCGTGCTGACGTTCGAGTCGATAATGGCGCTCATCGCGTGCTTGAACCCCTCGTCCACGGCGGTGCGCACCAGCTTGCCGTGCTGCAGCTCCTCGCGGATGCGCTCGAAGATGAGCACGTTCGCGTCCACCGCGATGCCCACCGACAGCACGAGGCCGGCGAGGCCCGGCAGCGTGAGCGTGAATCCGAAGCCCGCGAGCCACGCCAGCGTGAACAGCACGTACAGGCCGAGCGCCGCCACCGCGAGCACTCCCGACAGCCGGTAGTAGATCACCATGATCAGCACGACGAGCACGACGCCGACGATGCCGGCGCGGATCCCGTCCTTGATCGAGTCCTGGCCGAGCGAGGGGCCGATGGTGCGCTCCTCGACGATGGCGAGCGGCGCGGGGAGGGCGCCGGCGCGCAGCACCAGCGCCAGGTCCTGCGCCTCCTGCAACGGCTTCGACCCGAGCTCGATAATGCCGCGCTGCCCGATCTGGCTCTTGATGACCGGCGGCTGGCCCTGCACGCGGTCGTCGAGGATGATGGCCATGTAGTGGCCTACGTGACGGCCGGTCTCACGCTCGAACTTCCGCCCGCCGCTGCGCGACAGCACGAAGTCCACCACCGACTGGTTGGTCACGGGGTCGCGGCGGGCCGTCGCCTTCTCGAGCTCCTCCCCCGTGATGATCGGCCGGTCCTCGACCGCGTACAGCGCGCGGTACGCCCGCGCGCCGCGCGACGCGACCTCGGTACCCCACTTGAGATTGATCCCTCGCGGGATGAGGCGCTGTACCTCGGGCCGGGCCAGCAGGCTCTCGGCCGCCGGCACCTGCTCCTCGGGCACGAGGTACTCGCCCGGGAGCGAGCCTTGGAACAGCAGCGACGATAGCGCACCGGGCGCGTTCAGCTCGGTCGTGTCCTTCGCGGCCTTACCCTTGGCGGGCTTTCCCTTCTTGCCCTTGCTCGTGTCCGCGCCGAACAGTTGGGCGACGTTCGCCCCGGTCGCCTGCCCCGCCACCTGCACCCCCGCCTCATGCAAGGCGCGATCGATCTCGGGGAGCGCGTCGCGGAACAGGTTGTTCATGTCGGTGATACGAAACTCGAGGAACGCGGTGCGCTGGATGACGCTCTTGGCGCGCGCCGGGTCCTTCTCTCCTGCGAGCTCGACGATCAGGCGGCAGCGCCCCTGGATCTGCACTACGGGCTCCGTCGTGCCGAACTCGTCGATGCGGCTGCGCACGACCCGCTCCGCCCGCTGGATCGCATCGGCGCAATCGGGCACGGGCCCCTTACTCTGATCCACTTCGAGCGCGAGGTGGATTCCGCCCTGCAGGTCGAGCCCGAGGTTGATCGGGACGCGTCGCACGGTCGTGTCCTTCATGCGGCCGGTCGCGACGTCACGCACCCGTTGGGTGACGTCCTTCGGGAGCAGGAGCCAGCCGGAGAGGAGCGCCAGCCCCACGATGACGATCACTCGATTGCGAATCGTGCGCATGCGCCTCCCTATTGCGTGAGGGCCTGGCGCGCCGCCACCGCGTCGCGCCCGAGCTGGTCCACGAGCGCCTCGCGGGACGGGAACGTCCGCACGTCCCGCAGCCGGCGCACCCACTCCACGGTCACCGCTTCACCGTACAGCTCACCCGCGAAATCGAACAGATGAACCTCGAGGGCGCGAGCCGTCACCCCGAAGGTGGGGCGCGGGCCCTGATTCATCATGCCGCCGTACCGTTGCCCGTTTCCCGTTTCCCGTTTCCCGACTTCCACCCACACGGCGTACACACCGTCCGGCGGCAGCAGCTTCCGGGGATCGGGGGGTGCGAGGTTGATGGTCGGGATCCCGATCGTCCGGCCCCGCCCCGCCCCGCGCTCCACGACGCCGGTCGCGCCGTAGCGCCGGCCGAGCCAGCGCTCCGCCGCCGCGAGATCGCCGTGGGCGACGGCCGTGCGGATCAGCGACGAGGAGATCGGTTGCCCGTCGTCCCGCACGGCGTCCACCACGTCCACCGCGAACCCGTCTTCCCGCGCCAGCCGTCGCACCAGCTCCACGTCACCCGTCCGCCCTCGTCCGAACCCGTGGTCATACCCCAGCACGAGCTCCCGCATCCCGTACTGCGCGCGCAGCACCTGCCGGACGAACTCCTCCGGCGCGAGGCGCGCCAGCTCGGCCGTGAACGGCAGCAGCTCGATCCGATCGAGCCCGAGCTGCGCGAGCAGCGCCCGCTTCTCGTCCGGGAGCGTGAGCAGCCGCGGGGCCGCCGGCGGGTTCACGATCTCGAGCGGGTGCCGGTCGAAGGTGACGATCAGGCTCGCCAGCCCTCGGGTGCGCGCCCGCCGCACGACCTCCGCGAGCACCGCCTGGTGCCCGCGGTGCACACCGTCGAACGTGCCGACGGTCGCTACCGAGCCCGTCATTCGTCCGCCACCACGACGCGCGGCTTCAGCAGCTCTCCCTCGCGGTCGGCCACGGCCACCAGGTGGCCGGCTGCGAAGAGGGCCACCCTTCCCTCTTCTCCCTTCCCGGCGGGGACCGGCCGCCCGTGAATCGCCGCGACTCGCCCCGCCTCATCCAGCTCCCGCCGCGGCAGCCCGGCCACCAGCGTCGCGGGATCTCGCAGGTCCCCGGCCGTCAGCGCCTCCGGCTCCACCGCGTCGTCGAGCCCGAACGGACCCACCTGAGTGCGCACGAGCACCGCGAGGTGCGCGCCACACTTCAACTCCTCCCCCACGTCGCGCGCGAGGCTGCGGAGGTAGGTACCGCCGCTCACGGTGGCGCGGAACCGCACGTCCGGCGGCTCCAGGCCCACCAGCTCGAGGAGCTGCACCTCCACCCTCCGGGGCGCCAGAGTGACCGCCTCACCGCGCCGGGCGCGCCGGTACGCCCGTTCACCGGCGACTTTCACCGCCGAGTAGGCGGGCGGCTGCTGCTGGTAAGCGCCGCGAAACCGCGCCAGCGCCGCCTCCACCTGCGCCTCGTCAAGCGACTGCCACGCGTCCGAGATCGCCGTCGTGTGGCCCGTGGTGTCGTCGGTCGACGTCGTGCGCCCCAGCCGGATGACACCCTCGTACGCCTTGGCCCAGCCGGCGGCGTACGGCGCCAAGCGGGTCGCGCGACCCACGACGACCACCAACAGCCCCGCCGCGAACGGATCGAGCGTACCGAGGTGTCCGACCCGCCGGGTGGCGAGCGCGCGGCGCACCTGATCGACCACGTCGTGAGCCGTGGGTCCTGCGGGCTTCGCGACGAGCGCCACGCCGGCGATCAGCCCGCGCCCTCCTTGATCTGCTTGAGCACCGCGTCGATCCGCTGGGCGTGCTCGACGCCGCGATCGAGCTCGAAGCGCAGCTCGGGGCTGGTGCGCAGGCGCAGCTCGCGGGACAGCTGGGCGCGCAGGAACCGCGCAGCGCTGCCGAGACCCTCGAGCGTCTTCGTCTTCTCCTCCTCGCTCCCCATGACGCTCACGCGGATGCGGGCGTGCGCCAGGTCGCCGGAGACCTCGACGGCCGTGACCGTGACGAACCCGACGCGGGGGTCCCGCACGTTGCCGGTGAGGAACTCCGCCACTGTCTGGCGGATCAGCTCGGCCATGCGCTCGGGGCGGTGACTGGGTCGTCGCATCATTTCACAAGAAGCTCGTGCTCGTGTCCACGATGCGGGCGCCCGCCGCCCCGTCCACCAAACGGTCCGCCTCCCGGAGCACGTTTTCGGCGTGGCCCCGCTCGTTCGACACCACGCAGGCGGTGAGCTCAGCGCGCTGCCACAGGTCCTGGTGGGCCGTCTCGGCCGCCGAGACGTTGAACCGGTTGTGCAGCCGGTCCTTGAGGCTCTTGAGCACGTGGCGCTTGTCCTTGAGCGAGCGGCACCCCTCGAGGTGCAGCTCCCAGGTGATGAGCCCCACGACCACGGTTCACCCGCCTCGGGCCGCGCTTCCCACGTCCAGCGAGCGCGCGACTTCCTCGATCTTGTACGCCTCGATCAGGTCGCCGACCTTGACGTCGTTGAAGCTCTCGATTCCGATGCCGCACTCGAAGCCCTCGCGGACCTCGCGCACGTCGTCCTTGAAGCGCTTGAGGGAGGCGATGGTGCCCTCGTACACCTCCACGCCGTCGCGGATCACGCGCACCCGTGCAGTGCGGGGGATGACGCCGGAGCGGACGAAGCACCCGGCGATCGTTCCCACCTTCGCGATCTTGAATGTCTGCCGCACCTCGGCCTCCCCCAGCACGACTTCCTTCTTCTCGGGGGTGAGCAGGCCCTCCATCGCGGCTTTCACCTCTTCCACCGCCTCGTAGATGATGCGGTAGGTGCGAATCTCCACGCGCTCGCGCTCCGCCGAGGCGCGGGCGTTCGAGTCGGGCCGCACGTGGAAGCCGACGATGATGGCGCCCGAGGCTTTGGCGAGCAGGACGTCGGAGTCCGTGATGGCGCCGACGCCGCGATGCACGACCTCCACCTTCACCTCCGGCGTGGAGAGCTGCGCGAGCGCGTCGGCGAGCGCTTCCGCCGGCCCGCCCTCGTCGGCCTTGATGATGATGCGCAGCGCCGCGGCGCCGCCGGCCGCGCGCTCGGCCATGAAGTCCTCGAGCGTCTTCACGCGGCCGGTGCGGCGGTGCTGCGCCTCGCGCTCGAGGCGTTGGCGTTTCTGCGCGATCTCGCGCGCCGCCCCGGCGTCCGCCATCACGCTGAAGGTGTCGCCCGCTTCGGGCACGCCCTCGAAGCCCAGGATCTGGACCGGCGTCGAGGGACCGGCTTCGGTGACGGTCTCACCGCGCTCGTTGTACATGGCGCGCACGCGGCCGGAGAACTGGCCGCAGATGAAGTCGTCCCCGACCCGGAGCGTGCCGTTTTGCACGAGGATGGTCGCCACCGGCCCCTTGCCGGGGTCGAGCGTCGCCTCCAGCACGGTGCCGTGAGCGCGGCGGTCCGGATTCGCCTTTACGTCGAGCAGCTCGGCCTGCAGCAGGATCTGATCGAGCAGGGCGTCGACGTTCTGGCCGGTCTTCGCCGAGATCGGCGTGGCCAGCGTCGTACCACCGAATTCCTCGAGCACGACCGCGTGCGACAGGAGGTCCTGCTTCACCTTCTGCACGTTGGCGGAGGGTAGGTCGATCTTGTTGATGGCGACGACGAGCGGCACGCCGGCGTTCTTAGCGTGGGAGATCGCTTCGATGGTTTGCGGCATGATCGCGTCGTCGGCGGCGACGACCAGGACGACGAGGTCCGTGACCTGGGCGCCGCGGGCGCGCATCGCCGTGAACGCTTCGTGGCCCGGCGTGTCGAGGAAGGTGATCGAGCGGCCGTCCTTGAGCGTCACCTGATACGCGCCGATGTGCTGCGTGATGCCGCCCGCCTCGCCCGCCACGACGTTGGTCTTGCGGATGTAATCGAGCAGCGACGTTTTGCCGTGGTCGACGTGTCCCATGACGGTCACGACCGGCGGTCGCGGCTTGAGCGTCGCCTGCGCGTCGTCGGGGGCCTGTTCGCCCTCCCCCACGACGTACTCCGATTCGCGCACCGCCTGGAACCCGAACGCGGACGCGATCAGCTCGATCATGTCGAAGTCGAGCCGCTGGTTGATCGTCACCATCTGCCCCAGCTCCTTGAAGGCGAAGGCGACGATCTCCTTGGCGGGCACCTTGAGGATGTTGGCGAGCTCGGAGACCGTGATGAACTCGGTCACGCGGACCAGGGTCTTCTCGCGCTCCTTCTCCTCGCGGCGCTTCTCCTCCTGAATGTCGCGGAAGCTCGGCCCCTCGTCGCGGCGGTGCACGCCCTTGCGCACGGCCGGGCCTTTGATCGAGGCGAGCGTGCGCGAGATGTTCTGCGCCACGGCCTCCTGGTCCACCAGCGACTTCTTACCCTTCTTGCGCTTCTTTCCCTTGTCGCGCCGGCGCTCCTCCAGCGGCCCGATGCCGGGGGCCGCGGAAGCGACGGGCCGCGGGGGCGCGGGAACAGCGCCGCCCGGTGCCGCACTGGCCACGGGCTTGGGACGCACGGGGGTTGGTATCACCGCCCGCGGGGGCGCGCCGAACGACGCCGCGGACGGAGGCGGGGGCGCCGCCGGCGCGACGGCGGCGGGCGCGGCCGCGAAGGGCGACGGCTCGCCCCGCGGCTCCTCGGCGGCGGGCAGGTCCTTGAAGAGCGCGGCCGCGCGCTCTTCGAGCGACGGCTTCTCCTCGTCGTCGACCGCCTTGGCCGCCTCGAGCGCTTCCCGCGCCTTCAGCTCGCGCTCCGCTTCGATGGCCGCTTCGGCCTGCGCCTCCGCCTCGGCCGCGGCCACCTCGGCCGCCGTGCGGCGCCGCCGCTTGGGCCGCGCCTCCGGCGCCGCCGCGACCGGCTCGGCGGCGGCCTTCACGACCCGCCGCCGCTTGGGCGGTGCGGGCGCTTCCTTCAGCTTGCGCTTCTCGCGCTCCCACCGCGCGCGCATCAGCGCCACCTGCTCCGGCTTGAGCGGCGACAGGTGGCTGCGCACAAAGATGTCCAGCTCCTTGAGCATGCCGAGCAACTGCTCCGAGGAGATGCCGAACTCCGCCGCCAAATCGTGAATCCGCGTCGTCGTCACTTACGCCTCCAAAGACGCCAGCCCGCGGGCCAATCCCGCGTCTTCGACTCCGACCGCCTGCACCGGCGGCCGGCCGAGCCCGGCGCCCAACCGCCCGGCGCCCGGTCCCCGCACAATCGGCACCCCGCGCGCGCGCGCGAGGCGCTCCACCTTGTCCCGGGTGCGCGCGCTCGCATCCGCCGCCAGCACCACGCAGCGCAGTCCGTCGCGCTGCAGCTTGGCCCGCACCCCCGCGACCCCCACCACAACCCGGCCGGCCCTGAGCCCGAGACCCAGCAGCCGGACGATCCGCTCCGTCATGCCGGCTGGGCGGACGTGTCCCCCGCCGCCGCCGGCCCGGCCTCGGCCTCGTCCTCGCCGCCCTCCTCGGTCATCTCATTGAGGAAGGCCATCAGCTTGTCCGCGAGCTCCGGCGTCATGTCGGCGATCTTGTCCACGTCCTCGCGCTCCAAATCGAGGATGTCCTGGAGCGTCTTCTTGCCCGCCCGCTCCAGCACGTCGACCAGCTCCACCGGCAGGCCCTTGAGCTCGCGCAGCGACACCTTGGTCGCAGCCTCCTCTTCGGGCGGCAACGGCGCGAACAGCGGGCCCTCGCCGCCGCGCTCGAGCCACTCACGGCTCGAATACAGGTCGATCTTCCAGCCGGTGAGCTCGGATGCGAGCCGCACGTTCTGGCCGTTGCGGCCGATGGCGAGCGACAGCTGGTCCTCGTCTACGATCGCCTGGATCGTCTTGGTCTCGGGATCCGAGAACACGCGCGCGACGCGCGCCGGCGCGAGCGACAGCTTCGCGAAGCGTTCGGGGTCGGGCGACCACGGCACGATGTCGATGCGCTCGCCGCCCAGCTCGTTCACCACGGCCTGCACGCGCGAGCCCTTGAGCCCGACGCACGCGCCCACCGGGTCGATCGAGTCGTCGCGCGAGCTGACGGCGATCTTGGTGCGGCTGCCCGCCTCGCGCGCCGTGGCCCGGATCTCGACGATCTGCTGCTGGATCTCCGGGACCTCCAGCTTGAACAGCGCCTTCACGAACATCGGGTCGGCGCGGGACAGGATGAGGCGCGGCCCCTTGGGGGTCTCCTCGATCCGCTTCAATACCGCCCGGATCGTGTCGCCCTGATGGAAGTGCTCGCGGTGGTTCTGCTCGCGGTAGGGAATGATCGCCTCCGCCTCGCGGAACTTCGCCAACATCACCACGATCTTGCCGCGCTCGATCTGCTGCACCTCGCCCGACAGGAGCTCGCCCACCTTGTCGGTGAACTCCTCGCGAATCCGGGCCCGCTCGCCCTCGCGCACCCGTTGGATGATGCGCTGCTTCGCCGCCTGCACCGCGGTGCGCCCGAACGCTTCGAAGGGGACTTCCTCTTCGAGCACGTCGCCCACCTGGAAGTCCGGGTCTTCGAAGCGCGCTTCCTCGAGCGCCACGTGCGTGCCCGGGTCCTCCACCGTCTCCACCACCGTGCGCAGCACGACGATCCGGATCGTGCCCTTCAGCTCGTCGATGCCGATCTCGGCGCGCACGTTCGGACCGTAGCGCTTCACCAGCGCCGCGTGCAGCCCGTCCTTCAGCAGGTCGAGCAGCTCCGCGCGCTCGAGCTGCTTCGTGTTCGTCAGCTCGCGGATCGCGGAGACTACGTCGCTTGTATTCGTCGTCATAGAATCCTCGGTCACCAATCCACTGCCAAACGCGCGTCGCGAATCCCGGCCAGCGGCACCGGCCGCGGCTCGGCGCCCGCGGGCTGGAGGACCACCGTCGCCTCGTCCGGGACGGCGACGATCCGGGCGCGCACGCGGCCGAGGCCGGCGACCGTCGCCTGCACCTCGCGACCGACGAACCGCACCCAGTGGCGGTGCCAGCGCAGCGGTCGATCGAGCCCCGGGCTCGACACCTCGAGTGCGTAGCGCGGCCCCAGCGGCCCGCCCGCATCGAGCCAGGCCTCCAGTGCTCGGCTCGCCATCGCGCAGTCGTCGACCGTCACTCGCCGCGGCGGCTCGCCGGGCGGCCATTCGATGCGCACTTGAACGAGCGGCCGAGCTTGCGTGCCGCCGATACGGAGATCAGCCAATTCGAGCCCCACCGCGTCCAGCCGGACCCGAAACGACTCGACGAGATTCTCGGAGAGCATAAAAAAAAGCGCGGGCCCACCTTCGCCCGCTTCACCGGCCCGGAATCTAGTCCCGGGACCGCGCGTGTCAAGCTGGGACGCCTACGTACGCGATCATCCGCCCGTCGCGCCCGCCCGACGCCCGGTGCGAGAAGAAGTGCGCGCGGTCGTGAGCACTGCACCACGGGGAGACGGTGACCTCCTCCACTCCCAGTTCGCGGGCCTGGGCCACCAGCGCTGCCCGAAGGTCCAGACGACTCGACGCCTGGGCGGGTAGCCCGACCCCGGGGCCATGCCCCGGGGTCTCCGGGGCCTCGAACCGACTCAGCACCTCAGCACCCACCTCATAACACGAGCCGCAAATACCTACTCCACAATGCATTACAATGTCTGACGATGGCACGAACGCCTCACGCCGCACCACCTCGATGCCCCGCTCCACGATCCCGCCCGCCGTGCCGCGCCAACCGGCGTGCAGCAGCGCCACAACCTGCTTGTGCGGCACGACGAGATAGACGGGGATGCAATCGGCGACCGTGATGGTGAGGAGCACCCCGCTGGCCCGCGTAGCGTGCCCGTCCACACCGTCGAGGATGAGCCAGCCCTCCTGCCCCTGACGGTGCCACTGCACGGTCGTGCCGTGGATCTGGTGGCTCAGCACGACGCCCGGGAAGGCGGGGCGGAAGGCAGCGCGGAGAGCCCGCCAGCGGGACATGACCTGCCCCACGTTCTCCTCGCTCCATAGCCCGAGGGAAAAACCGCGCCCGCGGGTCGTGATGCCAGCGACGACCCCGTAGCGCTCGGACCATTCGGCGAGGGCCATGCGCGGGACAGCGGCGTCGGCGACGGGCTGCTCACGCAGCGAGGGCGGCGGAGGCCGGTGGAGGGCGGTGGAAGGCGGTGAGCTCATCGCGGGCCGTCCACACGCTCGATCTGCGCCCCCAGCGCCCGGAGCCGCTCGTCGATCCGCTCGTAGCCACGCTCGATCTGGCCGATATTGTGGATCACCGAGTCCCCCTGAGCGGCGAGCGCTGCCAGGAGCATCGCCATCCCGGCTCGGATGTCGGGGCTCTCGACCACCTGCCCATGCAACGGAGACGGGCCCGCAATCACGGCGCGGTGCGGGTCGCACAGCACGATGCGCGCCCCCATGCCGATCAGCTTGTCCACGAAGAACAGCCGCGACTCGAACAGCTTCTCGAACACGAGCAGCAGGCCCTCGCACTGCGAGGCGACGACGATCGCGATCGACATGAGGTCCGCTGGAAATGCTGGCCACGGGCCGTCCTCCAGCTTCGGCACGTGACCCCCGAGATCCGGCCGGATACGCCGCTCCTGATCGGCATCGACGATGAGCTTGGTGCGATCGAGGCGCGGCCGGACGCCGAGCCGCTCGAACGCCATGAGCGTGGCGCGCAGGTCGTCGGCGCGCACCCCGTCGATGGTCACGGCGCCGTTCGTCACCGCCGCGAGCCCGAGAAACGAGCCGATCTCGATGTGGTCCGGGCCGATCGTGAAGGGCGCGGCGCGGAGCGGCGTGCCCCCTTCGACGGTGAGCGTGTTGCTGCCGAGCCCGTCGATCTTGGCGCCCTGGCCTCCGAGAAAGCGCGCCAAGTCCTGCACGTGGGGCTCGCTGGCGGCATTGCGCAGCACCGTGGTGCCCGAGGCCGCGACGGCGGCCATGAGGGCGTTCTCGGTGGCCGTGACGCTCGGCTCGTCGAGGAAGATGTCCGCCCCGCTGAGCTTCTTCGCTTCGAGCTTGTAGGTCGAGCCGACGGTGATCTCCGCGCCCAGCCGCTCCAGCGCGAGGAAGTGGGTGTCCACCCGCCGGCGGCCGATCACGTCTCCGCCGGGGGGCGGCAAGCTCACCCGTCCGAAGCGCGCCAGCATCGGCCCCGCGAGCAGGATCGACGCCCGGATCCGGGCGCACAGCTTGGGGTCCAGCCCGCGCGGCTCGGCCCGGGCCGTGTTCACCTCGACGGCGTTCGGGGCCGTCCACGCGACCACCGCGCCCAGGTGCGCCAGCAGCTCCAGCATGGTTTCGACGTCGCGGATGTGGGGAACGTTGTCGATGCGGCAGGGCCCGTCAGCGAGCAGCGTAGCCGCGAGGATGGGAAGGGCCGCGTTCTTGTTGCCCGCCGGGTGGATCGTCCCTTTGAGCGGGCGGCCACCGGAGACACAGAACGACGCAGGCATAGGTGAACGCAAGCTACGGCGCGCCTTGCGCGCGCGTCAAGCGTTCGCGAACGTTCGCCGCGTGAATCCGGTTCTCGCGCTCGGGCTTCTCGCCGCCGCCGGGCTGCTCGCCACGCGGCTGCCACCGCTTACGTCGCGCCCTTCGCTGCACCTCGACCTCGCGATCGCCGCTGGTGTCCCGCTTGTTTTGGTGGGCCTCGTGCTCGGGCCCGGCATCGAGTTCATCGGCCGCCCGCTGCTGCGCGCGCTCGCTCCGGTGAGTGCGTTGGCGATCGGCTGGATCGGCGCCCTGCTCGGGGCGCGCTTCGAGTGGCGCTACGTCCGGCGCATCCCGCGCGCCGCTTGGCTGCTCGGGGCGACGACGG
>Ga0209237_1000398_pt1 | contig 24431 bp, 21 predicted proteins | sample GraSoi013_1_40cm_2_FD_185820 | JGI IMG/M metagenome (GOLD analysis project Ga0209237, IMG submission 185820) | Grasslands soil microbial communities from the Angelo Coastal Reserve, California, USA - Sample 10_02_2013_1_40cm (SPAdes) (version 2) | ecosystem: Environmental > Terrestrial > Soil >...
ACGCGAGATCGATTTCTCCCGGCGCGATCGCGGCCGACTGCCAGTCCGCCGGCCAGCTCGTTCCGTTTTGGTAGATGATGTTGAGTCCGAAGTACTCGCCATGGATGACGGTCCGAGGTGCCGCCAATAGGCGGGGGATGAAGTCCCCGAAGTCGTCGCACAGGGGCAACAGCCAAGGGAACCGATTTTCCAACCGGGAGAACAGCTCTTCCGTTCGGAGCGCCCACCCGGCATAGTAGGTCTCATCATACGCCCGGAGGAATCTCAGGCGCTCGCTCGAGACGCGGCGTCGGTTCGCGGCATGAAATCTCCCAATCCATCGGGCCGCGCGCACCATGGCGTTCGGGTCGCGGGAGTGACTGCTCTGGATGCCGCCCTTTAGGTACTCGATGACGAGCCACGGGACGCCCGTTCTCCCGTCGTGAAACACGCCGTAGAAAGTGGGCGTCGACGTGCGGAGCGGGTGCAGGACGTCCCGATAGACACGGGCCTCATACGACACGTCGCCCCGATGGCCGAAGACGCCGTCGAACCGTTTCGTCCCGTATTTGATGAACAGTCGCAACGGGCTTCCGGTGCCCTCGACGCGGCAGGTCACGATCTCCGTGGGGAAAGTGCTCTCGTACGGATTCCTCTGCCGAGCGAGTATCGTGACACCCGCGTTCGGGGTGCCGTTGCTTCGGAAGATCGCTCCAAGCCCGGCGGAGAGCCGCTCCGTCCCCGGGAAGCCGGACCTCGAGCCGTTCGGTCTCACCCAGATCCCCCTTCAACGAGCGAGCTCCTCCAGCCTCCGCTGCCGACTGCGGACAAACCCCGCAAATGGGTCTCGACCTCGTCGGTGATCCGGCTCTTCCCGCCCGGTTCCAGGATCAAGATCAAGTTGCACGCCCGGAGCGTGCTGGGACGGTGGGCGATCATCAGCGTCGTCCGTCCGTTCATCAGTCGGTGGAGCGCCTCCAGGATCGTTGCTTCTGTATGGACATCGAGGGAGCTGGTCGGCTCATCGAGGATGAGGATCGGCGCGTCTTTGAGGAATGCCCGGGCGAGCGAGATGCGCTGTCGCTCGCCTCCGGACAGCTTCATTCCCCGCTCGCCCACCTGGGTGTCGTATCCGTCCGGCAGGCTCTCGATGAAGTCGTGCGCGTCTGCCAACTCCGCGGCCTCGACGATCTCCTCCATCGTGGCGTCGGGCACTGCGAACCGGATGTTTTCCGCGATGCTCGTCGAGAAGAGCAAGGTGTCCTGCAAGACGACGCCGAACTGGTTCCGCAGATCCGCGACCCGGTACTGCCTCAGGTCCACGCCGTCCAAGGTGATCGCGCCCTCGGTCGGGTCGAAGAACCGGACGATCAGGCTCGACAGCGTGGTCTTGCCGGAACCCGTCGGGCCGACGACCCCCAGGCACATGCCGGGGGAGATTTCGAACGAGATATGGCGCAGGACGGGATGATTCGCGTCATACCCGAACGACACGTCGCGGAACGCGATCTCCCCCCTCGCCCGCCGGATCCGTCGGGCATTCCGTTTCTCGGGGACGTCGGGTCGTTCGTCCAGGATCTCGAGGAACCGTTCCATCCCGGCCAGGGACATCTGAACGTCGAGGACCTTCTTCCCCATGTCTTTGAGCGGAGAGTACAGTTGCGTGAGGTAGATGTTGACCATCAGGAGCGCCCCGAGGCTCAAGGTGCCGTCCACGACGTGGTGGACGCCGACGTACAGGACTGCCGCCAGGCCGATCGCGGTGACCACCCCGACGATCAGGCTGTACACCCCGCCCGCCACGAGGACCTTCAGGGCGGCGGCGGCCGTCGCGTCGTACCGCGACCGGAACAGCCTGCTCTCCCGCTCTTCCTGGCCAAACGCCTTCACGACCCGCGCGGCGCTCAGCGACTCCTGCGTGGCGGACATCGCCTCGCTTTCGGAAGACTTGACCTTCCGCCATCCGATTCGGATCCGCCGTTTGTAGACGAGGGTCGACAGGAGCATGAACGGCGTCACGGACAACGCGATCAGGGCGAGCTGCCAGTCGAGGCTCACCATGACGACCATGATCCCGACCAACGTCAGGATCGCGGTGATCAACGGGACGAAGCCGTCGGTCGACAGGGACCGCAACGACGGCGCGTCATTTTGGATCCGGTAGGTCGAATCGGTCGTGCCCTTCGTGTCGTGGTAGACCGTCGAGAGACGTTGCATCTGGCGGAACAGGCGGACCCGCATATCGGTCGTCATCCGGTTCCCGACTCGGTTCGTCAGCCAGATGTTCACGAGGTTCTGCAGATAACTCAGGACCGTCCCGCCGAGCAAGATGCCGATCGCGAGGGCAATGATGGAGTCCTTCGAGACCAAGGACGGATCTCGGACGAAGAAGGAGAGGTAGCCTGGCAACGGCTGCGAGCCCACGATATTGTCCACCAGGAGTTTGAGCGGTAGCGGAGTGATGATGGCCAGCGGCGCGGCGGAGAGGGACACCAGGAAAAGGAGGGCGATGGACCAGCGGTACGGTCGCATCTCTCGAAGGGACCTGCGGACGGTCCCGCCTTTCCGCGACGAGGTCCCGGAGCCTCGGAGGCCGGAGCGCGCGCGACGTCTCGCGGCACGCGCGCGTGCGACCACGACGGCCCACACGATCCATGCGACGATCGGCACTCCGACATGGAGAAGGAGGAGCCGGGATTCGGAGAGCCGTGAACGTCCCAGATCCCACAGTTGATTGAACAGGGGCGTGTTCAGCCCATAGTCCTCGGCCAGATAGGCCGAGAAGAGCGAGGCGGCCGAGAGGAGGCTGAGGATCGTGGCTATCGATTTGGCGAGCCGCCCAGGAAGCCTCGCGGCGACCGATGGGTCGCGTTCGCGCCCCACTGGCTCCATTTTTGCCTCGGCGAACTCGTCCTCTTCGGATTCGTTCGGATCGGTGAATTCCCTCAACTCGTCGAGAAGTTCCGCGTACCCTCGATTCGCGCTTCGGCGGAGGAGCTCTTCCACCGGGTCCCCGCGAGAGGACGCCTTTCGTCCGCTCGGATCGGTCGGCCTTCTCCGAGGCGCTGTCAGTCGATGACCCCCTCAAGGGACTCCCGGGAGCGCCCCGTGAGATGGAGCGCCCCCACCGAATCCGGGTGCTCGCGCGAGAAGGAAGCAGACCATTCGCGCATCACGCTGCCCCGAACCGTTCGAGCCGTTCCTGGAGGATGCCGCCCGCGAATCCCGTGTCGGCAACGGCGCGCGCCATTATGAAGCCCGCGACGACCGCGGACGTCGCGCTCGCGAGCGAGGCGCCGGACGACCACGCGCCGACCGATAGCGTGGCAAACACCGCGCTCAGGATGACCGCGGACTTTCCGTATGCGGGAGAGATCCGGAAACGGAGCAGTTGCTTCCCGGGCGCATGCTCCTCGACGGCGAGCAACAGCCGACTCCCACCGAGCGGGCCTCCCCGGACTTCCAAATCCCAGGGGTCGAACTCGCCGCCCGCCCGTGCGATCGCGCCGGCGTCGACCAGGTCTTCCTGGAGCTTCGTCAAGGTTTCCTCCGGAGCCTCTCGCTGGTCCCGCCAGTAGGTCATGTGCAGGCGCCGGAACCGGGGTCGGGTCCGCGGGCCACGCCGCCGCCACGGTGTCAGGCCGCCCCGGATCCGGCCCGAAAGGCGGGCCATTGGCTGCATGAGATGGAGGAACACGACGACGAGCCGCAACACGACGAGCGACCGACGTCGCTTCCGCGGGCTCGCGACGAACTTCGCCCGCCGCGCACTGATCGAGGCTTGCGCGACCGGCAGCGCGACGGCGACGAGCAACGCCGGCCCGAAGATGATCGAGGCGCCCCAACCGATGCTCAAGACGAACGTCCCCGACAGGAGGCCGATCATCAAATACCATTCCGGCGCGAGGGCCAAGGACCACCGCGAACCTCGGGACTCGTAGAGCGATTGGAACGGTGCGGTGCCCCAGACTCCCTGGTAGACCCGTCCACCGAGGGACGACAGATCGGCGGAGACGCCTTTTCCATAGATGCGTCCGAGCCAGCTCAACTGCCCGATCGGACTGTATCGGGACGGCCACTTGCGTTCCAAGAGGGCCTCGGCCTTTCCGTAACCGACCTGTTGCTTCCAAAACTTCCGGAAGGATCGGCGGCGGTGGTGCCATACGACGGCGGCCGGCGAGTACCCGATGACCCCGCCCCGGTCGCGGATCCGCCAGCACACGTCGACGTCGTCGCCCGCGCTTCGGAACCTCGGGTCGAATCCGCCGACCGCCTCGAGCGCGTCTTTCCAGAACGCCATGTTGCACCCCGGGATGTGCTCCGCGATGGTGTCGGAAATCAAGACCGGGTTCGGGCCGCCCGGGGCGTTCGCGACGGCATCCGCCCTCCAACCATCGTTCGGGGGCGGGAGGTTCGGTCCTCCGACTCCGACGGCCTTGCCTTCCATGAGCGCGAGCGCCAGAAATCGCAACCAATGGATTTCCGGATAGGCATCGTCGTCGATGAACGCGACGATCTCTCCGGTCGCGGCGCGGATTCCGACGTTGCGCCCGGCGCTTAGCCCCTGGTTCTTCGTCGTGATGAGTCGGACCTGATACTCCGAGGCGATGACCGGAGTCGCGTCGGTCGATCCGTCGTTGACCAGGATCACCTCGTAGTCCGGATAGTCGAGCTGCTCCAGGCCCCTCAGCGTGTCGCGAATGGTCGCTCCTCCGTTCAGCGACGACACCACCACGGAGATTTTCGGCCAGCGCATCGCCGAGGGGAACGGGGACTCCGCGAACGCCCGGGTCACCGTCTCCAGGGCGGGCTTCGGCGTCCGATCTCGGGTCGTCAACCCGAACGCCCAGTCCTCGACCGGATACTGCCCATGGTACCACTCGTCCGTCCACGCGAATACGATGACCCCGGAGCAACCGAGACGCAACGCAGCCCGGACCTGCCAGTCCAACGTCGCCGCTTGGGATCCCTCGCCGTTCCGGAGGCTGTCCAGTCCGATCTCGCTGAGCAACACAGGACGGTCATCGCTCAAGCTGTGGATCCGCGCCAGATAGTCCTCGAAGGCCCGGGGCGACTCGAGGTACACGTTGAACGCCACGAAGTCGAGGAACGGGAGGCGCAGGTATTCCGTGGACGGGTAGTTCACGTACGTCACGAGGGCGTACGGGTCTTCTTCCTTCGCGACGCGGTAGAGGCGCTCGATGAACTTCTCGACCCGCTGCCTCCCGTGCCAACGGACGATCGACGCCGGAATTTCGTTTCCGATGCTGTAGCAGAACACCGCCGGATGGCCGGCGCAGGCGCGAATCCACCTCCGGACTCGGGCGATGATTTCCTCGACCTTGCCCGGTTCGTCCAGGAATGCCATGTGCTCTCCCCAGTTGAGGCCGACCATGACCCGAAGCCCGTTCTCCAGGGCCATGTCCAAGAGCCAGCGCGGAGGACCCGTGTGGACCCGCACCACGTTGAAACCGTTCGCGGCCATGAGGGCGAAATCCCGTGCGACCATCTCCGGATTCAGGCGCTCCTCGCCGTCGTCGCCGACGAAGAACGTGCCATAACTGACGCCTCGGACCCAGAACTTCTCATTCCCGACGTACAGGAACTTCCCGCGGACCGTCGGGCGGCCGACGACCAGCGTCCGTTCGCCGGGGACTTCCGTTGTGATCTGGGCCACGTTCACCATTCCCTCGAGATGGAGAGGACGCTCACCGAATCCGGAACGATCCCAGGATCCTCAGGATCGGGAGCCCCTGTTCTTGCACACTCGTCCTCATTCTCTCCGGAGCACACTCGGCCTGGGGCCGACGGCCGGGCGGGTTGTTCGCAAGCGCCAACGGACCTCCGGACCTCGAACCGGCTCAGAGGACCTGTGAAACGTCCGGGGAAAGAAGAAAAATGTTTTCACTTGTGATAACAATTGGGGACCGAAATTCGGAGAGATCGTGCGCCCGGCGAACCGGCTCCTCCGCATCTCGCCCGCCGGGGCAAAGGAAGAACGGTCCGCGCATATCCCCGCGTATTCGTATGTGCTCGAAGCGCCGCACCTATCCCTTATTGTACCCAAGTTGAAAACATGACGTTGACGTTCGCCACGTCCCTCGCCGCTCGTTCGGGACACCTCGGGGTGGGCGATCTGACAATCGATTCGATGGAGGGAGCAGGGTCATCGAACGGCTTGGACGGATACACCGCCTTGATTACGGCCGGCGGAATCGGGACGCGCCTCCTGCCGTTCTCGAAAGAGATCCCGAAAGAGATGTTGCCGATCATCGCCCACGACCGCGACGATTCGCTCGAGCTCAAGCCGCTCGTCCAAGCGATCTTCGAGCAACTCTTCTCCGCCGGAATCCGGACCTTCTACATCGTGGTCGGGAGGGGAAAGCGAGCGATCGAAGACCACTTTTCCCCGGATCCGAGCTTCCTGGAATTCTTGGAAAAGAAATCGAAGCTCCCGCGGGGCATGTCCGATTTCTATGAGAAAATCAAGTCCTCGAAGCTGGTCTTCCTGAATCAACCCGAGCCGCTCGGTTTCGGGGACGCGGTCCTGCTCGGCCAATCCCTCATCGACGGGCCGTTCATCGTGCAAGCCGCGGACACGCTCATCCTCTCCGATCGAGACGCACACATCGAACGGTTGGCGGGGTTGCATCGAAAGTACAAGGCCTCCGCGACGGTCTTGTTGCGGGACGTTCCCGATCCCCGGAACTACGGAGTCGTCGAGGGCGACTACCTCGAACCCGGCGTCTTGGGGATCACGTCCGCCGTCGAGAAGCCGGAGACGCCCCGGAGCAACCACGCGATCATGCCGGTCTACGTCTTCAGCGACGAGATCTTCGAGGCCCTCGCGAGCACGGGGCCTGGGAGGGGTGGAGAGATCCAGCTCACGGACGCGATCCAACGACTCGCGATCGCCGGCAAGAAGGTGATTGGAGTCCTGCTCCAAGGTGACGAGCTCATGCTCGATCTGGGCAGCCCGGAGACGATGATCGAAGCCCTCAAGCTGTCCCTTCGGTACGCGGACGAAAAAGGCCATGCGGCTTCCGTTGCGGAGAACCTGCCTCGGATGCCGAAACCGCCTCGTCGGCGCGCGGCGGAGATGCCATCGTTGCGGGGTCCAGACGCAAGCCTCCCGCCCTTGGTGCCTCTGATGATTGAATGGCGGGGTGCGCGCGGTCGGGAACCGGCCGTGGGCTGAACAATTGTCTCCTTTCGTACGATAGCGTGCAAACTGCCATCCCCTTAAGAACCCATGATGAAGGTGTCGGCCCACCGCGAGGATGCCTAAACCCTATTGTCAAGGGAGGCGCCACATCATGCTTATCTCGCGGAACCCGTGGTTCGAAAATTGTCCCAATACGGCTATGACCCGGCACCGGAGGGTGGCGCTCGGGAGGTGAAAGCACCATGGAAGCGACCCGCGCGAAATCAGGGACGGGGCTCGGCCAATCGTGGCGCGAGCTCTCGCACACGCCGACGTACCAGGTACCGATCGTGCTTGGCGCGTTTGTGGCCCTGATCGTGGGCATCCTGACGTATCTGTTCGATGCGTCGAAGGCCGGCGCGATCGTCGCCGCGACCGCCGCAGAGGCCTACTTGGTCGTCTTCGGCATCGTCGGCTTGATCGGCTACGCCGTGTCGAAGCAGAACGTCCAGAATGGCTCCATCGTGGCCATGATCGCCGGTCTGGCGATCACGGTCTTGGTGGCGACGCAGCTGGGCCTGTTTGCAGGCCTGCTCCTCCTCGCCGGAGCCATCTGGAGCCTCGCGTCGACCCGATAGTCGGGCAGACGTGAACGAGGCGACCTCTTTTTCACCCCTTTCTTTCCTCTCCATCTTTCATTCGCCCAAGTTCAACGCTCGGCCGATTGACACGTCCGATGTGACAAGGCGCTGCCATCCGGAGGAGACGGTCATCCTTCGGCGTAACAGCTCCCGTTACAATCTAGTTAATAGACTGTCGGCCCAATCGGTCTCCGATGAAACTGTCGGAGGCCTCGGAGGCGCTCCAGCGGATCGGTCTGAGCCGGTACGAAGCGCTTGTGTTCGTGAACCTCGCCCGCGCCGGGGCGACGACGGCGGGGGATGTGGCCCGCGTGAGTGGCGTGAACCGCGTGCAGACGTACCGCGCCTTGGAGGGACTCGAGGCCCGCGGCCTCGTCGAGGTCACGCTGGACCGACCCCGACGATATGCGGCCCGCGCCATCAACGACGTCTTCGAGATGATCGCGGAGGAGAAGCGCTCGGAGCTGGAGAAGCTCGATGCCGTGCGGAAGACGTTCCTCGAGGCGTGGCCGAAGCTCTCCGGCCGGACGCGGGAGCCGCCGACCGTGCGCCTCCAGGTCATCAAAGGCCGGGCGCAGATCTACCGCACCCTTGGACAGTTCGTCTCGACCGCAAAAGAGGAAGTCCTCGCCTTCACGACGACGAAAGGCCTTCAGCGATCGTACCGCGCGGGGATTAACGAGGTCCTCCTGGCGGCAATGCGTCGCGGGGTGAAGGCCCGACTTGCGGCGGACATCAATGAGACGAACGCCGTGCTCATGGCCCGCGTGGCGAAGTTCGTCCCGCTGCGGCACGTGGACCGACAACGCGCGCGGTTCATCATCGTGGACCGCGACTCCATCCTCGCGTTCCTCATTCAAGATGAGAAGTCGATTCGCGGCGAGGGCGAGACCGCCCTGTGGACGAACAGCCCGGACTTCGTCAAGGCCCATCTCGAGTTCTTCGAGAGGTCGTGGGTCTCCGGAACTGCTCCCAGGCGTCGGCTCGCGGAGCTCCGCGGACCCTAGTGTTATCGAACGCGAGAACGACGAGCGTTTGGGAAAAAGAATATCGTCCCCCTGGGCGATGCGGTCGCCTGAGGGGAAGGAGTTGTCAACGAGAACTATCGGGCTGGCCGTGCTCGCGATGGCCCTTGTCACCGCCGCGTTCGCGGTCACCGTCGCGCGGGCGGACGATGGAGCCGGAACGCAGTGGAATGCGGTCCTCGCCGGGATCAACGAGAGGCCGACGCCACGGGACACGCAAGCTCGGGGAGTCGCGATCTTCGAACTGAGCGCGGACGGCGAATCAATGCACTACAAAGTCATCGCCGCGAACATCAACAACGTGATCATGGCGCATATCCACCTCGGGGACGCGAACACCGCGGGCCCGGTTATCGTCTGGCTGTATCCGATCGGCGGTCCTCCCCCGGCGGCGCCTGGCGGCGGGCGCTTCAACGGCATCCTGGCCCAGGGCGATTTCGACGCGACGAAATTCGTCGGCCCCATGGCGGGCAAACCGATGAGCGCCCTGGTGGAGAATCTGACCGCGGGAACCGCCTATGTCAACATTCACACGGACGATGGCGTCGCTCCCCCGAACACGGGACCGGGCGACTTCCCGGGCGGCGAGATCCGCGGGCAGGTCAAACCGACCGACTGAGTTGACCTCCGAGTCCAGCGCGTTTCCTTGGTCGGCCCCGGCTGTTACCATTTCGAGTCGAGTCTGAGCAACGTCGCGTAGCCGTCCTGAATCTTCTGGGTCACCGGGCCAGCAGCGTCGAGCCGGTGCCCGTCGACCGAGGCGATGCCGAGCACGCCGACCCCGCTGCCCGACAAGAACACCTCGTCTGCGCCGCGCAGCCGATCCAGCGAAACGGACGTCTCCCGCGCACGAATCTTGGCCCCCGCCGCAATCTCGAGGACTGCACTGCGGGTGATTCCGGGAAGCGCCCCCTCGTATGTCGCCGGCGTGAGGAGGGCGCCGTCCGAGACCAGGAACACGTTCCGCGCGGTCGTCTCGACGACGCGGCCTCGTTCGTTGAGGAGGAGCGCATCGAACGCGCCCTCGGCCTCGGCTTCCCGGAGGGCAACCGATTCGGCGACGCGGGAGATCGACTTGATTTGGCTCAGCGGACCGGACAATCGCCGCACGGTGGCGGCGACGTGCAGCGCGGGTCGCGGTGGAATCTCCGGGAGCGCGCGCGTCGTGATCGTCGCCATGCCACGAGTCGTGGACCGCTCGCCGGCGATGATTGTCATTCGTAAGAGGCCCTCGACGACGCCGTTGCTCTCGACGACCTTCCGTGCTCCTTGGCGGAGGTCGTCAACGCTCCAGGGGGGCTCGATGCGGAGCACCTCGAGACCGACTCGCAGCCGCTCGAAGTGGGCATCGATTCGGAACGGCGCCCCGCCGTGGATCCGGACCGTCTCGAAGCATCCGTCGCCGTACAGGAAGCCGCGATTCTGCGGCGAGATGCGCGCGTCGTCCTCGGGGATCAAGGCGCCGTCAAGCCACACGGAGGCCGTCCGGCGTCACCTCCACGCGGTCGTGCGTGAGGGCCTCCGCGTGTCCGCGGAGCTTGTCGAGCGTTTCGCGGTACTCCGCCTCCGGGTCCGAGTCGGCGACGATCCCGCCTCCGACCGCGAAATAGGCCGTCTCGCCGATGACCGTCGCAGTGCGAATCGCGATGTTCCAATCGACTGAGCGATCCCAGGAGACGTAGCCGATCGCGCCCGTGTAGACGCCGCGCCGATGCGGCTCGAGCCGCTCGATGATCTCCATGGCCCGCGGCTTCGGCGCACCCGTGATCGAGCCACCGGGAAACGTGGCCCGCAAGAGCCGCGGGATGGTCACGTCGTCCCGGAGGCGTCCCCGGACGACGCTTTCCAGATGATGCACGTTCGGGAGAGAACGAAGCCCCTGCAAGACCGGCACATGGACGCTGCCAAACTCGCAGATTTTGCCGAGGTCGTTCCGCTCCAAGTCGACGATCATTACGTTCTCCGCGGCGTCCTTCTCGCTCGCGAGGAGTTCCTGAGAGAGTCGCTCGTCCTCCGCTTGCGTTCGACCCCGGGGCCGGGTCCCCTTGATCGGACGGGTTTCGACATCCCGGTCCCGAACGCGGAGGAACCGCTCGGGACTCGCGGACAAGAGGCGGTGATCTCCCGCTTCGAGGAATCCTCCGAACGTCGATGGCGTGCGCGCCCGGAGGCGCTCGTACGCGGCGGCGGGCGTCCCTCGGAGCGGAAGCGCGACACGATGGGACAGATTGACTTGGAAGATCTCGCCCTCGACGATCGCCCGTTTCGCTTCCTCGATCGTGTGGACGTAGTCCTCCGAGGCGAGCGGGTCGATCGGTCGCGGGTCAGGAGGCACCGCGAGGTCGTCCGGAATGGGCGGGGGCTCGTATTCGATTCGGGTCCGCGGTGCGACCACGAACGTCTCGCCCCAGAGCCGGTCAATGATGTAGACCCGAGGATACACCGCGAGATGGATGTCTGGGATTTGCAGGTCCGCGGGTTTCTCATCGGGCACGTGCTCAATCAATCGACCGAGGTCGTACCCGAAATACCCCACGGGTCCCCCGAGGAACGGGTACGAAGGTTTGCCCGCCGTCGCCCTCGGTAGGCTGTCAATGAACCGCTCGAGCGCGTCGAGCGGATTTCGATCGGTCGAGCGTTCGCCCCACGGCGTCGCGTACGCCGCTCGCGGCCCGCGGCTCCGAAACCATCCGACCGGATCGGAGCCGAGGAACGAGTACCGAGCGAGCTCCGGCTCCGGCAACGAGGAGTCGAGGAAGAAAGGCCAACGACCGTTTTGCACCCGACGAAACAGAGCAATCGGGTCCTTCCGGCCGATCGGACGGACCGTGAGCCGCACTTGCTCCGACATCGAGGGGGCATCGACCGAGCGCATCTGAGGCTTTGGGTGCACGACCGCGGCTCAGAGCCGCAATGAGAGGCGCTCACTGGAGGAGCTCGATCCAGATCCCATCAGGGTCCTTGAGGTAGACTTCGGTTCCCTCGGAGTCCTCCGGAGGTACGGCGGGCTTCGCTCCTTTTCGGATCAATTCACGGTAGGCTTTCCTAACGTCTGCGAGGACGAACGCGAGATGGTCCATCTCCTCACCCTTCCGATAGGGAGAATGGAACCGGCTGCCCGCGGGATACCAGTTCAGCTCGAGTTTTTGGCGAGAGCCGGCTCCCACGAGCTGCACGTACTTGCCACCGTGGCGCATCGTCCCTTGGTTCACGACCTTCATTCCGATGGCCTTCGTGTAGAAAGCGAGGGACCGGTTGAGGTTCCGAACGCGAATGCCCGTGTAGTAGAATCGATACTTCATGGGGAGTGCAACCCCGGATGGCGGTATGTAGTTGCCACCGTCATTCGGCGGACGTGGCCCCTTTCCTCTCACGATGATCGTCCCGCCCATCATGGGATGAAACGTGCAGTAGCACGGATACGTCCCCGCTTGGGTGAACGTGTGGCTCCACGTGGCGCCGGTCAGCGTGCCGGAGTCGAAGAGGCTCGCGTTCGTCCGACTTTCGACCGCTACAGAATGGTCGCACCGTGAGGCGGAGATCATGCTGATACATTGGGCGCCTCGATCGCGGCGCAGACCGCGTCGAAGTCCCAGAGCCCCGCGGGCTTCGCCGCCTTCGCCTTCAGATGGTCGAGATGGCCGGCTTTCGCGAGGAGCTGCACGATCCACGCCGTGTAGGCGGGCGATCCGGTCGCACCCGGCGAATTGTAATTCACGACATGGAACGAGTGGGGCCCGGGGATTTCGATCGCTTCCTTAACGAAGTTCCCGTGTGGGTCGACGACCTGAGCTCGCACGCCCGCGGTCCCCGGTCGCGTGAGATACTTCACGCGGAGGGCCGGGAGGAACTCCTGGACCCGCTTCGCCATCGCCCGTTTCGAGATCGATGAGGCCCATTCTTCCGTGGCGAGCGTCAGGAAATCCGGATTGACGAGAGCGGCGAGTTTGTTCCCGACCGGGCGTTCGAACAACTTCTGCACCGCCTCCGCCGGATCGTCGAAGAGTCCGTGGTATGTGTACGGCCCGGGGACTGGGACCGCGTTGGGGCCGATCTCCCGCCGGCCGTCCGCGCGGACGATCCAGTGCGGATCGAGGAACGGCAGCTCCGGGTGGCGCGGGACCGTGTAGATGTTCCGACCGCACAGGTAGTGCCAATCCGGGCCGACCTCCCAGTATTCGCCGCGGAAGTGGAGGTCCGTGTATTCCCGCCCGACGCCGAGCGCGTGCGCGATGTCGATCGAGTGGCCGCCGGCCGCATTGATCAGGAATCGCGTCGGAAGCGGCTCGTCCTGGAGGGCGACGTTCACGCGAATCTTCCCTCGCGGGTCGACGTAGACCCGGTCCGTCGCGATCTCTCGCACAAGACGAATCTCCAAGTGGTCCCCCGCGACGTCAATCGACTCGACCTCGGATCCGAGGAGGAATTTCGCGCCCGCCCGTTCCGCTTCCTCGCGGAGCGCCTGTGTGAACGCCGGGTAGTCGACGGCCGTGTCCGTCTTCGACCAGATGGCCCCGTAGCAGCGTACGTTCGGTTCGAGCCGCCGCACATCCTCGGCGGTCAGCAATGCGAGTTCGTCGTCGCCCATCCCGTTCGCGAGGCCCCAGGTCCGGTACTTCTCGAGATGGGAGAGCTGCTCGGGACGGGTCGCGACCTCGAATGTTCCGACGGGCGACCACGGCAATCCGCGTTGGGCCGCGAACGCCTTCCACATTCCGTAGGCGGCCTGGGAGGATCGCGCAAAGACCCGTCGCCCGACCGGGTCCAGGTAGAACGGCCGATGGATGACGCCGGTGTTCCGGCGCGAGGTATGCGCGGCGACCTGGGGTTCCTTCTCGATCACCGCGATCCGGCCATCGTAACGGTTCGCGAGCCAGTATGCAAACGAGGTCCCGAGGATCCCGCCACCGACGATCGTGACGTCCCAGGGCTCCATGGTTCGATTTCGAGGAAGTGCCCCGAGTTTATTATGCCTGTGTACCTGCGATACAGCGAGGCGGTGCCTACCGACCGATCTCAATCCGGACGGGCCCGACGGTCCAGTTGAACGAGACGGTGGGATCCACGATGCCCCGCTCCAGCTCCGGATGGGGCCCCAGGCCGAGGCCGACATCGTCCTTCACGATGCTGTTGTCCAGCATGCACGGTTCCGCCGCGGCGTTCAGCCCGATCGTGAAGTAACCGATCCGCGCGCTCTCCGACTTCGACTGTTTCAGCATCCGATGGAGGAGCTGGTCCTGTTCTGCGGCTCCCGACTCGACAATCCTCCCGGATTCGATCCGGAACCAAGGCCGGACGATCGCGCGTCCCGCGAATGGAATCGGATCCGTCCCGCGAATCTCCCCTTCGACCGATTGCGGACGGACAGGCGCCTCGAGACGACCCGCGGGCAGCGCCGTTCGAACGAATCCTCGGTGGATGTCCTCGGGGCTGATGATGCCGTCGCTAAGCTTCGGGGCGATGTCTTTCGTCTCGAACCGCAAGTCGGTCCCCGCGGCCGAATCGATTCGGACCTTCTTCCGCCCCCGAAGAGACCGGACCAGCGCGCGGCCTTCCCGCTGGATTTCCTTCAGGTCCACGGCGAGCGCCTTGTGATAGCTGCTATGCCATTTCTCGTAGTCGAGGCCGTAGGTCTCGGCACGCTCCGGCGTGAGGCGCCCAATCGGCAGGTCGATGTCCCGGACCCGCCGCTTCCTCCGCGGTTCGTGTTGTCGGTCGCCCCCCAAACTGTTCGCCTCGAACTTCTCGGGTGGGATGTCGCGCATGCGACGGGCGTCCGCGGGACCACCGAGGTAGATGTGGGCGGTCTCGGCCTCAGCCATCGCGCGCTCGGCCGGGGACGCGGTGCTCAGCCACTTCGTCGACAGCTCCTGCATCGAGGTGAACCAGAGGTCGTCCGTCATGAGGGTGAGGTGCGTGTCGCTGCCAACGCGGCGGGCCTCGAGGGCAAGCGCTTCCGCAAGCGGGATTGTCGACGGATAGGTGTAGATCGTGAACACGTCCTTCCATCCCAGGCGAAGGGACGTGCGAACGACCTGGCGGGCAAGAGGAATCCACGATTCGAACGCGGGAGTGGGCCGTCGCGGAGTCTGAAGGGCCATGAATTGCCGAATCGTGCCGGACGCTTTAATAAAGCGTCATCGAACGCGAGGGCTCACGCTGTCCCTTGCATCAGCGGATCGAAACGACGACGGTCGGTTTCTCGGGCTACTTCAGGGCAAAGACCTTGGCCACGAACTCGCCCGTCGACGTGTTGTAGGTCCCTTCGAACCGGCCTTTCGCGGTGTTCAGCCACTTCAGTTTTTCTGAGAGCGTCTGGTAGACGGCTTCCCCTTCGGCGTGAACCGAGGTCGGGCTGATTGTTCGCCCAGTGCCTTTCGCCTTGATGATCAGCATGTCGCCGTCGTCGGTCTGATCGATCCCGCGAGCCTCGAACTCGTACGTCCCGTCGGGTTTGAAGAGCGCATCGACCGTCTCCATGTGCGTCGCGTCGTACTGGCCCTTCTGCGTTCCCTGAAGATTATACGAGATCAGCACCCCGTCGGGCGTGAACTCCTTAATCGTCACGGACGTCGTTTTCTCGCTCAGCTCACCTAGAAACTCTTCTTCGGGCATGGTTTCGAAAACCTCCTCCAACGATGCGCCCCATGGTGTGCGACAGGTAATACGTCTTTTGGTAGGTGGAATCAGAGTGCAAAGAGGTCTCAGGTCTCGAACGGAAGATTCATAGATGCATCACGCAGACCAGGAGATGCCGAGGTCTGCTCCGATCTTCTTGAGACCCTCGACGACTTTTGGGTCCAGCGGGATTCCTTCCGTGCGGAACTTCTCCATGCGAGCAAAGCTCTTCTCTCCGTGCACATAGATCCGATCCTGGCCGTGCGCCTTCGGACTTTCCTTCAGCTCGCGTGCGAGTCGGTCCATGTCCCGCCGGAACTCGTCGAGGGGCCGGAACGCGGTCGGGTCGAGCGCCATGAAGAAGTGCCCGACATCCGGCTTCTTCTCGTCCGCATAGACTTGCAACCCCGTCGCCGCGCCGCTGAGGACACCGCAGAGGACGTCCACCATCAAGGCGAGGCCGTAACCTTTGTGACCGCCGAGGTCCTCGCCTTCGCCGCCGAGGGGCAGCAGGCCACCGCCGAGTCGCTTCGCGAGGGCGTTCAGGACGCGCGCCGGATCCGTTGAGCTTCGGCCCGTCTCGTCGACCGCCCATCCGTGCGGCATCGGTTGACCGAGGCGGTTGTACACCTCGACCTTGCCGCGAGGGACCGTCGACGTCGCCATGTCGAGGACGAACGCCTTCTCTTTCATCGCGGGCGCCGCGAGGCTGATCGGATTCGTGCCGAGGATCGAGGTGCGACCGAACGTCGGGACGACGAGCGGCCCTGCGTTCGTCATGCTGACGCCGATCAGATCGTGCTCGAGCGCCATGAGGCTGTAGTAGCCCGCGATCCCGTAATGATTCGAATTGCGGACGGCGACGACGCCGACGGCTGTGTCCCGGGCTTTCCGTATCGCGAGATCCATCCCCTTCTTCCCGACGACCTGACCGAGGCTCTGACCGCCGTCAACGAGGGCCGTCGCCTTGGCCTCTCGGACGACGCGACTTTGGTCGGTCGCCTTCATGGTGCCCTGTTTGAGGCCGCTCACGTAGCGGCCCAGGCGCGCGACGCCATGGGAGTCAATGCCGCGAAGGTCGGCGAGGACCAGGACGTCCGTGGTCACGCGGGCGTCTTCGGCGGGAACACCGAGCTTCGCGAGGACCTGTTCGCAAAATCGGCGGAGGGCCTTTTCCTGGACGACGTGTTCCTCGGCCATCGCGACGCCCCGTCTTGTATGACCACGAACAAGGGCTTTGTGTATAAATTTGCGGACGCCACCACGGCGCGGAGAGGCCCGCTACCGCGGCACGACCACGATGCAGCCCGCCATCTCGGCGAAGAGGCGATCGAGTGCCTCTTGTTGTCTCTGACGGTTCTCCGCGTGCTGGAGGATGTAGGTCCAGAGAGGTCCGAGAAAGAAGATGCTGAACCAGTCCGCGCGGTCGTCGTTCAGGCTGTACAGGTACGAATCAATGGAGGGAGCGAACTCCTCCTTGAGGTCCGCCTGAAATTCCGCGGCCGCCTTCGCGACTTTCCGATCGGGGTCGCGGGGCAGTCGGATCTCCACCGTGCGGTTGGGTTTGAAGACCGGCTCCGTGCCCTCCCAGGTCCACCAGGACTCGACGTCCTGCTCCCATACGACTCGGGCGATGGCCTCCGCCGTCCGCCTCGGCTTCGAGAAGTCGACGCCGGAGGTCAGGTCGTAGATCGCTCTCGTTCCGTCCATCGACAGCTTCCGGGCCGCGCGGATCCCCGCTTCCAAAGTTTCCTCGGCCGAGCTACCCGCCATCGGTCAACCTCCAAGGTTGCCAGGACCCATTCACTATTTCAGAGTTGAGTGGGCGTTCCGAGCGGATCTGGATCACGATCTGCGGCGATCGTGGCGCTCTGCACCCGCGACGGCAGCTGTCGCTTTCTGCCGCAACTCAAGGCGGAATGCTTTCGGAGCTCGTTCGGTGGCCACCGTGATCGTCACGGGTGGCAGACCCTCCGCGTGGTCCCGCAGAAAAGCCTCCGTCCGCCGGCGATCTTTCTTCCAGCATTCGCGCAGCCAGGTCCCCACCGCCCGTTGCACCCAGAACTCCTCATCGTACAGCAGTTTCTCGAGGAGCTGGAGCGGCTTGTCGAGTTCGCCCGCCCGGACAAACCGATGGAGCGCATACGTCGATGCGCGTCGCCGCCAGATGTTCTTCGCGCGAGTCCATCGAAGGAGATCTCGGAATCGCGAGGGCTTCGCGAACACCAGCCCCGCGATCGGGCCGGAAGCGAGCGCGTCACTCAAGGCCCAACCGGTTGCCGAATCGACCCATCCGTCCGCGAGCCTCCACGAGTCATCGTTGAGGATCTTCTCGTACCGACCCAGAAGGAGAATCGCAAGCGACTTCTCTTCGTACACAGGGTCTGACCAGAGGGCGGAGGCGAGGGCGTTTAGTTCCGCCGCGGTCAATCGCCCATGCTCTTTCGCGAAGCCTGCCACGATGGCTCGCATCGTCGGCACGGTGAGGCCGAGGACCGGAACCGGCGAACCGACGTAGGACTGGAGATCCTCCGGAGACGAAGCCTTCGGCGCTTTCCGAAGATGCCCAACGATCTGTTCCTTCGCAGCCCTGATGTCCATCGTCATCGTCTCCGAAGGAACCGCGAGCGGCCATAAAGAGGACACCGGAAACGCGAATCTCCCCGGAGCAGACGTGAGCGGTTTGTACATTTTGTAAACGAGAAGCGAGATAAATCGCCGACGACCTCGGAAGGGCATGGCGAAGAGTTCGACGCCTGACACTCACCATCCACCCGAACGTGTCGCCCTGATCACCGGGGCGAGCCGCGGACTCGGATACACCGTGGCCGAGTTTCTCGCCCGGCAGCGGTGGACGCTCATCCTGACGGCGCGTCACGAAGGTCCGCTGCTTGAGGCCGTCGAGCACCTCCAGGCTACCGGCGCATCGATCACCGCCGTCCCTGGGGATGTGGCCCAAGACCAGCACCGACGCGATCTGGTCGCCGCGGTCCGCCGCATTGGTCGTCTCGACCTCCTGATTAACAACGCCTCCGAACTGGGTGCGTCCCCATTCCCGGCGCTCGTGGAATACCCGCTCGAGGTCCTTCGACGCGTGCACGAGGTCAACGTCGTCGCTCCGCTTGCGCTCATCCACGCACTCCTTCCGATCCTGAAAGCATCGCGAGGCCTCGTCGTGAACATCACGAGTGACGCGGCGCGCGGCGGTTATCCAGGGTGGGGCGGCTACGGGAGCAGCAAGGCCGCTCTCGAGCTCGTGAGCAAGACGCTCGCAAACGAATTGCGTGATGCCGGTGTCGGCGTCGTCGCGGTGGACCCGGGCGATCTTCGGACGCAGATGCATCAGGACGCGTTCCCCGGTCAGGACATCAGCGATCGTCCGCTCCCCGACGTCACGCTGCCCTTCTGGGCGTGGCTTGAAGGCCAAGATCCGATGCGTGTCACGGGCCAACGGTTCGAGGCCCAAGGCACGGTCTGGGAGGTGCCCGCATGAAGCGACAGGAACTCGCATTCGAACAACCGAAGGAACTCTTCGCCTCCACGCCGGTCGAAATCGAACACGGCGTCCGGGATGCGGTGCGTCTCCTCGTCACGACTCCTTCGGGACATCAGCACGCCGCCTTCTCGGATCTACCGACGTTCCTTTCCGCTGGGGACCTGCTCGTCGCGAACGAGAGTGCGACGTTGGCGGCGAGCCTCGAGGCCCACGGGCCCTCGGGGACGTACACGCTCGATTTGAGTACGCGATACGCGGACGGCCTGTGGCTCGCCGAGCCGCGGTGGGATCCCGCGCACCCCGGTCCGATGCCCATCAAGGCGGGCGAGGAGGCCCGAGTCGGCGATGCGACCGTGCGGTATGTCGCGCCGTACCCCGGGATCCCGCGGCTCTGGTTCATCATCGCGGACCGACCGCTGGAGTCCATCCTGGAGCGCACGGGAGCGCCAATCCACTACGGATACGTCCCGAAGATCTGGCCCTTGGATGCATACCAGAGTTTGTTCTCCCGCATCCCCGGGAGTGCGGAGATGCCTTCCGCTGCGCGCCCAATCACGCCGAAAGTTCGCAAGGCCCTCGAAGCTGCGGGGATTCAGTTCGCGTCCGTCCTCCTCCACTCGGGCGTCAGCAGCTTAGAGATTGAAACCGATACGGTGGAACAACAGGCGGTCTATCCCGAGCCCTTCCGGGTGTCAGCATCCACCGCCGATATGGCCAACCGCACCCGCGAAGCAGGTCACCGAGTCATCGCGATTGGGACCACGGTCGTCCGCGCGCTCGAGTCCGCATGGACTCCCGATGGGGTGCGCCCGCGGGAGGGCTTCACGCGCCTCTTCGTCCACCCGGGGAATCCGGTCCACTCGGTCGATGGCTTGCTGACGGGATTCCACGACCCGGTGACGAGCCACCTCGCGATGCTCGCGGCGTTGATCGGGTTGCCGCGCGTCATGGAGGCGTACCGCGAAGCCATCGCGAATGGATATCGTTGGCACGAGTTCGGCGACAGCCACCTGATCCTGCGGAAGTGAATGCGTCATCAAGGTTCGGCGCGCCACGTTGCGCAGAAATCCGCGACGAGATCCCTCGACGCGATTCGATCTGAGAATAGGGCACACCCCCGGTGCTTTCTTGGGTTGGTAGGCCTCTGTCAGCGTCGTGGAAGGATCGGATGCGGGGTTCACAGGGATCGTCCTCGGCCTGTCTCGGGCGGATGTCGAATGGGTCGTTCAGGCCCGGATGGTTCCCGCTCGCATTGTCGCATTTTCACCTCTTTCCACATTGGTCTTGGGCCTCTCGCGAGAGAAGACGCTCAAGCGATCGGACCTCTCGATTCGTCACGCCTCCCCGTGGACGCCCGTCCTCCTCGCCGTCTGGGCCTTGGCGGCCGTCGCATTTTTCCTTGCCATCGCATCGTTCCTGAGGCCCGGCCTCACCGAGTATCGTGTCCCGTTCGTCCTGCTCACGATCCTTCTTGGGATCCTTGCGATCATCGTCACCGGGTTGGCGGCTCGCCAGCGGACGACGGCCGCATCCGGGTCCCAAGGCGGGACTTCTCGGGATGATGTACCGTGGCTCCCGGACATTCCGCTCGACCCCGCCATCGCCGCTCCCGAAATCGCGTTGGTCGTCCTGGCCATCGCGTTCTTTCTTGTGCTCGGCGCGTTTGTCCTCTTTCTCGTCTGGCTGCCGGCCGTGTTCCTCGTCATCAGCCTTGTCACGTTCGGCGCATGGTGGCGGCTCCATCGCGTCGCGTTCGTCATGACGAGTCAACATCGTCCCGCCGACTTGAAAGCCGTCGGACAGGACCTCCTCGGACGGGGGGCGATCCTCTCACGGACTTGGGATGGTTATCTCGAAGCCCCTTCGATACGGGTTGCGGCGGACCGCAGGAGGTTGTACGCCATGAGTTGGCGGTTCTTCGTCCTCTTCGGGATTGCGAGCCTCGGCCTCGCCAGCGTGCTCGTCGGCGAGCGGTTCTTCCCATCTCCAGATTGGACCTACGCGATTTTGCCACTGGCGGGGGCCGGCGTGCTCTTCTTCGCCGCGCTGCTCGGGTCCGTCTACCGTCTTCGATTCCGGTAAGGCCGACGTCGGAGCAAAGGCTTTAAGGCACTCTTCGAATTCGACGCGGCAAGAGCGCTATCCGAGGAACGAAAGATGACCTGGGGGCTTCAGAATCGTCTATCTCGGATCATCCGCCCGACCGATGGCCATACCGTCATGCTTGCCGCCGACCACGGCTACTTCCTCGGACCGACGCACAAGCTCGAGATTCCACGCAAGACGCTGGAGCCTCTTCTTCCCTACGCCGACGCGGTAATGGTCACCCGCGGCGTCGTGCGCACGTCGATCGATCCCGGTGCGAACGTGCCGATCGTCCTGCGCGTGAGCGGAGGCGCCAGCGTGTTGAACGAGGACCTATCGAACGAGAAGATCACCACCTCGATGAAGGAAGCCATCCGACTGAACGCCTCGGCCGTCGCGCTGTCGATCTTCGTCGGCGCCCCCCACGAGCACGATTCCCTCGTGAACCTCGGAAAACTCGTCGACGAAGGCGAGGAGGCTGGCGTCCCGGTGCTCGCGGTGACCGCGGTCGGGAAGGAACTCGAGCGGCGCGACGCGCGGTACCTCGGCCTGGCCTGCCGCATCGCCTCCGAATTCGGGGCGCATTTCGTGAAGACATATTACTGTGACGATTTCTCGAAGGTCGTCGAGTCGTGTCCCGTCCCCCTCGTCGTCGCCGGAGGACCGAAGCTCGAGACCGAACTCGATGCGCTCGAGCTCGCCTACGACGCGATCCAAGATGGCGCGAAAGGCGTGGACATGGGCCGGAACATCTGGCAATCGACGAATCCGGTCGGCATGATCCGCGGCATCCGCGCCGTCGTCCATGAGCGTGCGACCCCGAAAGAAGCGCTCGAGCTCGTCAAGGGCGCGAGGTCGAAGAAGTAGGCGCGGCACATGCGCGCCGCGATGTACTACGCGAACGACGACGTGCGAATCGTGGAGTTGCCCACGCCGCGCATCGGGCCCGGAGAGATTCTTGTCCGTGTCAAAGCATCCGGCATCTGCGGCTCCGATGTCATGGAGTGGTACCGGAAGCCGAAGGCGCCGCTCGTCCTCGGGCATGAGATCGCCGCCGAGGTCGTCCAGGTCGGCGCCGGCGTGGACTCCGTCAAGGTCGGCGACCGCGTCTTCGTGTCGCACCACGTACCGTGTGGTTCGTGTCGGTACTGCCTCGCGGGCCACGAGACCGTCTGCGAGACCTTGCGTACGACGAACTTCGATCCCGGTGGATTTGCGGAGTTCGTCCGGGTGCCCGCGACTAACGTGAAGCATGGCGTATTCCCGCTCCCGCGGGAAATCTCGGATGACGAGGCCACGTTTGTCGAGCCTCTCGCCTGTGTGATTCGTGGTCAGCGGCTCGCGGGCTTCCGTCCGGGAGGCACGATAGTCATCCTCGGGAGCGGTGTCGCCGGACTCCTGCACATCAAGCTCGCGAAGGCGGCCGGCGCGGCGAAGGTGATCGCGACGGACGTTGTGGAGTTTCGGAAAGCCGCCGCGCGGAAGTCGGGGGCCGACGTCGTCATCGACGGTCGAGAAGACGTTCCAACGCACGTGAAGGAGGCGAACGAAGGGAACCTCGCGGACCTCGTCATCACATGCACGGGCGCTCCGAAGGCGATCGCTCAAGGGCTCGCCTCACTCGACCGAGGCGGGACCGTCCTATTCTTCGCGCCAATCGAGCCCGCCGCAAAAGTCGACATTCCGTTCAACGCCCTCTGGCGGGAAGAAGTCACGATGACGTCCTCATACGGGGCGAGCCCTCGGGACATTCGCGAATCGATTACGCTCCTCCGGGAGAAACGCCTCGTCGTGACGGATCTGATCACACACGTCCTCCCGCTGAGCAAGGCCGCGGAAGGATTCCAACTCGTCGCGCAGGCCCGGGACTCGATTAAGGTCGTGCTGCGACCCTAGGCTGGCGAGGCCAGCCGGAGAATCTTGCTTTCTGCTCGTGTTTAACCTTGTTTAAGGTTAACCGATCGTCTCTTCCAGGGGTGCCTCGATGGTCCGATCTCGGTACGGCGCCATCGAGAGATCGTCCTTCCCTGTTGGTGGTTCCTGCAGACAGAACGACACCGAACCACGACAGCTGCCCGGTGGTTAGGTCGAGGATTCGCCTGGTTGATGAGGTGGGTGTCGTCGGCAGAACCGCGTTCGAGCCCCAGCCGCGCTTTCGGGGATCGAAGTCGTCCACGCTCAGGCGAAAGACGGCCTCCCCCGTCCCCTAAGGGGAATGGGGCGACTGGGCAAGGCTACGGAGAATGAGCAGAACGATCACGATGGCGAGGGAGTCAACGAGGGAGAGGATGATGAACAAGCCTGACTTGGGCAAGCTCACGTCGAGTGCCCAAGCCGCGGCCAGCAGAAGGACGAAGAATGGCACGGCGAGCGCAGAAAGAGCCAGGCCGAGCTTCCGGCCGTAGGACGGCGCGAATCCCCATGCCAGAACCCAGAGAAGATAGAGCCCGGCAAAGAGGAAAAGGAACAGTTCAGCGTTCATTCGGAGGCCGCCAATAGAGGTAAACATATCCACTTCGGTGGGAAGCAAGACGCCAGCGATGATCAGGAAAACGCTAACGTGCAGACTCAACAAGATCAGGACCGGTATCCCATTGTCCTTGGCCGACGAAAGGGGCGACTGGGAAGACTGAGTTGACATTAAGGCCCCTCACGCTCTGGTTTCCTCACGTTCTCGCGGAGCGTGGCGTACCCACATTATGTTCGAGTGAATACGTGTGCACGAGTATTTTGATTCCTGCGGTCAGCCATTGGCTCGACGACGGCATTTCGCGGCGATTCGCTCATAAGGCATCGTTCACTTACGCAGATTCGTCAAGGTGAGCGGTTGGTCGTTTCCGGCGCAACGATCGACAGCCTTCTGAAGGAGAAGGAGGAATACCCGCCGCCAAAGTCGTTCCGCAAGGACGCGTGGGTTCGCGATCGCAGGGTCCTGCGGGAGGCCGACGCGGACCCGGAGCGGTACTGGTCCGACCGCGCGAAGGAGCTCGTCTGGATCAAGAAGTGGTCGAAGGTCCTCGAGTGGAGCCCGCCTTTTGCCAAATGGTTCGTCGGGGGCCAAATCAACGTCTCGCAGAATTGCCTCGATCGCCATGTGGACTCCCCGCGGCGGAACAAGGCCGCGATCGTCTGGGAAGGCGAACCGGGAGACCGCCGAGTCCTGACCTATCAGATGGCGTGGCGAGAGGTGAATCGGTTCGCGAACGTGTTGAAGAGCCTCGGAGTCAAACGCGGAGACCGCGTGACGATCTACCTGCCGGCGATCCCCGAACTTCCGATCGCCATGTTGGCGTGCGCCCGAATCGGAGCGATCCACAGCGTGATCTTTGCCGGCTTCAGCGCGAAGGCGATTCAGGATCGAGCGGAGGATTGCCACAGCGAGGTGATCATCACTGCGGACGGAGGATATCGTCGGGGCAACGTCGTTCCGCTGAAGAAGACCG
>Ga0209237_1000400_pt1 | contig 24305 bp, 20 predicted proteins | sample GraSoi013_1_40cm_2_FD_185820 | JGI IMG/M metagenome (GOLD analysis project Ga0209237, IMG submission 185820) | Grasslands soil microbial communities from the Angelo Coastal Reserve, California, USA - Sample 10_02_2013_1_40cm (SPAdes) (version 2) | ecosystem: Environmental > Terrestrial > Soil >...
GAGTATTTCTTTGACAAAATCTACGTTGTAAATTTTGTTTGCCAGTCTGAGAGGGGCCAAATCTAATGCAAGTGATGAATCTTTCAGAGTTGAGATGTAGACTGGAACGTCATAGTCATAAGCAGTTACAACAAAGCTCTTTTCTGGATGCTTTGAATGTTCTTTCGAATACTTGCCCATTGCATTACAAAATTCAGCAGTTGTGAATGGCTTATTGACAAAGTTATTGGCAAACATCCTCTGTACAATCTTGTCTTCAGCTTTCAGAGTCTCTTCTCCTTTTATGTAGACATCTCTTATTCTCACAATGTCCTTCTCATATAGTATCATATCGTCTACATCGAAATGCCCTTGTTTTACAGGCAGATTCCAAGCAAAATGATCTTCGTGATATACATTTGCTCCCGTTGATATTATCCAATCAACGAATCCTCTTTCTATGAGGGATTTGAAGAGTCCACCAAAGCCAACCGGAGTCATTGCACCAGAGATTGTAAGACATATGGTAGCATCATCTTCAATCATTTTACGATACAGCTTTGCTGCCTCACCCAGCTGTCTTGCATTAAAACCAGTACTTGCAAACATCTCAATCAAGTCATCAATTCTCATGTTCGGCCTTATCTTCAGATGCGGAATGTCTTTTCCTCTAAAGTTGTGGTGGTCCACGAACGGGTAATCTAATCTAGGGCTAAATAAATACTTGCCAAGTTTATTTCTGCTGAATAATTATTCAGGATACGACACACCAAAAGAAAATAGGTTGTAAGATTATGCTGCTAGTTCCACCGGTATTGCGGTGTGTCGCGATATGTCTTTGTGCATGATAGCATGATGTCTTTCTTTGAAAGTCAAGTTACATCTGTAACATTTCCATGCAGTCATGCTCATGTCTTTTATTTTACAATTTTACTATTTAAGATCCGCGTATGATTCGTACACTTGACTATGACACGGTTTTCTAACAATAAAAATTATTTAACTTTGTTAATCTACGCATAAATACTACAACTGGTTTATGAATTCTCGTGAAAGAAGAACGCGTAAACTTGACTAACGTGGATGTAGACAATTTAGTAACTTCGATAAAGCAACATTTGCAGGAGTTAAGATTGCAAATAATTCACGAAGACAACCACGACAACTATTGGAGCATCAAAGCACACAAGGGAGGTAAACTTGCCACAGTAACAGGTAGCATAAGAGATGTAGAGATTCTCATCGTGGGCACGAATAACCAGTACGAATTGACCTTGAGAACCGGTGCCTGGGGAAGAGATATTGCCATACCTGCACTTCTTGCAAGTGCTGTCTCACTTGGCGGCGCTGCCGCGGTGGCTGCGGCTGAAGCTTACCGTGCACACAAGTTTGAGAAAGATTTCTGGGACTGGCTCAACAAACAAGTGTCTGTCATTAGCAATAGAGCTACTATCAGCCAGCCAAAAATAGTGAAACCCCAGGAACTCTAATCAGCGAAAAATTCATACTTTTTGTCACATAGTATTTTAATGCCATGAAATATCTCGAAATAAATGCACGTTTTTAAACATGGAAAATGGGATCTAAGTGAACTTGTGAAAGATCCCTATTCTTCGGCTTTTAGTAGAAGACTCCACGAGATCGATTTAAAGGTAAAAAGCTTTCAAAAAAATAAAAAAATTCTAGGTCCAAAAATATTTGAAAATAAATTTTTATCGTTGCTTCGTAGTTTGGAAGAAATCACGGAAAAATTTAGTATCGTGTCAGGCTATGCCTCTCTTGAATATTCAACAGATACTCAATCTGACAAAGCTACAGCGTTGCTCATGAAAATGCGCAGATTTGGCTCAGAGATAGAAAACCGCACATTATTTTTTGATCAGTGGTGGAAGAAGGAAATTGATGAGAAAAATGCTCAAAGGTTGATGCAATCTGCTGGCGAATTGCACGAGTTCCTAAGATACAAACGGTTATTGGCCAAGTACTCGCTCACCGAGCCTGAAGAGAAAATAATTAACACTTTGGATGTTACGGGTCATTCTGCCCTAGTTAAGCTATACGATAAGATAACTAATGCTTTTGAGTTTGTCGTGAAAATTGACGGCAAGACAAGAAAGTATAACAGAGAAGAATTAAGTCAGTTCATACGAAGTCCAAAATCAAAGACAAGAGAGATGGCCTACAAGGCCCTACTTTCATTGTATGAGAAGAACAAAGGCGTTCTCGGAGAGATATATCAGAACATTGCTCTAAACTGGAAAGACGAATGTATCCAAATAAGAGGCTATTCTTCACCGATATCTGTAAGAAATATTGGAAATGATGTTGACGACAAAACCGTGAATTCCCTTCTTTCTGTTTGCAAAAGAAATTCTGATGTATTTCGAAGATTTTTTGATCAAAAGGCACGTATTCTAAATGTTAAAAAACTAAGAAGATACGACATCTATGCGCCAATACAAAAAAAGGAAGAAAAAAAATACGTCTATGACAAGGCAGTAAGACTGGTTCTTCAAACTCTCAATAACTTTGATCCCAAGTTAGGTGAATTTGCAAGAATGGTCTTTGCAGAAAATCATATAGATTCTACAGTCAGACCAGGTAAAAGAAGCGGTGCGTTTTGCAGCACAATAACGCCAAGGATAACTCCCTATGTTTTGGTAAATTTCAAAGGAAAATCAAATGATGTTTTTACTTTAGCACATGAATTGGGTCATGCAGTTCACAGCATGGCCGCATCGGATAAATCGATTTTCATACAAGAAGCACCGTTACCTCTGGCCGAAACTGCTTCAACATTCTCTGAGATGTTATTGTTCGATCAGATTCTAAGCCAGGTTAGTGATGAAGAAAAACGATCGATACTAGTTGAACATTTAGATGATTTGTACTCAACTATCGCACGACAAGCATATTTTACTGTCTTTGAGATTACCGCACACAAGAAAATAGGAGATGGAGCTACTGTGCAGGATATAACAACAGAATACATGAAAACACTTCAAGAACAATTTGGAAGCTCAATTGTTCTTTCGCCTGATTTTGGGGTAGAATGGACATGTATTCCACATTTCTATCATTCACCCTTTTACTGCTATTCATACTCTTTTGGAAATCTTCTTGCGCTTTCCATGTTCCAGCGTTATAGAAGAGAAGGAAGATCCTTTGCCCCCGCTTATCTTGAGATTCTTTCCGCAGGGGGATCAAAAAAACCCGAAGAATTACTCAAGGACCACGGGATAGACATTTCCTCTGAAGCGTTCTGGCAGGAAGGTTTCCAGTACATCAGGAATCAAACAAAAAGACTTGGCGAGTTGATTAACTAAAAGCGCCTGGCAGCCAAGCGCCCCCAGCTGCCAGGCAAATTGTTCCCCTACGGTTTGAACCGATGTCAATATCTTACGACACGCATTATAATTTAAACCATTTGGAGGATCCAAAACTATTTTGTCATGGATATCATATATCATCAAATCGCATTTGGATAACTCGATCGTTACCACTAGAACTTGAATTTAGTACGTATCAAATTTTTATTAAGGTTTATTGCCTTAGTCTCTTTGCCTTCTCGTAGCACTTTTCCGCCTCTTTCTTTTTATTTAATCTCAATAGAACTCTGCCTTTGTTGTACCAGGCAACTGCAAATTCTGGTCTTATCTTTGTCGCCTTGTCAAAACACTCTAATGCTTTTTCTAGTTTTTGTAAATTGAAAAAACAGACTCCCTTGAAGTTCCATGCGGCAGGATCGATTGGATTTAATGAAGTTGCCTTGTCAAAACACTCTAGAGCTTCTCTATGTTTTTTCAAGTCAGAGAGGCATACTCCCTTTAGATTCCAGGCATCCTCTGATTCTGGATTTATTTGTAAAACCTTTTCATAGCAAGAAAGTGCCTCTTCGAGTCTTTTCAGATGAGAAAGAGCATCCCCTTTTTTGAGCCAGGCATTTGCGTATCTTGGTAGCTGCTTGAGCGTTGCGTCATAAAATACAATTGCCTCCTCATACTTTTGTTTGGCAATCAATACCTCAGCTTGCTCGTAGGACGATACAGCATCTTCTGGATAAAGATCTGCAAACTTTTTGGTTATTTTTAATTCTGTTTTGTATTGTAGTCTCAAAGTTTGGTAAGCGCTTGCAATTTGCTTAAACCTCATTTCGTTACCTTCTGAGGCGTCTTTATCAGGATGGTGACGCAGAGCAAGTCTCCTGTATGCTTGCTTGATCTCCTTCATTGATGCCCCTGGTTTGAGTCCAAGGGTTTCATAACACTGGTAAATATCCAATATCCATTTTATAATCAAAGGTTGAATCAAGTAAGTCTTTCTTGTCTGAATTACATATTTAGAAATCCCCATTCTTAGACTTCGACTAGATGAACCAGTCATCAAATACCAACCCTGCAAGACCTAGACGTCTTTCAGAGCACAAGAATCATAGCAATATCTAGCTAGTAAAATGCTGCGGCAGCTAAATCAAAAGCTATTTTATTTTATAGGTACAAGTAATTCACAAGTGAAATATCCACGTTGCTGCAGTAACGAACCAGAGTATTTGATCACTTATGATTGTGGGCCTGATCCACAAGAAACGATTCTAGTATGCAAGGAACACTTTAAAGAAGAACCTTTTCAAAGATTTGCAATAAAAGTAGAGAAACTCAGAGGTTAGACTTAATAATTCGGTTCAAAAAGTGGCATTCAATGAAATCACTGCTTTTCTCGTTATTGATTTTAACAATTTTCGTAGGTTCCATAGATACTGTTTTTGCCCAACAACCTCAACTAGCATCATATCGAGAGACAGCTCAGGTACTTGTCGACCAGAAAATACAAAATCAAACCACAGCTTTTGTCACACTGACCTCCACTAGCCCAGTTGAGATGCGTGTGCCATCAGACTTGGCTGAAAAGATACGTAATACTGCAAACCTAACATCTGTGGTCATCACTAATGCGGATACCTGTGTTCTTGGAATAAAGGATCAAGCATGCGTTCTAGTAAACATGGTACAGCCATCATTATTGGAGAGCTACAACATTACTGAAATTCAATCAAACGCACGCAAGGTCGGCGATACTCTCATTGGAGATACTAACAAGGCCTTTGCCCTCAACGCCGAGTTTAATTCAGTGTACATAAATCCAAAAGGTGAGCTAAATGCTGCACTTGGGACCTCAGGAGTTGTCTCAGGAAATAGAACAATTTCAGTCGTGTATACAATGCCAAAACCAGATTCTTCCTACCTATATGATGGATTGACTTCGATACTTATTCCAAAGCAGATTCGTGATGACGGTGGTTTCTATGATGTTGCCAGGACAATGGCACAAAATGCAAACTCTACTGTTACTTTTGCAATTACACCCGGAAAAGCAGCATTGATTTACCAATTACAGGTGGGCCGACATTTCCCAATAAAGGACAAAATAGATACTATCAAACCACTGGAACTCTTTGGAGTAAACAAGTTAGACAAGTCCATGTACTTCAATGTAGGTTTCTTTCCTCTAAATTCCATCGTAGAAGTAGTAGTACTTTCGAATAACGATATTACAGTAACAGATCACGGCGGAAATCTTGCTCCCACCACAATTAAAAATGGTCAAGTGGTCCCAGCAGACCTCACCAAGGCAGGATGGGTTTTCGAGCCGGCGAGTGGACAAAAGATTTCTGCGATGTATCTTTTTGGAACTACAACATCAGCAACAAGTGACGACTTGTCACTTACTATAGGAAGTACGAGTCCACCAAATCCAATTGGCGGCGAAAATAACAACAAAGAAACCACTCCTGATTATTCCACCTACACTATAATTGCAATCGTTGCAGCTGGTGGAGCCGCTGTCTATCTATTCATAAAAAGAAGATAACTCACAATATCAGAACTGCTGCCGCAAATACCGTACTCCATCGACCCTTCGGATCTCCGACTGCACTTTGAGTACTGTTTCGAGTCTTGTAAATTTGGTGGGATATCATCCACTGTTTTCTTTTTTCGTCCCAGCTCTTGTTTATATCAAATTCAATACCTAATGAAGAAGCCAGCATTTGTGCCGCTATGTCTTCAGCATAATCTCCTGCTTCCTTCTCAGTTTCTCCAAAGGAGTGATATTCTGACAGATATCCGTACTTTGTCTTGTCCATAGGTTCTGCTATTCCTACAGATGCGGCCATTAATCTGTGAGGCTCATTGCTCTGTTGTTTTGCATATATCACGAATTGCACACTGCCTGGCCTTATCAGCTTCAAGCCTTCTGCTCTTGATATGAGTTTAGCACCTGGTGGGAAAATACTTGATATTAAAACCAAGTTGGTTCCAGCAATTCCCGCATCACGTAAAGCGTACTCAAAGCTTGTTAACTGGTCCTGATGAACACCCTTGCCCCTAGTAAGGAATAGTTTTTTTGCAACAAGATCTAGCACGAATCAAGTCTTATTTCAGATCTTTAAAAATTTTTTGAAAAGCCTAGGATAGCTCATTTTAGAGGATTCAAAGAATACACAATCTCTTGCCCGTGTTTTTCAACATTGATATCATGAAAAATCTTTGCAATTCTACCTTGCTTATCAATGATAAAAGTAGTTCTTTTTGCTAGACCAGCTAGATTCAGACCGGCATACATCTTGCAGACAGTTTTCTTTGTATCACTCAAGTGCAAATATGGAATCTTGTACTCGTCGACGAATTTCTTCTGATCTTCTACTGTGTCAACAGATATAGCAAAGAGTTCTGCTTCAGACTCTCTTATCTTCGGATATGCATTTATCGTAGCCTGGGCCATTTTGAACACCTTCTTTGACGGACATGCAAAGAGATGGTTTTTTGGGTAAAAACAAAGAACAACATTCTTCTTTCCTTGGTATGAGCTAAGCTTCACGGTACCTTGGTCGCTTGCAGGGAGTTCAAAATCTGGTGCTTGCTCTCCTTCTTTCACTATTATGATGTTACAGATGGGGTTAATACTATTTTCTATCGGATTTTTTATTGCATAACTATATCAAAAATGAGAGAAGGATATTTTATGCAAGGGCAATCACAGAGTACAAATAAACAAGAATCTAAAGTGATAAGAGTTAAGGTATGAAGGCTGCGTATGTAAAAAGTCCATCAAATGTTGATATAAAAAATGTAGAAAGACCTCAAATTGATAATGGAGACATCTTAGTAAATATGAGAGTGTGTGGTGTTTGTGGTTCTGATCTAGAAAAGATCTACGGTCAGTACAGCCAACCCTCTATGAGATTAGGTCACGAGCCCGCTGGGATAGTGTCTCAAGTTGGCCTCAACGTAAAGAATTTCAAAATTGGAGATAGGGTGTTTGTACACCATCATGTGCCGTGTTATTCGTGTCATTTTTGTCTACACGGAAATGAAACCATGTGTCAAAAGTATTCTGAGACTAACTTGACACCATGTGGGTTGGCTGAAGAGTTTGTGGTACCTGAGTGGAATGTATCACATGGCGGTGTGATAAAATTGCCTGATGGTATAAGCTTCGAAGAGGCATCAATGATAGAACCACTTGCATGTTGTATGAGGGCATGGAACAAAATTAAATTCCAAAAGGGAGACTCCATTGCAATTCTAGGAGCAGGACCCGCTGGAATGATGCACGTCATGTTAAGCAAAGCTTTTGGGATGAAAGAGATTTTTTGTTTTGACATAAACGACTTTAGGTTGAATTTTGCCAGACAATTTGGAATAACAGAAGCCATAAGATCTACCGCACCAGATACATATCAAAGAGTTCTTTCAAAAACTCAAAATCGTGGTGTAGATGTAGTAGTGGTGGCCACCAGTAGTCTTAGTGCCATAGCTCAATCAATTGAATTTGTAAGAAAAGGTGGAACCATCATATTATTTGGAGTTCCCCCAAGAGACGCAAAAATGTCTATTGATGTAAGCAAAATTTACTCCAAGGAAATTACCGTTGCACCAAGTTATGCAGCATCAGAAAACGATACAAATGGAGCCTTCAAACTAATAGAAGAAGGTACGATCGATGTTAAGAGATTAATCACTCACAAATTTGATCTTTCCAAATCCGCAAAGGCATTAGAATATGCTCACCAAGTGAACGATTCCATGAAGATTGTCATCACAAATTCAGAAACGCTTAACTAAGGCAAATTTTTTGGAAAATGATATGGATTGGGGTCTTAAAAATCGTCTCGCTAAAATAATCAAGCCAGACGATAAGCGTGGGGTAATGTTAGCTGTGGATCATGGCTACTTCCTAGGTCCAACCGAAAGACTAGAAGAACCACGTAAGACGATAGCGCCACTACTCCCTCATGCCGATTCGCTAATGCTCACAAGAGGTGTGTTAAGAACCTCGGTCGATGCCAACTTTCCAATTCCAATAGTCCTGAGAGTTTCCGGAGGAACAAGCATCATAGGAAAAGATCTCTCAAATGAAAAGATTGTTACTTCTGTAAAGGATGCTATCAGACTAAATGTATCAGCTCTTGCCATGTCAATATTCATTGGCGCACCATACGAACACGAATCACTGGTTAGTCTTGGGAATTTGGTTAATGAGGGAGAAGAATATGGATTACCAGTACTAGCTGTTACTGCAGTTGGAAAGGAATTGGAAAAGCGAGATGCAAGATATCTTGGACTTGCATGCAGAATTGCTGCAGAGTTTGGGGCTCATTTAGTCAAGACATACTACTGTGACAAATTTGAAAAAGTTGTAAAGAGTTGTCCTGTGCCGGTTATAATTGCAGGAGGCCCCAAGCTTGCAACAGAATTAGATGCATTAAAACTAACTTATGATGCGATTCAAGCTGGCGCAGCAGGAGTTGACATGGGAAGAAACATCTGGCAATCAGATCATCCAGTTGCCATGATCAAGGCAGTAAAAGCAATAGTACATCAAAATGTGACAGTCAAGGAAGCACATGAGATTTTCAAAAAAATAAAGGGCGTGGTAAAAACACCCAAAGCAAAAGCAGTAACTCCTGCTTAATCAGAAATCCTCGACAAGTGTATGTGAACCATCTTCCACCTTTGTGATTTTATAAAAACAAAAGTCCCTCTGCTCTCCATGGCAAAGTGTTGCCCTCGAAAACTATAGTTATCAACAACCATGCCTGTTTGTCGTACAGTAAAGGTTGCAATGGCACAATTATCAAATATATCCACCCGTGCATTTTTAACCTCAAATTCATAATCTGATATACTTACAAATCTTAATTGTTGTAACGCAATAGTTGTGGCGTAATCCTTGAGATCAAGTGGAGGAACATCACTGTAGCTAGAGAATCTTGCATCATCAAGCTGTATTACACTCAATGGAGCTAGATTCTTTGTCTTGCCTGCGTTAAAGAAGGTTGTAATTATCTCAAGTATCTCATCTTTGTCGGCCAAAATCGAATATTGCTTGAGATGGTACTCGTTTAAGTCTTATGAAAGATGAGAGGTAAAACTCGCTATCTATACATTAATGAAATATTATCGCTTTTACGTCTCGTCGTTTAACAATTTTACGCGATTTTACTAGCAATATTTATAAATTATTTTATTGGAGAAATTCATAGGACTAATATGAAGTTAGGAGGCTCGGCAAGCATTTCTGGTATTTTGCTGCTAGTCGACCTTCTGCTGTAAACTACAGCAAATTCTTTGGTGATAAAAATTATGGAAAGAATGTCAGGTGCTAGATCTTTAATGGTTGCCCTAGAGAAAGAGGGTGCAAACATAGTCTTCGGACTGCCCGGAGGAGCAAATCTACCAATCTATGATGAGCTATACAAGAGCAACATTCGACACATATTGGTAAGACACGAGCAATCCGCATCACACATGGCAGATGGTTTTGGAAGAGTAAGCAGAAGACCAGGAGTATGCTTTGCAACTTCTGGACCTGGAGCCACAAACATAGTTACTGGGATCGCAACTGCGCAAGCAGACTCTGCTCCAATGATAGCTGTTACGGGTCAAGTTCCGTCAAAGATGATTGGTAGAGATGCATTTCAAGAAAGCGATATAATTGGAATTACAAATCCCATTGTAAAATATGCATTTCAACCAATGAATGCGGCAGAAATTCCTGAGGTAGTAAAGAAAGCATTTTACATTTCATCCACCGGCAGGCCCGGCCCTGTGTTAATAGATGTTCCCAAGGATGTTCAACAAAATGAAGCAGAAATGGTCTTTCCATCCGAGGTAAAAATCAGGGGATACCATCCATGGGTTGACCCTGATGTTAGAGAAATTGAACGCGCAATAGACATGTTGTTCACATCTGAGAGACCCATAATTTTAGCTGGTGGGGGGGTCATAATTTCTGGTGCGTTTGCAGAACTCCAATCAATAGCAGAGCTACTCATGATACCAGTGGTAACTACTTTCAAAGGAAAAGGATCTTTTCCGGAGAATCACCCACTTTCACTTGGCCCTATTGGAATGCATGGACATGCCGAAGCAAACAAGATGATGGTAGAAGCAGATTGCGTCTTGGCGTGCGGTTCAAGATTCTCAGACAGATCAGTTGGTACTTTTGAGGAGTTTGAAAGGCATCTAAAAATAATACACATGGATGTGGATCCTGCAGAGATTGGAAAGAATCAGACTACTAATGTCGCCGTGGTAGGTGACGTGCGAGCATCACTTAGAATAATGGTAAAAATGCTAATTCAAAAGGCCATAAAGCGCGGAGGAGACAATCCTTGGTTAAAGCACGTAAATGAGACAAGGGAATACTTTAGACAGAATCTAAAACTCCATCCACATCCTTTGGGAGCTGCAAAGATTCTCCGTAAATTGAGGGAAGTATTACCATCTCAGTCCATAGTAACTACTGAAGTTGGGCAACATCAAATGTGGGCATCACTGTTCTTTGATGTAATACACCCTGGCACTTTCTTCAGCTCTACTGGACTTGGAACAATGGGATGGGGTTTTCCAGCCGCGATAGGAGCAAAAGCGGCAAAGCCAGATGTTCCCGTGCTTGATATCGCAGGAGAGGGTAGCTTCAACATGACGGAAAATTCACTTGCAGTCTCTGTCCTGGACAACTTGCCAGTCATAGTATTTTTGATGAACAATTTCTCACTTGGCATGGTAGCCCAATGGCAAAGGACGTTTTATGATAGGAGAATGATTGGAATCGATCTAAAGAACTGTCCTGATTATGTAAAGGTAGCAGAAGCTTACGGAGCACAGGGAATAAGAGCCGAGACCATCGAGGATGTTGGAAAGGCAGTACAGACTGCTCTAAAGAGCAACGTAACAACTGTCATAGATATTCCGATGGACCCAGAAGAAGACGTACTACCGTTTGTCGCTCCAGGAACATCGCTCAAGGATATGATTTTACCATCGTAGTTGGTATCGATGTGGTCTATAATTTCAGTACTAGTAGAAAATAAGCCAGGAGTCTTGTTTAAGATTACCAATCTTTTCAGATCAAGGAACTTCAATATTGATAGTATTTCAGTTGGAGTAACTGAAAATCCAGAATTTTCAAAGATGACAATCACTACCTCTGCTGACGAAAAACAACTCAATCAAATAATAAAACAACTAGACAAGTTGATAGATACCGTAGAAGTAAAACTATTAGACGAGAGGAAGAGCATATACCGTGAACTTGTCCTAATGAAAATAAAGGTAAGCAAGCCATCAGATATAATGGAAATAACTGATCTTGCAAATGCATTCAAATGTAATGTCCATGATGTGAGGAAATCCTCAATGGTAATAGAGATAACGGCAACACCTGACAGAATCGATGCTTTTGAGGACTTGATAAAAGGATATGGAATTCTAGAAATAGCACGAACTGGAATTTGTGCATTGGAGAGAGGATATGGCAATGAAAGTTAGAATTTTTGATACCACACTAAGAGATGGGGAACAGACACCGGGTGTTGCGTTAACTCCAGAACAAAAGCTTGCAATAGCACAGAAACTAGATACTCTTGGGGTTGATGCCATAGAAGCAGGATTTCCAATCGTTTCAGACGGTGAAATGAAAGCAATCAAATCTATCGCAGCAGCTAATCTAAGGGCCGAGATTTGTGGATTGGCAAGAACTGAGAAAAAAGATATCGACGCTGCCATATCAGCAGGCTTGAAATACGTTCACACATTTATCGCAACTTCGGATATTCATCTAAAGTATAAGCTAAAGATAACAAGGGAGCAGGCATTAGCAAAAGCTATAGAGGCTGTTCAGTATGCAAAATCTCTTGGTTTGCAAGTTGAATTTTCTGCGGAAGATGCTACAAGAACTGACAGAGACTTTCTAAAAAAAATCTTCAAAGCTGTCTCAGAAGTGGGAGCAGATAGAATAGACATACCTGATACGGTGGGGTATTCTACTCCTGAGTATCTCGCAGCCATAACAAAAGATACGATTGAAGCCACCCATCTTCCCGTAAGCGTCCATTGTCACAATGATTTTGGATTAGCGGTAGCAAATACGATATCAGCTATCCAAGCAGGTGCACAATGTGCGCATGTCACAATTAATGGAATTGGTGAACGGGCCGGAAATGCATCCCTTGAGGAATTAGTGATGTCATTACAATGCCTTCAGTTTGACACAAAATATGAAACGAACATAGACACCAAGCTTCTATACGAGACATCAAGATATATTTCAAAGATAGTTGGAGTCCAAGTTCAACCAAACAAGGCAATAGTTGGAGAAAACGCTTTTGGACACGAATCTGGCATTCATACCCACGGTGTTTTAAGTAATCCATTGACCTATGAACCGATAAGTCCCGAACTTGTTGGCAGAACGAGATGGTTTCAGGTTGGAAAGCATGCAGGAGCTCATGGAGTTGCAGCGATGCTAGAAGAATACGGCATCCAACCAACCAAGGAGCAAACATATCAGATTCTAGGCAGAGTGAAGAAGCTTGGAGACCAAGGAAAACACGTGACAGATGTTGAGCTCCTAGCAATTGCAGGTGAAGTAATGCAACAGCAGGGCTTGAGAAGACTAGTTCACCTCACTGGATTTTCCGTATCTACTGGCATAGGAAACATGCCGTATGCATTTGTAAAGTTGAACATAGAAGGAAAAGACTTCATAAGTACAGACTATGGTGTTGGCCCCGTCGATGCGTCAATTAATGCAATTCAAAAAATCACTGGCGAGATAGCAAAGGTGAGGATAAAGGATTACAGACTAGATTCAATTTCTGGTGGTTCAGAGGCGCTTTGTGAAGTAACAATAAAAGTTGAAGATGCTTATGGCAATCAGGCTTCTGCGAAATCAATAGGCGAGGATATCGTAATTACAAGCGTTCAAGCTATGATCGACGGCATAAATAGGATTATGCTCAAAAACATTCTAAAACAAAAAAATCTGGGACACTAGATGTATCGAATTTCTCTCATAACAGGAGATGGGATAGGTCCAGAAATATCTGATGCTGTAATGGATGTATTGCAGACAATAAATGATAATCTTGGATTAAAACTAGAAATCAAAAAATTAGAAGCTGGTGATGTGGCTCTAAGAAAGACTGGTAAGGCTCTTCCAGATTCAACTCTTGAGACCATAAAAAAATCAGATGCCTGTCTCAAGGCACCAGTAGGCGAAAGCGCGGCAGACGTAATTGTTGTCTTGAGAAGGATTCTTGACCTTTACGCAAACATAAGACCTGCAAAGTCGTATCCTAATATGCCAGCACTTAAACAAAATATCGATCTTGTCATCGTAAGAGAAAACACTGAGGACCTTTACACTGGGATGGAGTTTGATATCGGTGATTCTGCTATCGCGTTGCGAACAATTTCAAAAGATGCCTCCAATAGAATTGCAAGATACGCATTCAAAACTGCAGCTCAAAGAAACAGACAGCGAAAGGTTACCTGTGTTCATAAATCAAACGTAATGAGAAAAACTGATGGTCTTTTCTCCAGGTCATGCCAAGAAATTTCAAAAGAGCATGCCGACATAGAATTTGAGCAAATGTACGTAGATGCGTGTGCTATGAATCTGATAAGACAGCCTGAATCCTTTGATGTAATCGTAACAACCAATCTATTCGGAGATATTTTGTCTGATGAGGCAGCTCAGGTAGTAGGAGGACTTGGGATGGCGGCTGCCGCCAATATTGGAAATAATTTTGCCTTGTTTGAACCTGTTCACGGAGCAGCCTTTGACATTGCTGGAAAACAAGCCGCCAATCCATCGTCTTTTATTCTTTCAGCCAAGATGATGTTTGAGTGGTTAGCAATGAAAAATGATGACAAGAAATGCTACCAAGTTGCCAAGGCAATAGAAGATGCGGTATACGGAGTAGTACGAGATGGTACAAAGACAAAGGATATTGGCGGTAACAAGACTACCAGAGAGTTTGCAGAGCAGGTGATATCGAGGATCACTTGAGGTCTGAGGCTGGCGGTTCCCTAGACCAAAAGAACATTGCAAGTCCAAGGGGGATCATTATCATTATAGCCACACCTAAAGAGACCCAATAAAATGTTGGATCAATTCCCGGTATAAATGGCACAGGAAAAACAGTATAAGCCCAGACGAATACAAGGAACCCAATCAGTATTTTGTTTCGCTTGAAAACTTTCCAGCCAAGCTTGCGTTTAGTTATATAACATCTTTTACAGCGTGTCCTGTCATCTGTCATACAAGAAGTACAACAATGCTTATCGCAAAAATAACAAGTGTGGTCTCCAAATTCCGAACCGCAAAAATCGCATTTTTGCACTAGACATCTTGGTGACGTTAAAATTTATCTTTTTACGGAAATAGGCGTTCTGGGTCCCGCGGATACAAGACAACTTCCCGCACATTGTCAATCTGCGTGAGAACTGACATCAACCTATCCAGCCCGAGTCCCCATCCAGAGTGTGGAGGCATACCCCAATCAAATGATCTTAGGTGGTTTTCAAATTGTGCCGGGTTGAGTCCTTGTTCAACTAGTCGTGACCTTATCTTTTTTGGATCATGGAGCCGACGTCCTCCAGATGATAATTCCAGATAACCATATTGAAGGTCAAATGATTTTGAGAGAGTCTGGTCAGCTTCATTTTCGTGAATATAAAACGGTTTTAGTTTGATTGGCCAATCTGTTATAAAGTAAAAACCTGGATGAATTTCTCCCAATTTTCTTAGATGAGAATCAAGCAGGTCATCTCCAAACTCAAGAGAAATTCCGTTTTTATCAAGCTCCTGTATTGCTTGACTGTATGTCAAGAGCTTAAATGGAATATCTGGCCTTTTGACTTGAATTCCAAGTGTTTTCTGCTCTTCAATGCAATTCTTGGAGACATGATCAAAAACGTTTGTCACCACCTTCTCTAAAACCTCCATTACGTCGGTGTAATCCATGAACGACGCCTCAATGTCCACACTAGTAAATTCTGTAAGGTGCCGTACTGTGTGAGATTTTTCTGCTCTGTAAAATGATGCTATCTCGAAAACTCTTTCAAGACCAACTGTAAGTTGTTCTTTGTAGAGCTGTGGGCTCTGAGCAAGGTATGCTTGTTTGTCAAAGTACTTCAATGAAAACAAGTTTGCCCCGCCTTCACTTGCGCTACCAATTATTTTTGGCGTATTTACTTCAATGAAACCAAGTTCATCTAGTGTCTTACGAATCGAGAAAAGAGCATGATGACGCATCTTGAAAATCGAAGCAGTCCTCTGGTTACGAAGATCAAGCGCTCGTGCGTTCAATCTGTTGTCAATGTTACTTTCTAGTCTTCCAATAGGGTCTATCGGTAACGGATGCACAGCACGGGCCAAGATTTCAATTATTTCTCCTTTTATTTCGTAGCTGAAATCCCTCGCTTTTGTTTCCTGGATTATTCCGGTAACACGAACAACACTTTGCCTGCTGAGGTCCTTTACTTGTAGGATGTTCTCAGTTCCTGCAATTACTACTTGAGCCACTCCAGTGACATCCCTCAAAGTGAGAAATGCCAGCTTGCCTAATTCACGTAAATCCTCGACCCACCCACCCACTATTACTTTATTACCTTTCATCGAAACGTCTAGGTTTCCTATGTAATGGCTTCTTTTCAGTTCCATAAGATCTCACTTTCTCTCAAATTCAACTACTAGTTCTATCTTTCGAAGATCTTTTGCTATCGTTATGACTTTATCTACATCTATAAGAAATCTATATAGTTTATCCAATCAATTGCGATCAGCTCAGAGATCGCTTTTCAAAACCCAAATGTACTCCTGTGTCATACCATATCCAATGACTTTCCTTTCCGTTGAGAATCTCAAAGTGTTTTATCAAACTCAGGGAAAGCAAGTGCATGCTGTAGATGATGTGTCATTTTCGCTTGAGAATGGGGAATCCATAGCTATTGCAGGCGAGAGTGCATGTGGAAAAAGCACTCTTGGCCTTACAATCATGAGAGCACTTCAGGGAAACGCAATTGTTTCTGGAGAAATATTGTTTGATGACAAATCGATATTAAAGATTTCAGAGGAAGAATTCACGAAGACTTTGCGCTGGAAGGAAATATCAATGATCTTTCAAGGCTCGATGAACTCGCTAGACCCCGTCTTTACAATAAAACAGCAGTTTGATGAGATCCTAAAAAAACATGGATACAAAGGAGATCATCAAAAAGCAATATTAGAAGCAGTAAGTGTGGTTGGGCTCCCAATCTCTGTCCTTGAAAAATTTCCTCATGAGCTTAGCGGAGGGATGAAACAAAGAGTGGTCATTTCAATGGCTCTGCTTTTAAAACCAAAGCTTGTCATTGCTGATGAGCCGACCACGGCTCTTGATGTCCTTGTTCAGGCTCAGATCATGAGTCTCATAAAAAGATTGAAAAAAGAAGGCATAGCTGTGATGTTAATTTCCCATGATCTTGGCATCATATCTGAGATATCTGAAAAAGTAGGTATAATGTATGCTGGCAAGATTGTAGAGTTTGGCAATTTATCGGATATTTACAAGAATCCTAAACACCCATACACAGATGCGCTACTCAAGTCAGTACCGAAGCTGAAAGATGGGTCTGATCTAGTTTCTCTGAAGGGAAATCCTCCCGACCTAGTTAATCCGCCAGAAGGTTGCAGATTTTATGACAGATGTGCACATGCAATGGAAAAATGTAAAAAAGAACCGCCCAAAATCAAAACACCGTCTGGATACGTCTTGTGCTGGCTCTACGAATAAAACACGAAATAACAGAATGCTAAAACTTCAGAGGGTTTTACTGCAGGCCTGTGCCGTGATAGTATGCGTTATAGATTCTCAATGCATTTTGTAGAGACACTTCTCTTGCGTGCTCCAGCATGGCGTTTCTGTCTTTGCCTTGTTCATCTGTTGATGTGTTTGTCAGACCATAATAACTTGATTGTAGATGAGAGAGACGCTGCTCGTGAATCTGGTCAAATATCACAACTGCTTTTTCTAACGCATAGGCTTGTGCTGCAGTTAGCTGACGACCATTGGTCTTTTCGTTAGTTGTCGGACCTCCTACCAAGTTAAGATATTCAGAATCAATCTTTGCAAGTTTATTGACAAGATCAGAGGCCTTTGATTCCATATTGTCCCAGTTCTTGTTTATTTGGGCTTGTCTGTCGTATGAACTCTCATCTGTTGCCACATTGGATTGAAAATTAACATATTTCGTATCGATACTGCTTAGTTCAGATACAATCTGCTGAGCCTGGGTTAATGATGAATTTCGAGCTTCTTCAATGAGAGTATTTCTATCCCTACCCTGTGTATCAGTTTGAGTATTTGTAAGGCCTTGATAACCATTTGCCTGCAAGTCAGCAAGTTGTTTTATATGTATCTGGTCAAATGTTGCTAGTGCATTCTCTAATGACACCTGCTGTTGTTGGGCTATTTGTCTACCTCTACTTGTTTCGTCAGTAGTTGTACTTGTAAGACCAGACCAGTCTGTTTTTGATTGTTCAACGTTTGCAGATTGATATTTAGCAACGTACGTCACCATCGCCCTTTGCTCTTCAGCTTGCTGCCTTTTTGCGATATCAGACCAGTTATCATCCGCAAATACGATCTTATTTAGATATATCGAACTTGCACTTAGCAGTAAGCCTGTAATCATTACAATAGATAGCATTATTCTCAAATTCACGATTCTTTCTCATATCTCATGGGTTTTAAAACTTTGCGATGCCAAGGTCTAGCCTAATGATCGCTTGATATATTTGGTATACAATCAGGTAGTGTAATGGAAGAGATCCTTTCCGCAAAGGATTTGAAGAAATACTTTATCAGGGGAGGATTTTCTGGCCACAAAGATGTCGTTCGAGCCGTTGATGAAATTTCGTTTTCGGTAAAAAAAGGCGAGACCTTTGTTCTTGCAGGTGAATCAGGATCCGGCAAAACAACAACTGCGCGCCTGATATTACGAGCAATAGAACCCGACGCTGGTACGGTTATTTTTGATGGGGTTAGAATAGACAATCATGATACCGCTTTGAGAAAGATACGAACAGAGTGCCAGATGATTCATCAAGACCCCTATGCCTCGGTCAATCCTCGTATGACTGTTTCAGACATAGTTAGAGAGCCGCTTGACATATATGAAATTGGCTCGGTAAAAGAAAGGAATAAGCAAATTTTGGAGGCCTTGCGTGAAGTCAAATTAGAACCTGCTGAAGAGATTGCAAAGAAATATCCCCACATGCTATCAGGTGGACAAAGACAAAGGGTTGCGATGGCCCGCTCAATTGTTACGAGACCTAAACTAGTCATAGCAGACGAACCTGTTTCAATGTTGGATGTATCTGTTAGAGTAGGGATTTTGGAATTAATGCGAGAATTGCAAGAAAGACTTGGAATCTCATTTCTTTATATTACGCATGATCTTTCAACAGCAAGATACATCGGCCACAGAATTGCAATCATGTATCGTGGCAAGATTGTTGAATCCGGACCAATTAATGATGTCTTGCTTGATCCAAAACACCCGTACACCCAGGCACTCATTGACTCCATCTCGGATCCTAATCCTGATAATCTCACGAAGAATAAAGAGATTCGGATTAAAGAGTTCTCAGATATCGACGTTTATGAAGGATGCAGGTTTAGAGATCGATGTCTCTACGCTGCAGAAAAGTGTAAGCAAGAACCAAAACTTGAAACAATCCGAAACGATAGGTCTGCCGCTTGTTTTTTTCCATTAAACTAGTTTGCAACCTGTGCCATATCAGAAATTCTGTGCGAAACAACATGTGATACACCATTCCTTGGAAAAACGCCATAGATCAGTTTAGCTTTTTGTACTACCGAGTCTTTTAGTGAGACCATGATCATCTGGCTTCCACCTGAGCGATCTTCGAGAATCTTTGCAAGCCGTTCAGTGTTCTGTGCGTCAAGGTGTGCGTCAACCTCATCGAGAAGATAAAACGGCGACGGCCTGAGTTTCTGAAGAGCCAAAAGGAATGTTATAGCGGCCAGAGTCTTTTCACCACCACTAATCGATGTGGACTCTCTTTTTGGTTTATTTGGAAATTGAGCGAGATATGAAATACCAGATGAGAAGATATCATCTTCATTTTGAATCTCAAGCCATGCATTTCCTCCGGTCATCTTGTTGAATATCTCACGAATGTCTTTGTCGACTTTGTCGTAAGATTCTAAAAATGTCTGACGCTTGTCCTTGTCTATTTCTTCGATGAATTTTATGATGGAGTTTCTCTCTGCTTCAAGCTCGTTCTTTCTCGTAGACATTGAACGATAACCATTTGAAATTTCGACATAGGTCTCCGGAGCCTTTGTGTTAAGCGACCCGGATAACTTTTTCTTCTCTGACTCTAGTTCGACTAGAAGTTGATCAACGTCAAAAGATTCCAGAAGTGTTTGATAACCAAATGATTCAAGCGTTTTACGAATTCGATCTTCATTTTCAACTAGATCTTTGATATCGCGTGATAGTGAATCAGATTGTCGTTCAATTCCGTTGATTTCTTTGGTAAGGGTTCTTTCTGACTCATACAGGTTCTTAAGCTTAGAATCATATTCTTTAAGAGTAGAAACGGAAGTTCCTGATGTTGATATCAGTTGCTGCTCTTTTTCTCTAAGTGAAACTAGTAGGGAATCAAGGCTTTCCTTTTCTTTTGCCAGAGTTCTTGATTCTACCTCAAGATCATGCTTTTCATGATTTAGGGAAGACTGTTCCTGTGAGAAGAGTCTCATGTTGGCTTTAAGAGAGTTTTCTTCATTGCCAAGTTCGGTAAGTCTAGTTGTGAGCTCACGAAATTCCGCAGATATGGAGCTTTGAGTGCTCAATAGTGTTGTCTTTTTCTCGTTTAATGTGGACAGAACATTTGCGATTCTTGCTTGCTCTTCTTCTGCATAATTTTCTTTAGTAAGAGAAATACGTTCTTCTAGTGATGCAACATACGATTCTGTTTTTGCCAGATCAACAAGAATGTGCTCTTCCCTTCTTCTTAGCTGTAAGATTCTGGATGAAAGCTGCTCCTCTGATATGGTCAATGTCTTTAATTTTACCTTAACATCAGTACGGCTAAGGTCTACATTTGCAAGCCCTGTATCTGAAGAACTAAACCTATTCTGCAAACTTTTTGCTACTTTCTCGATTTTCTTTAGATGGTTCTTTTTATTTTGAATGAATTTCTTTAAAAGTTCAAGTGATTCTACAAGTCCGTCAACTGAGGTACTAAGAAGGATTATTTTAGTAAGATTGGAAACCTTTGAGTTTATATCAACCACTACTGCATTTGCATCTGCTTCAAAGAATTGGCCATCTATTGCTACTGCCTTGTATCCTTTCTTTGACAGCTCATAGGCTTTCTCTTTAGAGTCTACTAAAACAATATTTCCAAAGATAAAGTTTTTCAGTGATTCCAGATTCTCTTCACATTTTACAAAGTCTGATAATGTTCCAAGAATTCCTTTTTCTTTTTGAACAGAAATCTTGGAGTTTGAAACTGCGTCAAGAGGAATTATCCTTATTTTTGGTAATTTCTTTTGTTTGGCAAATTCAGAGATTTCAAGAAGCGTGGCAAAGTCATTTACAACTAGTGCTTTGAGCCAATCAGAACCTGCTGCAAGTATAGGCCGCTCATGTTGTTTCTCCCATGTAAGCAATTCATAAACTAGTCCTCGAATTCCAAGTCTCTTAGAATCTTCTTTTAGTTTTGCTATAGAATAGTCCTCGTGCATTACTTCTTTTACTACTTTTATCTTCGCTTCGTATTGAGCTGCTGCCTTGCTCGCTTTTTCAAATATTAGTGAAGTCTCTTCAACATCTTTTTCTATCTTTGTATGTTTGTCTCCTAGTACATCTAGTCTGGATTTTAAATCATTAAGTACTGCTTCGTGACCTGTCCTCACTTGTCCAAGTCTTTGTTCGAGATCAATCAGTCTTTCCTTTTCTTGTACGAGTGATTTTATCTTAGAAGCATTTTGTTCTATCTTGTTTTGTATGTCGGCTCTCTCCTGTTCAAGTTTTGAAATAGATAGTTTGGCATCGTTAAGCGAACTCGTTAGGCTCGTTACTTTTTCGTCCACTCTGAGCTTGTTTGTAGCAACCTGTGACTGCTGCTTTAGGACTTGCTTGATTTCAGAATCCACAGAAGCAAGTTCCACATTGACGTTCTTTTTGGATTCATTGACTGACGCGATTGAATTCTTGAATTCTGTTATCTGCGATTCCAAGATAGAGTGTTTTTCGTTAAGGCCTGCTAGTTCCATCTGGATTTCAGGCAGTCTTGAATCTATTTGTGAGATCCTTCTTGCGCTAGTAGCTAGTTTGCTGTTTGCGGCTTCTGACTGGTGCATGGAAGTTGCAAGTTCAGAGTCAATCGATGCTTTGGCCTGGTTGTAGGCATTTGCTTCTTCCATGAACTTTTGCTTTTCATCTTCGAGTTTCTTTATCTCATCTCTGATTTGGCCACGCTGTTCTTCCAGCTTCTTGGCCTCTGATTGCACTGCGTGCAGGCTTCTTTCCTTTGATACCTTATTTTCGTCTATGCCACGGAGTTTGTTTGATGCCTGGATGGCGAAAAGTCGCTTGAGTTCTCTATCTATATAGTCATACCTCAGCTGATTGTTTCTTTCTTCTTCTAGTTCATCAATTCGCTTCTTTATTTCGTCCATTCTTGCAAGTGCTATCTCAAGGCGCCTATCCGCTTCATCTAGCTGCTTTAATGCCTCTGTCTTTTTCTCATCAAAATAGGCAAGTCCTATAATATCTTCTATAATTCGCCTTCTTTCTTCAGCGTTAAATTCGGAGATCCTAGTAATAGTACCCTGCTGAACTATGTTCAACTTATGAATGCCACAATTTGCCACCTCAAGAAGGTCAAGCATGTGGTTTCGTAGGACCTTTTTTTGATTCAAATAGTAGATGTTTTCTCCTGTCTCATCCATCTCTCTAGTAATGGTTACCGTGTTTGAATCTACAGGGATTTTTCTGTCAGAATTGTCAAAGTGACAGCTTACCCTTGCTATCTTTGCACCGTGACGCGTATTATCAACATCATGTAGCAATGAACGAAGCTTGTCAACTCTCATCACCTTAGGAGAGTTTTCTCCCAGAGCAAATGATATAGCATCCAAGATGTTACTCTTTCCGGACCCATTAGCTCCTGATATGGCTACCAACCCAGGTTCAAAATTAACCAAGGTATTCTTATAACCGAAAGATTTGAAACCGAAAATTTCCAACTTACGTATATGAACCAATAAGTTCGATGTTCCATCAGGCGAAATAACAGATTATTGACAAGTTTCCTTGACTATGCTAACAATAATTACAATGTGAAAACGGCTATCTATCTCTCTTACCTTCAACAAACTCAGCAAAGACCCTCTTGGCCTCAGTATACGGCATCTGTATTGGAGGATGTTTGAAGCAATAAGAAGAGATGCTAGTCATTGGCCCCGAGAGTTTTCTGTCAAGAGCAATCTTGAGTCCTCTTATGGCATCTATCATTATTCCCGCGCTGTTATATGCATCGATTACCTTCAATTTCAGATCAAGCTTGATTGGTATCTTCCCAAAGTATTTTCCCTCTATGTTTATGTAACATATCTTTTCATTATCTATGAAATCCACATAGTCACTTGGACCAATTCTCATCGGAATATCATAATCAGCCATTGCCTTTACGGCGCTAGTCTTGCTAATTCGTTTATCTTCAAGTCTCTCTTCATCGAGCATGTTATAGAAGTCCATATCTCCTCCTATGTTGAGCTGATATGTTCCATCTATTAGCACTCCCCTGTCCACAAATAGTTTGACAAGAGTCTTGTGAACTACTGTGGCACCAAGTTGACTCATGACATCATCACCTGCAAGTGGAATCTTCTTCTCAGCAAAGGTTTGCTGCCATTTAGGCTCTGAAGCTATGAATACTGGAATAGCATTAAGAAATCCTATTCCTGCTTCGAGCGCCTGAGATGCATAGTGTCTTACTGCATTGGTGCTTCCAACCGGAAGATAGTTTACCAACATTTCCGCACCCGTATCTTGTAACACCTTTTTTACATCAACCTCAGGTTCATCTGAAGTCGTAACTATTCTACTTAGATGTCTTCCTACACCATCAAGAGCAGGTCCTCGCTGTACAGTTATTCCTGTCGTGGGCACCTCTGCCACTGTAATTGTATTATTTGGTCGTGCGTAGATAGCCTCTGAAAGATCCCTTCCCACCTTTGTATCTGCTACGTCAAATGCAGCAACTACCTCAATGTCACCAGGCTCGTAACCACCCAAGCTATGCGACGTTAGACCGACGGTATCGCGTGGATTTTCTGAATAATATTTTGCTCCTTGAATAAGCGCAGAAGCACAGTTGCCCACTCCAGCTATTGCAATCTTTATCTTCTTTCCCAATTTTATCGATAGCTACCAAATTATACCATCATATTAATTACTTGTTATTATCAGCAGAGGATTTTATACCCCATACTTGATTCGAATGCTGTGATAAGACCAGGCAGACCAGTGAAAGATATTTCAATTAGAAAAGGTGAAACCATAGAAAAGATTTTTGATCAAATGTCAAAATCCGGTGGATTTGAGTCAAGAAATCTGGCTGATGGATTGAATATTCTTACCACGATGATCCAAGACAAGAATTGCCTAAAGTTTCTGTCTTTTGTAGGAGCCATTGTCTCCACAGGGTTGAGGGGGGTGATCACCGACATGATAAAGAGTAAGATGTTTGATGTTGTCATAACCACTTGTGGAGCTCTTGACCATGACATTGCAAGACATTACTCAAATTATCTGGAAGGTTCCTTTACTCTAGATGACGTCGAATTAGCAGAGAAGAAGATTCACAGGCTTGGAAATGTATTGGTACCGTTGAAAAGTTATGGGCCTTTGATTGAGGAAAAAATGAACAAATTTCTGCAAAAATCTTACGCC